>Ga0182015_10001096_pt1 | contig 36981 bp, 33 predicted proteins | sample 712P3MmetaG_FD_120478 | JGI IMG/M metagenome (GOLD analysis project Ga0182015, IMG submission 120478) | Permafrost microbial communities from Stordalen Mire, Sweden - 712P3M metaG | ecosystem: Environmental > Terrestrial > Soil > Wetlands > Permafrost | place: Sweden: Stordalen | collected...
TCAGCATCAGTTTGAGACAGATTAACAACAAGAGCCTGCGGCGAATCGCCCACCATCATAAATGGAACGTTGTTCTGATCCACCAGTATCCGCGAATTGCTGCTGCTGATCTTGACCGGATATGCCGGGCTCGCTCCATAGACCGTCCAGCAAAACAATGTACTAATAACGATGTTACACAACTGACGCATAATTAACATAGGCCGTGAGGATAAGTTTCATGCATTATTTTTTGGTAAAAATCAACCCTGGCAGAAAATGTCCATTCAGGCACGAAATGTATAACATTCAGAACATTTTAGTCATCTGCGGATGTCGGGATTATGCCTCCGGAGAACGGGAAATCACATCCATGACCGATATTCCAACAAACATTTTCGCTTTATCGAAAGTCAGCCGTATTATTCTTTCCAAAAGAAACATTCGTCAATCTGCTTCGTGCGAATCAAGTATTCAAGCTGTTTGAGCCGCGTAAAAGTTCGGTGCTGGAAAACTTCCGGCGGCATGTCAATTTTCTTGAATAATTCGTAAAATTGTTGTGCGCCCCGCCGCGCGTCCCATGCACATTTGAAGCCGGGCAAATGTTTTCGGATTTTTTCAAAAGAAACCCGGTAACTGCGATTGTCCGGGCTTGGATCTCCGAACGAGAGCTGGCAGCCGGGAAAAGTTTTCGCCACAACCTCCGCAATCTCTTTCACACGATAATTGTGTGCCGTGTCGCCGACATTGAACACCTCGTTATGCACGGCTTCGCGTGGCGCTTCCAAAACTGAAATAATGGCGCGACAAATGTCCAAACCGTGAACCAGCGGACGCCAAGGGGTTCCGTCACTGGTCATACAGATTTTTTTTGTCGTCCAGGCCAATCCGGACAGGTTATTTAGCACAATGTCAAACCGCATGTGGGGCGAGGCTCCATAGGCAGTAGCGTTTCTGAGAAAAGTGGGAGAGAACTGGTCGCTGGCCATCGGTTTCAGGTCTCGCTCAACTAGGGTTTTGCATATCGCGTAGGCAGTTTGTGGATTCACCGGCGATGTCTCATCCACATAGTCGCTCTCAGCAACTCCATAAACACTGCAGGACGACATGTAAACGAACCGCTTAACACCGGCTTTACGTGCCAGTTCCGCCAGTCGCACCGATGCTTTATGATTGATGTCATAAGTGATGTTTGGCGCCAACTGTCCCAATGGGTCATTGGATAATTCAGCCATGTGCACCATCGCTTCCGCGCACCGCAAATCCTCCACGCCAATTTGGCGGATATCGTTCGTCATCGTCAGCGGCAGGTCCCCGCTCGCCCGATACAGCGTTCCTTCTCTATAATACCCCGTATCCACGCCCGTCACCTCGTGGCCCTTGCGTAAAAGTTCGGGACCAAGCAGCGAGCCGAGATACCCGTCACAACCTGTTAAAACTATTTTCATAAAATAAAATATTAGCTGCGCAAAATGCTTTTACTTAAGGAGACTTCCCTCGCCAAGAATGTTCGGACAACTACGCAACCTTTGTCAAGCGGCACCTTCAAGGTCAATTTTTGGCAAATAACGCTGGTCAATGGTATGTCTGAAATGATTTTATTCGTGAATACTCGCACGGTTGGTTGCAAATCGTCGAGACCCGCAATGATCTCAAGCATACGAATGAATATGGAGTAATCCATGGTTAATTGACTTGGAACGCTGCAGCGTAACGGATTTGCCAATCGGGTCTCCTACAGTCAAGCGGCTCAAGCCCCCACCACTGCCAAGGCCAGTCGGCGCGGACGGACGGATCGCCGTCATGGATGTCCGCCATGAGTTCCGGCACCGGTTTCCAGCCGAGGTCAAGTGCAACCTTGGCCCGAACATCCAGATTGACGCCTGAAACAAAAAGATAACCACCAGGGCCGACCAAACGCACGATGTTGCGAAGGCATTTTTCCGCTTCCACCGGTGCCATGTGGCATAGGAAATTGCTTCCGACAACCATATCCTGAACCCCAAGAACACTAATAAATTCCGGATCAGAAGCATCGCCGAGTTTCCAGATAATCCTTTCTTGAAGCCACGATTTTATTTTGGCCTGATCGCCTTTCCAATCGAACATTTCCTGCATTTCGGCATTGGTCAACCGTTCAAAAATCGAAGAATTGACCAACTGGGCAGTATTAGGATCGTAAACGCCTCTCTCGGCAAAATTCAATATGTCCTTTGAAATATCCACGGCATACAATGTGACTTTTAAGTCCGGTCGTGCCGAGCGGATGGTCCAGAGTATCGAATAGACCTCGGCACCGATACTACAAGCCAACACGGCAATTTTTAAAGTAGCACCGTGAGTTTTCTGCTCGCACAGGTGCCGGATCAACTGGAGCACCGGGCGGTTCCGGAGAAAGAACGTCCCGAAGTATTGCTGGCGCCTGGCGCACAGGCAAACCAAAGTGTGCAACCAGGCCCCGTAGGAACGGATAAGATGCGAATCGCGCACGCGAGAAGGAAGCCATTGCCATATCCGTTTATTCAACCGCAAATAAAAACGAACGGGGGATCTTCCAAAGACCTGCAAGCGTGCCGACTTCGCCAAGATAGGATGAGACACTTGGTTGTTTATCATAATGAACAACTATGAATGATCTCTGACGGCCAGTTTGGCACTCCAATAGGAAATAGACCTGCTCCATGCGGTGAAACTAGAGCACTCCTGATCCAAGGATTCAGGATACCGATCCAGTCTTTCGGTTGTGACGTCCACACGGCCTCACGGCTGATCTATGTTTTTTCTCCTTGTCGGGGCTGATGCCGTGGCAACAGATGGGATAGTATGTCTAAATACACATGCTTCTGGTTCATAACAAACACGAGTGTCCAGGCGTAGATGCCTAAAACAAGGCCAAGCCCCACCAAGAGGCAAGGGATTGGCGCCAACCTGCCACCGAGCGTGAGCTTCAAGAGCAAGGCCGCCGCACCTGCGAGCAAGCCGGAAAAAAACGGTGGTTTGGTGGCTCCCCAAAGATCCGACCAAGTGATTCCTGTGCCGAGTTTGGACCAGGCCGCGATGGGGATGAGCAGAAGCGTCAGTGCCGACGAATACCCCAAGGCGACTCCTGTGGGTCCGTGGCTTAATCCCATTACGATCCCTACGATTACCAGCGGCGTCGTCGCCGCGCTGATGCTCAAGGCTCTCCCGACCCGGCCCGTGGCCATGACCAACCATGAGAGCGGGTTGGCTACTGCGAACACCAACGATACCGGGGCAAGCAACCTGAAGATTGGCACCGCCGCCATCCATTTGGCACCCAGCACAATGCGAACTATTTCCTCCGCAAACAGGGCGCAAGTGATGGAAATTGGGATGGTCAAGGATATGAGCAACGAGTAACCCCTGAGGAAAGACTTGGCAAGGCGTTCGGCATCATGCTGAATCCGCGAGAGTGCAGGGAAGGCCACGCCGGTGACCGAAGCGTTCAATTGTTGTACCGGCAAAGTGACGAGTTGGAACGCCCGCCCATACAGTCCGAGCGCGTCAGCTCCCCAAAAGCGACCGAGGAGGAGCTTCTCTGCGTTCCACGCCAGAAATACAACGAAGCTGTTACAAGTGGCCACCACCCCAAAATGGAGCATTGACAGGACACCGCACTTGCGGTGCGGAAGCCCTGGAACCCAGGGAACGGCCAGCCATACACTGGCGGTGCCAACGATGGAACCAGCGAGAGCCATGCCCACTAGAGACCAGTAACGGCAACCGAGCAACGCCATGACAATGCCCGTCCCCGAGCCGACCGTAAGGGATAACACGTCAATCTTTGCCTGCGTCACAAATCGCATTCCCCGTTGGAGCAACGCCCCGTGCTGGGCTGCCAACCCGTTGAACACAAACGTCGCTCCCGAGACCACCGCAACCCAGTATAAGCAGGGTTCGTGGTAGAACGCGACCATGAGCGGGGCCAACGCTGCGCAAAGTATGGCCAGCATTGTACCAACCGCGACGTTTATCCAAAAAAGGGTCGAAGTCTGCTCATGCGTCACCTCAAGCCGTTGAATGGTCGCAATCCCTAGGCCAGCGTCTCGGAAAAGCCCGAGAAAGCCGGTCATCACGACTACCATTCCCTGCAACCCAAAATCTTGCGGTGATAGCAGCCGCGCCAACACCATCGTCGTTGCGGTTTGTATCGCAAATTTCGCACTTTGCGCCAAAACGGTGGCGAAACCGCCCCTCACTGACCTCCGTTTCAGATCAGTAAGAGGAGGTTGCGCAAGTGCATGATACCGGGCCGAGCGTTCGCTCACAATCTCACTCATATACTTTTGAAAATAAGGTTGTACTGCTCGTCCAAAGCCTTACGTGATTGTTCGACCCTTTGCCTGATAACAGGTTTCAATTTTTCAGCATTTTTCTCCACGTCCTGGAATTGCTGAATTAATCTACCAGTATTCATATGATTGATGTCATGACAATATTCTGCCAATCCCATCTCGCTCATCAAGGAAGCACACTTATGGTGGAATGAAATCGAGACCACCGGCTTGTTGAGAACCAGTGCCAGAAGAACATTATGAAACCGGGTTGCCACTACTATATCAGCCGCTGCAATCTGGGGTAGCAATTGCTCCACTGAAAGTGCCGGTTCGTCGATAATGCGCTCCTCATCATACTGCCCTAATGATTCTTTTAGCAGGGATTTGAACTCATCGGACACGCTGCTGTCACTGACCTCGCCGGTTAGTAACCTGATGACGTAATCATGTGCTAGTAACCATCCCGCAAAAGCGACTAGATTATTCAAGTATTCCAGGTAGGTTGCGTTACTTGGCTTTTCGACACTATACCTTCCAGCGTATGTCATCACCCCGAGACCAACAACTGGTCTGCCTCCTTGTTTTTTGTTAACGTGGGGTATCATAATCTCGGGTAAACTGAACACCAGGTCCGGATAGACCCGGTCGCTGTTGGTTAGAAACCCGATGCCCTTCAGGTAATTCATGCTGGCATCGTCTCGATAGGACCTGAAGTTCGCCAGGGAAAGAGCTGATTTAACATAGTATCTCCCAAGTGCGCTGTATATGGGACCCGCCCCGACACTGACAAAAAGGACATCGCAACCGCGCAGCTTAGCAATCGAGGACCATTTAAACAAGCTATAGGGTCCCCACCCGGAAAGGCCGTAAGCATCTGTCAGCAATCCCGTTCCTGGAATAATGAGCATGTCCGTGCCCTTTAATGTCTTAAAAGCGTCGAGCCATCGGCGAAGCTCACTTGGTGCCCCAACAAAAACCCTTCTCAGCAATCTGGCCAATCGAGTGCGAAGTTTCCCAGGTTTAAAGAAAGTGCGGCTAATCGGCACAGTCTCGATCTTCTGAGTTGCTGCCAGGACCTCGGGTCCTGTGCAGATGCAGGCAATCTCAGCCTCTGGCAACCGACGACGAAGGTGGTACAGAATTGTCTGAAGAGTGATCTCGTTGCCGAAGTTGGTCGAGCCAAAGTGCCCAAAAAAACAAATTTTCCGTTGCATACTCCCGTATTTTTCCGGATTAATTCTTGATTTCGCGCCCATAAAGAGTGCTCACGAGGATCTTAACCTGCCTTTTACATCTCACTTGCCAGTGTAGATACATTTCAGCATTGTATATAAGTATCAAAAATACCATTGAAGCGATTTCCCTGTCTCCTGCCAACACATACTTGAAATAAAAGGCATCTCGCCTAATATGGTATCTGTAAATCAACTCCCCGATCTTCTTATCCGTCTTGCGACAATATTTATGGTAAATAACAATAGTAAAGGCCAAGATGCCCCTTTGCAGCACTAATTCCTTTAATTAAAGCAATGCATTTGCTCCTTTAGATGCGTACGTTTTACGTACGTTTTGAAGGGATTGCAGGCACTGGCCGTTTCGTCCGTCGAACCGTTATCAACAACAATCACCTCAAACGAAAAATTCCGGAATGCGCACAGCTTGAAACTTTTCATAGTTTCAAACAATTTCGGCATCTATTACGGGCGCTGATAATGACTGAAATATCCATGATGGCCAACTATACAAATGCTCTCCCGAACAACTACTAATACATTGATTTTCACAGCGATTGTTGGTACTTGAATGTGTCTTGGGCATCTCAACGCCCCAGCTTGGGTGTCACCGGATCAACTGACGGACTTGTTTAGTCCGATTTAACCCGATGCGATGTCTTAACGGGCCGGTCCACCTTAATAAGCAACGCCAGACGGGAACAGTCCAAACCACGTAATAACAGAGAAGCCGGTCAATCTTTGAAAGAGGCACATGCCGGATGGCCTTAATATATTCCAATCTCCATTCCAACCGATGGGGCAGGCGGATTTTACCATGCCTTCCATTCGGGTCATGCCACGCCAAAAGCTCCTGCGGCGTGCGGTTGATATTCATCGCACATCCAGCATGCCTTCGTTCCCGGTAAAGCACCTCCGGAATTTCAATGCACTCGCCAAGTAGCGCTAGTTCAGCCAGAAGAATATGATCCGCTTCAAGATTTCCCATCAACCGCGTCCGACGCAACGCGTCAGACTTTATCAACCCCCATAAAGGATGAGCATATCCGGCATGGCGAAGAAGTGATCCCAACCTCAAAAAAGGCCGCACGGCAGGCGACTTGATTGTGTCCGGTGACAAATCCAGCATACGACCTGCTTCATCAATAATGGCGGCCTTTGAAAACACCAGAACCGCCGACGGCGAAGCTTGTTCAAATACCTTCAGGCAGCGTCGCACCAGCGATTGATGAAATTCGTCGTCATGCGACGCCCACTTGAAAAATTCGCCGCGCGCCAGTTCAAACACGCGATTGTAATTACCGCTGGCCCCAATGTTGGTATCATTTCGAAAATACCGGATCCGAGAATCTTTCGAGGCGAATTCCCGGCAGATTTCTTGCGTCGCGTCTGTGGAGGCATTATCACAAATAATCAGTTCGAAATCGGCATAATCTTGCTGCAGGATGGAATCCAATGCTGATCGCAGATATCTTTCACCATTATAAACGGGAAGGCCGATGCTGACTCGCGGAATATACATGTTAGTCTTACGGAATTATCCCTTAGCACACAGTGATATAAAATGGACAATTTGGGGACTTTTGCTTACGGGCAAATGACCCCAGCCTGCTTTATTGACGCGATCCGTGGTAATGACAGGATATATTTTCCAAAAGAGCGTATTGATGGATCCATACGAAAAGCGCGGCGATAGCATTCTCTTGCCTCCTTCACTTGTCCGTTCTTCATCAACAAGTTCCCGATGGCTCTTCGGTTGGCGCTCATTACTTCGTTCAAGGCTTTGCGTTCTGAACGCTTCAAATTTTTAATCCGATTTAGTTTCTCATACATTATTTCATCTTTTTCTCTGTGCTGGAGGGGATCGTTTTTTGCCTGTTGTGTGAGGCACTCGATGTTCTCTTCCCGGCGATAGATGTTTACCAAAACCTCACGAATCATCCCAAATGCACCATGCAACGCCAATCGCGCCATTAGGTCTAAATCATGGGAAACTGGCAGACTCGTGTCAAATAACCCCGCTTTGTCCATTGCCTCACGCCGGATGATGGTGGATCCAACCTGCCAAGGCCCGTGCTTGATGATAAAGCGGAAAGGCTCCCTGAAGTACAAGTAATCCTGGCCTTTGAATTCGGCCAGAGACTCATTGATCTCGAAATAGCTTTTCGTCTGACCGTCCAATCCTATAAATAGGCAATCGCTCGTTTGCATGCAAACCCTTGGGACCTCACCTGTCTTTTGGATTTGTTTCGAAAGATATTCGGCGGTCCATTCGTCGTCAGAGTCCAAGAACGCCAACCACTCACCCTTGGATGCTTTGACGCCTGTGTTTCGGGCTGCGCTTGCCCCCGCATTCTTCTGGTAAATGTAGCGTATTTTATCTTGGTAGCGTTCAAGATTCTGACTCGTCTTATCGGTGGAGCCATCATCGACGACAATTATTTCACGATCTCGGAAACTCTGGTTCAACACGCTCTCGATGGCCTTGGTCACAAATTGCTCGCGATTGTAGGTCGGGATTATGACACTGACTGTGGGCATACTCTCAATCAAGGCTAATGTGAAATGGTTTAAACCCGGCTGTTTGGAACCGCCTGCCGCGTCTTCCCAAGTCTGCGGCTTTGCTTAAGGAATTGTTGATACGTCCTGGCTTCCCAAATCGAGGCCAGCCGCCGGAGCACGCGGCCGTACTTGGTACGCCAGGAAGCTTCCATCAGATGAATACCGAAATTGCCAAAGTTGTGCCAGTTTCGGCTGTCACAGACGTCGTCGGGAAAGATCACGGTGATTGTCTCCGTTAGAGCAGGGTTTTCCGCCAATGTTCTGGAAACCAACAGCGGACCCGTCGTGTTCAAGATCAGGAATTCCGGATAAAACAGACGTGGTATTCCCCTCATCATTGGTTTCACCCAATTTGGGTCAATCTGTGCTTTCACGCAATTCTCGATTATCGCCTTCAGAAACGGGTGCCCCGCAGCTGCTCCGAATGCATAATTACCAATTTGCCAATCCATCCCGTACTGTTGACGCAAGAACCGGCTGATGTTGAGATCCTCAAATGAGAAGACACAGTCAAAGTCCAACAAAGGTGACAATCCGGAAGCCAGAAAAACATCCAGGTCAAAATAGAACCCGCCGTGCCGATAAACGGCCAAATAGCGGAAAAAATCATATTTTTGAATGGGAAAATGGAATGACTCAAAAACATCTCGATATTGCGGTTCTTCCTGCCTGAAGAACGTTTCCACTTGATCATTGTCAAAAAATAAATACTCAAAGTCGGGATTCAACAGTTTGATATTCGATACTGCTGCCCGTTGGAGCAAGGATAGTTGAAAACTTTTGCCGGTTTGTATGATGCGTTTAGGGATGCGTGATTGCATATGTATCTATCATGACACCAGGGATGTTCTGGCTAACCTTGCAATACGTTTTCATAAACCTGCCGCGTTTGATCCGCAATGCTGGACCAGGAATATCGCGCGAATGCATATTCGCGGATCTCGCGGCGTTTGTTCTCCGAATTGGTGAACATATCGCTGGCAAAAAAAGTCTCAATGGTCCTGGCCAGATCGGTGGAATCGTCCACCTTGGAAATGAACCCTGCCTTCCCATCAATCACATCTTTTTTCAAGGAACCGACATCCGTTGCGATTACAGGCAGCCCAAACCGGAAGGCCAAAAAAAGCACGCCGCTTTGAAAAATGCTCCGATACGGCATGACCAGCACATCCGCCGCCTTAAAATAATTCTCCACTGACCCATCTGGAATATGTTCGATATGTGTCAGAACATTACCGGCCAATCCCTCGCGCTCAATCAACGCCTTCACGCCATCCCAATAGTCCTGACATTCTTTGATCCTGCCGGCGATCACAAGAATGAATTTTTTATCCTCTTTGTGAAGTTGGGCCAAGGCAGCCACCAGATATTCGAGCCCTTTATAGGGCGAGATCAGTCCGAAAGCCAGTATCACGCGGCTTTCTTTTGCAAGTCGCAACCGCTCTCGTGCCCCATCCTTCGTGAGGTCCGACTCGGGTACTGCCGACATTACACCGTGTGGAATCACGGATATTTTGGAATCAGGTATCCCAAAACTCCGGCTTAACTCGGACTTCATGCGTTCAGTATGAACGATGATGCGGTCCATGATTCGATAGTGGAATCGCAGCGAAGCGCGGTTGGCCCATGACTGTTTTCCGTCGCGGGCCGCAGCATCAACATTGTGTGCTGTGAATACGATTTTTTTCCTGAGCGCCTTGTAGTACAGATTCAGCACCGTGCGTTCAAAGAACACGAACTTGTAGGGCCATTGAATGTGGATCAGGCGCGCATCGCTCTTGGCCGCGTGTGTAAGTAGTTTAAAATAGACGGCGATCAGCCGCAGCACTTTTTGCCACAGCGCGGTTCCCTGCCCGCTCTTTCCGTAGATGTTCCGGAAGCACACTTGCGGATGATGCAGCACTGGTGTGTTGGCCAAATCGTCGCCGCCAATGACGTCCACGGTGATGTTATGCTCGACCAGTCCCGTGATTAAACCCGCTTCATAATGCGGCGCGCCGCCGGTGATAAAAGTAATTCTCACGGGTAAACGATGTGGATCAACGCCCCGGTTCCATAGCGTTCCAAAAAACCTCGACGCAGTTTTCGTTGCACTTTTCGAACACCTGAGTGAACTCGTGTTCCAGAAGCCAATTCTCCAGCACTAACCGCATCCAGCCATCGGCCTTATAGTTGAACCGGGCAAGCCGGCTTGCATTAGTCCAGCAACTCGATGCACTCGAACTCCTGCCGTCTGAACTCAAACAGATTCACTTCGAAGAATAAATCTACAAAAAGAGGCTCCAGAGAAAACCGAGTTTACAATAAAAAAAGGCAGCAGAGATAGGCACTAACAATGCATCCCACCGCCATTGCTAGTTGGTTACGGTGATATAATTGTAATATATCACCACAGCTTGATTTGTGGCCGGCAACACATTATAGAGTGTCACAGTAAAAACCCCGTCGCTGCTATAAACATGGCTTGGGTTGACATTCGTAGCATTACTACCGTCACCGAAGCTCAGCAGGCTGTTAGTACCCCACTGTGCACCCGAAGTGAATTGAACGGTTAATGGAGCTGATCCTATGGTCGGTTTGGCACTAAATGTTGCCGGAACGATCGGGGGAAAGGGTGGCGGCATCAGAGCGACAGAGCTTGCCGGTGGGTCAACCCCATAGACAGACCTGTACCCAGCCGGAATGTTCGTCCTACTAATCGAATACGCCACGTTCAACGGGTCAACGGGCGGCCATCGCAGGATGCCAAAGTTCGTCGGCGCGCTGGTCAGATAAAGCGAGGCGGGCATCTGGCTGTCGGTGATAGGCACACCGGCAAATAGATTGGTGACGATACCTTGAGTGTAGGCATCCCAGTTAAATTCGAGAATGGCAGTTGAGCGAACAAGCGGGTCGTCCGTGCCGCTACAACCACTGTTTCCGCCAAAAAAATAGACACGCGGGTTGCCCGTGCAGCTTGTAACCGTTTCTTGATAAATCGTGTTGTAACCGCTGGTTCCAAGGACATTTCCCAACAGGCTCATGTGCCGGTTCACCGCCGAAAGCTGAACCGCTTCAGTATTTCCGTCCGCCGCTATCGCGGAATCAGATGTTCCGACCAACCGATTGCGAAACCCGGTATTGTAAGCCGCCGATCCCCAAGTATTGTCCATGCCGAAGTTCGGTGCCCAATTACCCTCGAAAAGCAACATGCTCGGATTTCCACCGTGTGGCAGTATGCCGGCGGTCAGATAGCCGCTTTGTGACATCAAATTGGTCGAATAGTTGTAGGCAAAAACACATCCGCTGCAACTTTGAATTAAAAAAACAGAACCGCAGGCGTTGCCAATGTTGTCCGCATAGAGTGTTCCAAATTGTAGCTTCGGATAATAGCCATAATCATCCGTGGAATTCGGTCCCGTGATGGTACAATGACGAACCTCGCAGCGCATCCCCACCTGCATTGGGGTATAATATCTGTAGGTTGTCAAACTGACATTTCTAAGCCAGCACGCATACAGTCCCAATCCCATTATGCCATTTAGCGAATTACCCGTCCCCGCTGAACAGGCAAGGGTGAAGTCTTCACATCCCGCCCATTGCATTGGAAAACCGACATTCTCCCACCATGCTTGGGGTGAGTTCGTGCTGTTCCAGTTCGGCATATAAAGCGGTTCAGAAAGCGTTACCTGATTCCCGTTGATGGCCGTCACCAAATCCATTTGAAACTGGTAACGGTCCTGTCCTGTGGTTGGATAGGAGGGCGTGCTATAACATCCCCCGGTGATGTTGCCTGCCTGCTGAAGTCCGAGTGCGCTGGTGTCACCATCATTATTCTGGTCAACCCAGATATTCTGTCCGACCGACAATCCGCTCGTGCTGTCCAAATAGATTGTATTGGTTCCCTGTGTATAATTGTTCGTCCAGTTCACTCGTGTGACACCACCACCATTTGCACCGTTATAGAAAATCATACAGTCGTATCCGGCGAAATAAATAGCATTGTTTGCGCTGGAATTAATGATGGTTGAACCAGTTCCAGCCCCACGCAGCGTCACTCCACTCTTCATGTTGAGACTGCTGCTCCAGGTGTAGGTGCCAGCCGATAGATAAACCACCTCGTTGCTTGGACAATTATTCAAGTCAGTTTGAATTTGCGATTCAGACGTGCTCGCAGTTTCCGTCTTATAGATGGTCGTGCGATAAGGGATACCGCCCGGAACACCGACCAGCCCATACCAGCCGCCTGTGCCGGCGAGCGTGCGATTGGCGGGCAGGATTTGAGCCGAGACGCTGACTTCCGCCATTAAACAAAGAACCTGAAGCACCTGTCCCCATCTGGTAAACGGAGCCGAGAATTTTTTAATTTTCACCATGGGAGTTCCAGCATGAATTATGCCAACCCGCGGCAGGGTGCTATAACCGGGGCTTCGCGTTTGGGTCTGGCAGTCATTTTTTTCAAGCAATAGTCCAAATAGTCCAGTTAAGCTAACAACGAGAAACCGCTTCCCCTCCATCTCGATTTGCTCCGAATTCTGGCCCGTTCCGAAACAGAACACCTGAAAAACGATATCGACGGGAGCGCGTTCACGCAGGAGTGGTAACCGGCAAGCCACTATTGGCTTATGCCAAGACATCTGCCTTCCGCCGAAAAACGATTACCATCGGCCCGATGTTTGTTGTTGAAGGTTGTTCAACAATTGCGTAAGCATCGCCCAACAGGCTTAAAATGATTTCGCGTTGCCGCGGGTCGTGACTGCGAAGGATGAAAACACCGTCTGGCTTAAGGAACCTGGAATAATGATCCAACACAGGTTTGATTTTCGGACGGGGAATGTAGTAAATGGATTCTCTAAACAGAATTACATTATATTTTTGCGAAGGAGTGTAAGTGCTGATATCGGATTGCTGATAATGGTTTTTTTTGCCGCGATGATTTGCCGCGCTTCTCTGATTTGCTTTTTCGATGGCCACATCAGAAATGTCCACGCCGGTGTACTCGCCGTATTTTTCCATATTCAACTCACAACCCGTGTTGCCTGAGCCGCATCCGAGATCCAGAATGCTCCCGTTCCGACTATATTTTTCAATGTATCCGTAAATCAAATCACCGGAGGTGTTTTCGATGAAATCCCACCGCCCGTTCGCGAACTCCTGATTCCAAAGCCGGCGCTTCGTCCATGAGGATCCCCAGCGTTGTTTCGTACCGCGCAGCGCATTTTTTATCCTTTGGAGGACGTTCATATCGGCTTCAGGTAATCCGGCGTTCCAACTAGCTTGCCTCATGCAAATAATACTCAACCGATGGTTTGCTTCCTTGGACTCCAAGCTCAGACACTATGTCCCTAGCTGCATTCGAAGGGCGGGGAAACCGCATTATCGCGAGCAACAAAATGACCCAAAGTATCAACAATCCACAGAACGCCGATTCGGTCATGTTGTAGAGGACGGCCCCCACGAGTACCGCTAAGCAAAATGCCTCATAAGAATCTCCCGCGTCCAGTCCATTGATGATTCTCCTGGCACCGCCCTGGAGCACAATCACGAGGAGCACCAAACCGATCAAACCACTGTTCAGATAAGTCTCGAGGTAGCCATTGTGGGCTTCCTGTAAAGTAAAGAAGAATCCCAAAGCCTTGGACACACTTTCCGCACGCCCCGGTTGCCAAAAGGAATTGTAACCCGCGCCTATTAAAGGATTAATGTCAACTTGCAAGACCTGATGCCAAATATCTGTCCGGCCTGTAAAAGTCATATTGCGTCCTAACCCCTCGACGACCACTTCCATTGGATTGAAAAGCGCGTTCAGAAAGAGTGTGGTCAAAGCCAGAATGAGCAAACCCCACAGACCCACTCGTTGCAGTGCATTCCGAAACGCAGGCACTTTCATCGCGGAAAGGATGCCGGCACCAAGGGCGGAACAAGCAAGTGCAGTTGCGCAATTAGCCTTGGCATAGAGCCACAGACACATGCCAATCAGGAGCAGGTGGGCGAATACTTCTTTCCGATGCTCGGATCTTTGATGCCATAAATCGAGGATGCCCCAATACAACCCAATTGTACAGGCGAACAAGCCCATTCCCAAGTCGTTCTTGTTCGTTGTAACCCCACCGTAAGAGTAGGTCCAGATGAACGGATTGTAATAGCGGCCGAGATCGGGATAATACTTAATGAGAAGAACCGACGTTGGGATCAAAAAAATACCACACCTGAACAGGACACTTTTCACCGCAGTTGCCGGTTCCTCTTCGCTAAGGACAACCAGAACCATGGCAAAATTCCCGATTTCCTTGATCCACCGCTTGAAAGAGATGAAGGGGTCATCCGCCCAAAGCGTGCTAATTCCAAAATAAATCATTAACACGAACAGCCATTTATTTGCGGCAGCAACCCTCACCCAACTCACTTTCCGGCGCTGCAAGGCAACAAACGCAGCCAAAATGAGCGCTAGGAAAACAAGCCGGTCGAATGGACTGCCCTCCGTATGGGCGTCCGCAGGCTCCAAGCCAAACCAGCTCGCAACGGGTCTGGATCCGATGATACAGAGCCATAGGACAGGAATCCACAAATTGCCCGAACACCTGCTGTGCAAAGTGCGATCCCGCGCCAGTAGCCACAGAATGAGGCAAACACAAATCCCCGTTGCTACAGATGCGGACATTGTCGCTTTGAAAACGGTACCGAGTTAGGCGGGGACGAGCCGGACGACGCTAACTATACCACTTACCCTTGTTCAATCAGTTGTCTCTGCAAAAGCTCGAGGGCAAGAACCCGATGTATCTCCAAGGTATAATTCGCGCGGCCGTTGACGTGACCCTTCACCATCTTTTCCAGAATTCTGCCCTCGAGGTACGACCGCGCGCGCGCGCGCCGAGACAGCAAGATATCCTGGAGATATTGTGCCAACTGGTCCCGAAACCAAACGCGGAAGTGATAGAACTTGTGCCGTCCAAGAAACAGGCGTTCGAGGTGAAGCGAGGCAAAAGCATGATCTGCCTTGGCGAGCCATTGAGGCATACCATAATCATAGGCGTATTCCGCCTTGAACATGAATTCTTCAACGAGACGTCGTGCCTGGCCGACACCTGATACCCTCCCTAGGGCGATTCCTCGATCCGTTCCTAAGTGGCGGAGTCCCGGACAACCCTCGGCAATCAACCGCAGTGACAGCGCGTTGTCATCTCTCGATGTTGGCGGCGCTTGGTACACCAGAGACACCAGTTCATTGTCAAAATATGGCATTCGGAGCGTCACCTCGGAGCGTTCGACAATGAACTTCGAGCACATGAACCAAGGCGCTTGTTTGAACGCGGTGAAGGAAAGCCGTCGTCCTATCAGTTCGCCAGCGTAGGTCTCCGCCGCTGCCTCAATGTAATGCCTGAACTCTCCGGCGAACAAGTCCGCCCGCAAGCGCATGGGCTTGAAGGCCACCAGGCTTCTTAGGATTTCTCCGCCGTTGGTCCCGGTCACCCGCGCCGGCGCGATGGCGCGTGCTTTTTGCTGGATATAGAGGTCGATGGCTGCGGTCAATTCCACCGAACCGTCGCTTAAATATACTGTCTGTTCAGCCAGACGCGGATACTCAGATATGAACTCACCATCGACCTGTATGGTTTGATGCGGCTGACTACAGATCCTCGCCACCTCGCGGGAAATCTTCACGTCCGCACACTCGCGATATGGGCCGCCGAAGGTATAGCATGGCAAGTCCCCGGTTGGGTGCCGCGCCCAGGCGAGAATCAGGCGGCTGTCCACCCCGCCGGTCAAAGACAGCGCCACGCGCTGCGGGCCACGCAAGTAGCGTGACAGAATCTGCGGCCATATCTCCTTGAGTCGCGCATAATATTCCGCCTCTCCCAGTATTGGCTGTTGCTCCCACTGCTCAACCCGGAAGTATAACTGTTTCTCTGCCGGCTGTCTGGGACGGAATGTCCAGGCGGAGCCGGGCGGGAGCAGGGCGATGCCGGAAAACAGCGTCCGGTTTTGAAGAATGCATGCGCACGAGAAATACTCGCCAACGCTGCGAAGATCCAGCTGCCGCAACTCCGGCAGCACTTTCAGCAACGATTTTGCCTCGGACGAAAAATAGAAACCATCTTCGTTCTCATGAAAGTGCATCCGACCAAGCCCAAATCGGTCGTTGAACAGCACTACCTTGCCTTCGCGCAAGTCAAGAATCACCCCGCTGAACCCCCCGTTGAGTTTCTCCAGGAAACTCAACCCTTCTTCTTCGTACCAGTGAACGAGATAGCTGGCATTTCGGCCATCAAAGTCATGTCCCGTGGCCCTCAACCGATCCAGCTCCGCTTGTTCTGCAAATTCCTCTCCTGAAAAGAACAGGCAAACGTCGCGCCGCTCGTTCCACACCGGCAGACAGTCCGCAAAAGACCCCGCCTCGCAAACCCAACCGCACTGCAATCCTAAGTTCTGGTCGGCAGAAACCCCGGCCCTGTAAAAGGGACGGTGCATCATGCATTTGACCATCACTTCAACTGTCCTATTGCTTTCCGGGAGGAAACGCTTCGAGACGATTCCAGCTAAACCCGGCACGGGAGGCCCTCCTTACGATTGATCATTTCGTCAATCTTCTTCGTCAAGCCCAGTGTCTCATCAGAGAATTTGCGCGCGAACAACAACTCCCCTGGGCCGTGCAGATCATGGACGCAAACCTTGTCTTGGGAGTCAAAAAAACGAAGATGCGTCTCGTTTATCATGGCTGGATGGCCGCCTCCGGCAGACCAATCCTCAAAAACAAGATTTCTTCGCATTCGGGATTGGAACGGCGAATTACCCAGGATCGTGTGAAAGAACGTTTCCTCGGGCGCAAAAGCGTTCTGGAAGAACTTCGTCAATCGCTCATCGCGCTGCTTGAACTCAATAAGGTACTGACAAGCTTCCCTGGTCAAGGCCCACCAAGTGTGCCCGGAGTAGGGGACCAACTCCCCGAAATACTTCCGGAAATCGCGCTCCGCCAGTCCGAGCTTCGCCAGTGCTCTGAAGGCGAACCGGGAAACCGGACGAGTGGATGGGAACCTCAAGGTATTGATCCGGGACAGAGGTTTGCCAGCCTCCTCATTGGGCATTCTCACCATCGTCATGAATTCCCGCCCCGGATTGGCTTCCAGGAAATTTTGGATGTACCGCCCGCTGCGCAGTGGGTACTCGCTCCCGCTCAACAACACCAAACGGTCAAACGACCGCGACGCCGTCAACGCCTGTTGAATCAGCAGCAGGATTGACTCGATGCCCGAAAACTCCCCCCAATAAACTGGGAGGCGCTTATCAGCGAATGTAACATTCTCGCCCCGGATCCCGGCGAACTCCTCGATATTGCTCTTTTGATCGACATGGACAAAGAACGAGCAATTCTCGCAGGCAAGGTGCTGGATGAGTTTATTTACAAGCCTTGGGTTCCTGTAAACAAACAATAAATACGCAATATTCATCTATCCATTTTGCTGGCGAAGTTGGCGGAGAGGGGAAGGATTTGAACCTCCGATACGGCTTTGGACCGTATAACGGCCCTTGCGGGCCGCTGCCTTAAGCCACTCAGCCACCTCTCCGTCTGGATCATTATTGAAGCGGCACAGTTTGCGCTTTGCAATCACAAGTTCGACTCCTTAACCTCCTGCGCAGACCGCAACGGAAGCACCACTCCCTTGTAAAGCCTTGACCGGGCCTTCACCAGGACGGCAATGACTTTTTCCGGCAACATTTCCTGCAAGTTGCGATAAAGCTTCAGTCTCTCGGCTATCTTTCCCTTCAGCGTGAGCGGGATATAGTATCTGGGAAACAGGACCTGTTCAAATCCGTGATGGCGCTTGAAATCGGCCAGCGAGCTGTTGGTCTTGTTGCCGTAACTGAATTTGGCGTAGGTCAGGAAGGAGATGCGACGCTGAACGCAGACCTCGACTGCCTTGGCCAGCAAAGCATTGGTCGGTCTCTTGTCAAAGTGTTTTTGTTTGCTGACGATGATCACGACGTCGGCGACCTTGCCTGTGTAAAGAAGCTTGATGAATCCGATCAATTCGTCCTGGCAATAGGCCCCGATGAATTCGCTTCTGTCCAGACAGTGCGAAGTTTCGCGTTTGACCGTCTCGAAATCCTTCCCATAATGCCAGAAGGGTCTTCCCTGCCGGATGGGAGACTCGTTGAAAATGTCGTGAATGCCGCGCACCAGTTGGTCATCAAACGGAACGGTCCTGGTGCTAACGCCCCGTTTCACCGACTTCTTCACATTCTGTCTCACGTCGGTGGCCGCCCGTTTCGCGAACCAGTCTTCGTAGGTGGTGATCGGGATGGCCGCTGCGTTGTCCCACTCATAGGGATAGGGATATTTCGGTTTGGTTTCGGGCAGCCGCTGTGGAAAAGTAAGGATGTCGGCGACCAATTCTGCCTCCCGCAACCGCGCGAGGAATCGTTCAGGAGCCGGCACTACGTCGCCCTCCAGGCACATCTCATCATCAATTGCCGCCACCTTGAGCCACCTGCCGGTGACAATCACCGTCCGGTCGTCGATGCGTACGGCGGGAACCTTGACGGTCTTGCCTTTGACTCGAATTTCCGCTTGATCCATTTTCATAGTTTGTCACCCCTCATCCGCCGGAAATCTTCGCTGGTCAGGAGGATCCTCTCGGCCTCTCGGTTCGGATGCGTCTCCAACTCGACGGTGGCGCTTCCGGCCAGACCTAGCACCCGCGCCAAAGTGCCCTCACCTAGGCAGTCCGATAGATTGAACAGATAATCGGTCAGCCGGTATCGGCGTGCCAGCCAACGATCCGACAACCGCCGGTAGGCCCGGTTCACCCATCCTTTTTCGCCCGGCCAGAAGGTGAAATTCCTGCGAACCCGCTGGCCGCGCGGAATCACTTCATCAATCAGCATGTTCGCGCAGAGATGGCGGTGGTGGTGCCCATCGACATGCGTGGGCGACTGGCCGTACAAGCGAACGAATTCGTCGCTTTGAATTTGATAGACCTCCTTGAAATCTCGTCGCAAACCGGGGTGATAAAGCAATACGGCATACTTGCCGCCAGCCAGAAAGTGGATGATCCGCTCATGTGCCGCAGCTGCCGCGGCGGAGACTGGAACCTCGTAGCTCTGGCTCAAGTTCAGGTGCAAGCCCACCGGCAGCTTGTGCTCCCTAGCGACTTCAGCGGCCCTTTGGGAATCCGTCATGAACACCATTGCGCTGACGGAGGTAATACCCCCGGCCAGAAAACACGCCAGGGCGGCCTCTGTCTCCGGCCGAGAACGGCCATAATCGTCGGCGTTGATGATCAGCATGGCTTCCGCAACAGAAATCTCGCCAACCGGGCCATCTGTTCCCCCTGACGAAACTTTACGAATTCGGGAGAAACGGGTCGCTTGGCGCAGCAGAGCATGGACCAGAAATAACCCGCAAACATCATCAGGCCTCCGACAATTAACGGTGGCTTGGCTAGTTGGTAAGCCGAACGGAACAGCTCCCAAAGCGGATGGCCGCCCAGTGCATAGTCGAGTTTGCCTATGCGGAACTTGGCCTTGAGCGCGCCGTGTTGTGCGGTGCCGATCTTCCGGTGGTGCTCGCAATACTTTTCGGTGAAAGTCCGGGTCCGCCAACCTTTCATTCTGGCCGTGATCACCGCGATGTGGTCAATCCCTCCTCCTTTGACTGGGACGTAGCCACCGATCTCCTCAAAGCAGCGGCACCGGAAAAACTGGCACGCCCCGGACACATGTTCGATGCTCACAAACCGGTAATCATAACTCTGATTGCCTTCTCGGAAGGGTGTTCCTACCAGGCCAAGCCTCGGATCCTCCGCCATTTTGCCGAGCAGGAACGAAAAATACTCGGCATCGAAGGAGATGTCCGCGTCCAGGCTGCCGACCGCGCAGTAGTCGAGCGACTTGACCCGAGCGTAACCGGCGTTGAAGGCATGCACCTTCCCGGCAAAGTGCCGCTCCTGGCGCTCCGGAACACTCACCAGCTCGATCCAAGGATACACCACTGCGTAGCGCTTGACGATATCATCGGTGCCATCGGTGGATCCGTCGCTGGCTATCACCCAGCGCAGCGGCTGGACGGTCTGGGCAATCACCGATTTGATGGTTTCTTCGATGAAGGCGGCTTCGTTGCGCGCGGGGGTGATGAGGACATATCTAGTTTGCGCGCCACGCGTCGTTTCGCGCAGGGCCGGCTCGGTTTGAGTCGTTTGGTTAGTCATACGCAGGAGGTCATTGGTTGGGCGTCACCCACCCGCAAAGAGACAGTCTCCTCCAGGAGCAGCGTCGAAATCGCCAGCAGCATCCAGGCCTGCACCCATCTCATGTAAGGAGTCTTTATCGTCCAACCAGGCAGTACCCGGTAATAGAAAAAGCCGCCTCGCTCATTCCACATGTGGGTTGCCGCCCAGCCGAACACCCGGCGGGCTAGGTCCACGCTGTCCGCCCGCAAATCTTTGAATGCCAGCAGCGTAATGATGCTCTGCGCCACGCAGTGGCCGTCCACAGGATAGGTGCGATTATGAAAATAGCGGGGGGCACCGTTTTCGCGGAAGAAATGCTCGACGTAAAACCTGTAACCCCGCTCGACGAACGGCTCGAACTCAATTGTTCCGAGCAGGCGGCCCACCTGGCGCAAGGCGCAGAGGTTGTAACCAGTATGAAAATTGTCAATCCAACGTTGCGTGGGCGACTCGCCATAGGGCCAAGAGCCATCCGCATGCTGCCGGCCTGCCGAGTAACGCGCCAGTTTCCATGCTGGTTCCAAGAACCTCTCCCCACCCCCAAGCAGGCTGGCCCTGGCAAGGAACGCGGCCCCCAGCAAGTTGGCGTTGTGAATCCGCGAGTCGGAGGCAGGAGTCGGATAGCGGAGGCCTGCGTCCGAATCGCCGACGTCCCAATACAATTTATCCCGGATGTAGTTGGCCGCACTCAACGCCATGCGCAGGCATCCTTCGTGGCTGGAATGCTCGTAAGCATCGAGCAATGCCTCGCCGACAAACACGGTGCAAACCAGGCTTGGCGCCAACCTCGGTACGATAAGCGTGCGTGTTTGCCAGGGAAAACTATACCCCCAGCACCAGTACGAGTCGTCCGCAGACCGCTGGCGTGCAATGTTCTCCACCATCGCGGCCACCAGACTCTTGTCTTCCAAAAGCCCGAGCCTGTCGAGCTTGACCAAGGCCGCCAGAAAGATACCCAGGGCTTTGGGGTTTTGTGTCTTCGGTATGAATAACAACGAGCGGATATTGAGAGGACTTCGCTTGAGCACCTGTGTCATCGCCAGCCGAGGCAGCCGACAATTTAAAAACGGGAGTGCAGTGAAGATTTTGCTGTTGAGAGCATCGTAAGGATCGATGCCAGCCCAATCGTTGTTCCGGCAGTAAGCCAGCAGGCTCAACGCCGTTTCATTCGCGTTTCTGGTTGCTTGAGGCATGTGATCGGTGCCCGTGGAAATTGCGTCAGCGAATCTGCTCAAAAAACCCTGCCGTCGCTGGCATCTTCCTGGCAGGAGAGCCATCCCCGGTAAGCGTGCCCATCATTTCGAGATAGCGATCTTTCATCACGCTCCAACTGATCGGGGCGTACTCGCGGACAGCGTTTTCAGCCAATCGCTTTCGCAATCCGGCATCGGCATAGACGCGGATCATTTGTCTGGCGAGATCCGCCGAATTGTTTGGCTCGAAGAAGGCAAGCGATTCCTCGCTGAAATAGTGCCGAATGGTTTTCAAGCCCGAAGCAATGACGGCTTTTCTGTTGATGATGTATTCTGGAAGTTTATTGGAGAACGAGAACTCTAGGAAGATGTCCCGCCGGGTGGCCAGCACACCGATGTCGCACTGGTTCAGCCATCCTGGTATTTCGTGGGGAGGCACCGAACCCAGCAGTTTGACCTTGTCTCCCAGCCCGAGTTGCTGCGAGAGTGCCTGCAAGGCGGATTTCTCCGGCCCTGCCCCCAGAATCCAGAATTCCGTGCCCGGCATTTCCTGCAGGGCTTTGGCAAACGCTTCGATAGCTATGTCGATCCCATAAATGCGGGTCAATGTTCCATGATACATCATTACGAACTGCGGTCGGCTGGCCGCGGCTTTTCCAAACGCAGACGACCTGGCTGTGGCTGCAAACAGCGCATCATCTGCGGAGTTCATGATAATGGTGGATTTCGCAGCCGGTAGTCCCCGGCCTTCCAACAGAGCCTGTATGGGTTGATTGATCGTGATGACGTAATCGGCAAAGTTAAAGCTGATCCGCTCAACCCATTTCAGAAATCGTACCAGTCGCGAGTCTTCCTTGATGCCGTACTTGGAGATGTAGAATTCGGGTGTGATTTCGTGCATGTCGAAAACAATCTTTGCCCCGCGCCATTTGGCGTAGGCGGCGGCGAAGACCAGAAAGTCGGGCAGATTGTTCACGTCAATCACCCCATAACGTCGCTTTTCCATCTGGCGTAGGATTTTGAAAAACGACCAGCAGAAAAAGGCCGCGTATTCATAGAAATACCGCACCAGCGAACCTCTCTTTTTTCCAATGGAAATGGTGAAGACATTCACCCCCTCGAGTGTGTAGTTCCCCGGGCTGTTGGCGGAAGTTCCCTGCAAAGCCAGGACGTCGACCGAATATCCGGCAGCAACCAAGGATTCGGCTTTGCGACGCACCCGGACGTCCAAGTCGTATTGATTCTGAACCAATATGCAAACAGATTTCATGGAAAAATGGTTTCTAGGTGGTGGATTTTTTCATGCCTGAACCAGCACGGCTGGAACATAGGGATCTTGGGAAGGGGTGGTTTGAATCAAACTGTTCAGTTCAATGTCTGTCTCTCCGGTCCATGGAATATCTGTTGTTTTCCGGGCTGGCGGAGTCGTATTGGCCGGCGTGCAAACGCGATGAACCCGCAGCACCAAAGGGCGCATTGGCTTTCTGCTGGACAAGGGAAGTTTCACGCGCAGGCACGTCTGGTCCTGCTCGAAGATTGCCTCACGCCGGGTTTGAAACCATTCAACGGCCTGTCTGGCGGAAGCAAACCACACATTCTGGGTTTTCAGTTCCTGCACCATCCGCATATAAAACTCGCCCCAGAATCTTTCCGGGCCATGGCTCCGGTCGTGCCACAGCAAAGTCAGGACGCCGCCGAACATTCGTGCATTTTGGAGCAATGGTTGACAGCGACTCCACGCTTCAGCATCGGAGAGATTCAACCGGTTGGTGTAGAACAACGCGCCATCTTGTATGTGCATGGGAAGTTCAAGCAGCGTGCGCGCGTCCAGTGGGCGATAGACCTGGGTTGTCCCGGAAAAATAACCCACGGTTTCGTTGTAACCGGTGGTGGAGTCGTAGGTGTAACCCGCCTGCTCCAGAACGCGATTTGTGTGTTCATCACGGAGCAGCCAGTGCATGCGAATGCCGGTTCCTGTGTTGTTATTAGTAGCCTGGGTGATGCGCCTCCGTTCCTCACGCCCTTTTTCCGCGCTGTGCCAGGAATCAACCCCATGGACTCCGATTTCGCAGCCGGCTTTGAGCAAGGCAGCCGTCAATTCCGGCAAATCGGTTATGTCATAAGGTGCCGCCCGCCTTTTAGCGCGCCTGCTCGTGACTCGTTCGCCGATCCGATGCTTGAACGGAATCAGGTAATAGGTTGCCGGAAGGTTCTTTTCCACCTCTAAATACCATTCAAATGGAATCCAGAAATCCTTCGCCAGATGCAAATACACGAAAGGCAGCTTCAGAACGGCCAGCCAGATTTTCAAGGCACGCCCCAGAAAAATTTTGCCCCGGATCAGATCGCGCAGAGTTCCCACCGTGGCACGATAGAGAAAACCCAGCATCGTGTGATCGAAGAAATGCTTCCGAATGCCGACAAAATCAATGTCATGGGTCAGGCTGACAATGAAGTCATGTTCGGCCGGTGCCGGCGGAATTTCCACGAGGGAAACTCCGGCGTCCAAGATGCAGTTACGGAGGAACTGGATGTGGATTTCAAAGGTTGGTATGCTGGCGTTTTCGGCGGGTTGGCCCTTCTTGAGCAATGCAGCAGTTTCCTGAAACAAATCGAATCCGAAACGATACACAATCTGGCGCGCAGAGCCGCACTTGATTCCGGCGTGTTCCGCGTTGGAAAGAATGCCAAGCAAGCAGGTGCCCGATCCGGAAATGCCGAGTGCATCCCCGTATATCGGCAGTTCAACACCTTCACAGATGACCCTTGCCTGGTGAACCCGTGAATGCGTGGACAATTTCAACGTATCGTCACAGCTTCTTGGTGCGGAGCCATAAACCAAGAGCACTTTGACATCAGTGACAGGAACCTCCTCCGTCGTGACGATCACGACGTCATATACGCGTCCCTGTTCAAAAAACTCCCACGGAGTTTTGAACATCTGGAAGAATTCTTCAACCGCCGGGAATTCGGCCAGTCTGGCAATGACCCCGATCATGAGTGCTGCGGCTTTTTCAGCTCCTTGTAAGACCGGCAACCCTTGCTTAATTCAACTGGCAGGGGCTTTTCTTCGTCGAAATCAAGACACCGTACAATCCCCGGCGAAGTTTCCTGATAACGGTAGCCGCTTTCCGGACAAACCATGATGCCGTCTTTATCCGGCGAATTGAGCCGGTGTCCATGGCGGCTCATCCATCCCGCATGCCGGGCTGGGTTGCCCATGACTAGCGAATAATCCGGAACGCTTTTTGTCACCACCGAACCGGCTGCCACAAAGGCGTAACGGCCGACCGTGACGCCGCAGACGACGGTGGCGTTCGCGCCGATGCTGCAACCGCGTTTCAGGACCGTGCTTTCGTAAAGCGAGTGGCGGTTGATCTGGGAGCGGGGATTTGTGACGTTCGTGAGCACGCACGAGGGGCCAAGAAACACGTCGTCTTCAATAACCGTTCCGGTATAAACCGAAACGTTATTCTGAATTTTGACGTTGTTGCCGATCGAGGTGCCGGTATCCACATTCACGTTCTGTCCCACGACACAGCGTTCCCCAATCTTCGCCCCCTTTATGACGTGGCTGAAGTGCCAGATTTTGGTCCCTTTACCAATGATCACACCCGGATCTGCAGCGGCCGTCGGATGGACGAAATACTCACTTGCCGATGCGCAAATGGCGGCTGACGGATTAACGGCTTCGCCGTCCGCGTCCAAGCTACGTTGAGCTGCCTGGAGCACTGACAGCACCCGGAGGCCTTCCCAACCATCGGTGCGCGCCTGGTGCCGGTGCTGGCAGCATTCGACGAAATGCTGGCATTCATTCTTTAACGGTTCGGACTCGGGCAAAATCACGGGTTCCCCTTGAACTTTGTTCGGGGTCGGCATCTGGCCGTTGGCCCAGGTCAGGTATTGCCGGTAAATGACGAGCTTTTCCTTCCAAGGTTTGGTGTCGTCGAAAACGGCAATTCCCGACGAGCCTACTACAGTGAGTTTTTGTTCTTTGAAAGGATTAAGCCAGCTCACAAACACATGCGCCCGAATACCACCGGCAAAGCGCAACGCCGTGAGCGTGGTGTCGGCCACGCCATGATTGAGATACTCTCCGCCGCTGCATCGCACCTGTTCCGGCAACTGGCTTCCGGCCAGAGAGAGAATGACCGAGAGGTCGTGAGGGGCAAAACTCCACAGGGCGTTCTCTTCTTTCCGGATTTTGCCTAGATTCAGACGGTTGGAGATGATGTAATTCAGCTTGCCCAGATCCCCCTGTGCCAGGCGGGCATGTAACGCCTGCACGTGCGGATGATACTGAAGCAGGTGGCCTACCATCAAAACTCTTCCCAGGCGTTCGGCCAACTGAACCAATTCCTCTGCCTCACGCAGATCAAGACAAAGGGGTTTTTCGACAAACACATCCTTGCCTTCCTGCAACGCCGCTTTGGCCAGGGAATAGTGCGTGGCCGCCGGTGCCGCGATGACGACGGCGTTAACGTTGGAGGTTTTGAGGGCTTGGTCAAAGGATTCCACGATCTCCGCAGTCGGGGAAATTTGTTTGGCGGTAAGACGTCCGGCTTCCGCCGGATCGCAAACCATTTGAAGGACGCCAAGTTCGTAGAAGTTGCGAACCAGGTTTTTACCCCAGTAACCACACCCAAGGACGGCAATTCGTGCATTCATATCTTCTGTTTCGAAGTTGATTCCGTTAACCCAATGCCCGGACGGCGCTGATGATCTTGTCCTGGCTGGCTTCAGTTAAGAAAGGATGCATCGGCAGACTGATCACTTCGCGTGAGGCCTTTTCCGCTTCCGGGAAGTCTCCCCACTTGTATCCCAGGCTGGTAAAGACCGGCTGTTCGTGCAGGCACTTGGGATAATACACCACGGAGGGAATGCCTTGAGCCTTCAATTGCTCGCCAGCTTTGTCGCGGTTTGGCAGGCGAATGGTGTATTGGCCATAAACGTGCGTGTTGCCCGGGAGGATTGCCGGTGGAAAGCATCCCGGCCCGAGTGCCGTGGAATAACGCAAACCAATGCGGGCGCGCTCGGCCACTTCCTGTTCAAAGTGCGGCAGTTTGGCCAGCACGACGGCTGCCTGTAGTGTGTCAAATCGTCCGTTGGTTCCGAGCAGGGGATGATAGTGGCGTTTGACGCCGCCGTGGGTACGAATGGCTTTGAGCTTTTCCGCCAGCGCATCGTCGCTGCAAAATAATGCGCCGCCATCACCATAACATCCCAGAGGTTTGGCGGGGAAGAAACTGGTGCTCCCCACGGTGGTCACACCGCAACTGCGCCGCCCGTTCCGGGTGGCTCCAAAACTTTGGGCCGCATCCTCAATCACCGGCAAACCGTGTTTGGCGGCGATGGAGTTGATGCGCTCACAGTCCGGCATCTGCCCGAACAAACTGACCGGCATAATTGCCTTCGTGCGCGGAGTAATCGCCGCTTCCAGCAGGTCAACATTCAGATTGTAGGTGACGGGATCGATATCCACGAAAACCGGACGGGCACCCACAAGACCAATCACCTCTGCCGAACTGATCCAGGTAAACGGAACGGTGATCACTTCGTCGCCCGGGCCGGTTCCCAGCGCGCGCAAGGCAATTTCCAGGCTGGCAGTTCCACTGGAAACCGTAATGCAGTGTTTTACTCCTGCATATCGGGCTAGTGCTTGTTCCAACTCCGCGATTTCCGGGCCCATGATGAACTGGCCGTGGTTCAGCACCCGGTGGATACGTTCATCGGTTTCCGTTTTATAACGCCGGTATTGTTCTTTGAGGTCAATGAATTCCATGGTCCTAAATGTAGAAGTCTTTGGTTAAACGCGTCGTTGTGTCAGCACCTTACGATTTTTTCGAGCAAAGTCACGCAGCGTGCAGCGACTTGTCCATCTCCATATAAATCCGGACGTATGGGCTTTGGGGAAAACGAACGGGCTGCGTGCAAAATTTTGTCTGACGAGGTGCCAGCTAGGGTATTCCATCCGGCGGCCACGGTTTCTACCCACTCAGTCTCGTCGCGAAGGGTGATGCACGGCACCCCCAACCAATAGGCTTCTTTCTGTAGTCCGCCCGAGTCGGTGAGGATCAGTCTGGCGGAGTCGCTCAGGGTCATCATTTCGAGATAACCTACAGGATCAATCAGCCGGATGTGTGGCTTGAGGGAGATATTTGCGGCGACGATGGCATTGCGGGCGCGCGGATGGATTGGGAAGACGAGGATTTCATCCAGCGCATTAAAAGCCTGTAAGACGCCCTGTAACCGTTCGGGGATATCGGTGGTTTCGCTCCGGTGAACCGTCGCGAGGAGGTAGCCTTTTCCCGTCAAGCTCAAACGATTTAAAACGTCCGACCGTTTCGCGATCGCTTGCTGTCGGGTCCGGTTCAGAACGTCCAACATTACGTCACCAACCATATGAACGCCACTGGTTATTCCTTCCCCCGCTAGGTTCTTGGTCGCTGTTTCGCTGGGACAGAAGAGGAGGTCGGAAAGGTGATCCGCCACCACGCGGTTGATTTCCTCCGGCATCGCGCGGTTGAAACTTCGCAATCCTGCTTCAACATGAGCTACCGGAATGTGGAGCTTCGAGGCTGCCAGTACCCCGGCGAGGGTGGAGTTGGTGTCGCCGTAAATCAACACCCAGTCGGGTTTTTCCGCCAACAATACGTCTTCAATACCCCGCAGCATGCTTCCCGTTTGCGCTCCGTGAGTGCCCGAGCCGACACCGAGATTGACCTCGGGGCTTGGAAGATCCAGACCATCGAAGAAGACGCCCGACATCGCATAGTCATAATGCTGGCCGGTATGCACCAAAATTTCTTTGTGCCGCTTGCGTAACTCCCGACTCACCGCTGAAGCCTTAACAAATTGAGGACGTGCGCCGACTATCGTAACAATTTTCATCGTGATTTGACGGTGTCTTCATGGAGTTAAAGTGCGTTGAACAGAAGTGCAACACGATTCTGTACGTTTTAGCGCGCGAAGCGTTCAAGATGATACGGGTAAGCATCTCCGAGGTTTTCACAGCGCGCCGCCGCGCGCAAACATCCGCCGCTGGTTGGTTTTTGCAAAAGCTCATTCAGTCCCGTTTCTATTATGGGACTCTGGGCGGAATTGATCAAATCCACCTTGTTGATATCAGAATCAATGCCGGTGACCATGTGTCCTTCGTTCCCCAGGCACGCAGCGGCGACACATCTGACATAGCCATTCCAAAGGTGGTTACTTTCATGAAATTCTGTTTCTGACACCGTGACGGTTTTGTTTTTACGTTTTTAATGGTGCCTTCGATGCTACGGATGTCTTCCAATAAATTGCCAGTTCTCCGGGCAGTGTGTGCCAGTAGGCGCCAGAATATTCGCTGGACACATGCTTCAGAAATTGCTCGTAGAGACCGACGGGATACTCCCACCCTCCCCGACCATATCCATTCATCACCATGTAATCGGGATGTGAATTTACGAGCGCCATACCGCCATGTTTTGCAATCCAGTTGAGTTTTTTTTTCCAAATATCAATGGATTTCTCCATTAGAAGGATGAATACCGTGGAATCCTGCGGAAGCGTATAAGGCAACTCCACATATCCGGATCCTCTTGCCGGATTGTAAATCCAAGTGGGGAAAATTGTGTTGAGACCGTCTGGCTGGGGTTCAAACGGGTCGGTATCAAAAGTGGAGGCGTCGTATACTATATTCAAATCATGCAGCCAATCCAGGTTGTGGTGCATGAAGCCGGACCGAAAACCCTTTGCATTCCATTCCGTCAAATAGTGGTTGATACGGGCCGCTTTTTCGGAGAATTCACGCCGTGTCCGGTAAAGTTTGCCATCATGATGAAGGTCGTGCACTCCAACTTCAAAGCCGTTTTGTACCAGCTCCTCACGCAATTCAACGGGCACTGTGTAATCCAACGCTTCAGGGATGAAATTAATCGAGGAGCGAAACCCAAGCCTCATTTCCAGTTGCATCATTTGCCGGCATCTTTCCAAACCTTTCCGGCCTTCGACATCATGGGTAAGAATAAAGGCAAACTTTTTGCCGTGTGGCCACCCGGACCAGTTGCTTGGCCTCTGCTCCGATCCAGGCGCAACCGGCCATAGGTGCCTCACCTGCTCACGCTTTTTCTGGGTGAACCAGCGGCGAAGTGACAGCCTGAACCCGGACGGCAGTAACGGTTTGATCCCGTAGTAAATTCGGTTTCGAAACCTTATTGCGCTCATGAGGTCGTGGCAATTACTTGATTGCCGCTTTTCAACTGCCAGAACAGTAGGGTTTGGAAAAGAGAGTCCTAGTGGAGTTGACGAGATCGTTATTACTCAAAATCAGCCAGAGACTAAAACTCCTGTGAGATCTGGCGTGGCACATAATTATGGCTTTTGTTTAGAACGATACCAACATTGGTCTTGGATTCTGTAAGCAAGTCGGTGGCACGCCTTACAACATCGCGATCTGTTTTCTCGGACTCAACCACCATAAACACCATGTCCATAAATTGCGCCAGCTTGGGGGTCGGACTGATCTGGCTGACCGGGGGCAGGTCAAATATGATATAATCATAGTCGCTCGCCTTGAGTTTAGGCATCAACCCCTTCAAGCGCTTCGGCAAATGTAATGACACCGTCTCATTGCCTGCCTGTTCCGCGACGGCATAAAAATTCCCTTCAATCAAGGCAACCTTTTTCGTGTCAGATTCCAAAGCGTCGTCCAGGCCACAACCCATCTTCCCTCTATAAAACTGTTGTGCCGCTCCCTGATTGCCACTCATGCTGACTAATAACACATTGCCATCGCCCGTTTCAGAAAGTGACGCTGCCAACCCGGCGGCAATACTGCTCACACCAGCCCCGTTGCCACAACTGGTTACCGCCACCAATTTTGGTTTATGGTTGAGATTTTTAACTTCAAAATAAACCATCAAGCGATCCCGCAATCCTTCATAAAACGGACGTAGAGGATGCTGGCGATCCCAAGGAGCCAGGGCGGTCACGCCAGATGTTTTTTTATCGTCCACTCCATTACTCAATTGCAATCGCCCGCCGTCGGCAATTTGTGCATTCCGGGCAGTATCCGGTATGGTAATAAACAAGGGCAATCGTAACCTGGTTTCAATTTCGGAGGGCCGTCTCACGGAGCGGTCGAGAAATATCTCGATTAAAAACGCCAGTGCCAAGCCAAAGCCAATCCCACCCACAGCCATCATTTCCACTTTTTTTTCGAATTTTTTAGGCCAACCCTTCGAAGGCGGAGTTGGTGATTGAATGATCTCGATGTTTGAAGCCTTGCCATCCCCCAAGGCCTCATCTATGCGGGACTGTTCCAATTTGCTTACAAAGTTATTGAGATTGGCTTGTTCAACCTCTTTTTTTTGCTGAAGTTCTGAAATCGTTGCGTCAACTTTCTCGAAATTGGTTACTTCAGCCCAAACCTGGTTTAATTGCGACTCCAGCGAACCGATTTTGGCTTTAAGCGCCGTTATCTGGATATATTGGGTCGCCAAATCAATGGAATTCCCTGATTGCTGGCCAGTCAGATTCGGCATGGTAATGGCCGAACCTACCAATTTCGGATATTTTTCTTCGAGATCATTTTTTTGCTTTTCGATGTCAGCAATCTGCCCGCGAACCTCCTTGACCAGCACGTTTTCTTCGGTGAATCCTTGCATCAAATAATCCACATCCTTTTTTTCCAATGTTTCGAGCCGGATGCAGATTTGCCTATAGGCGTCCAGCGCGTCCGGCGGGGTTTCCACCATCGGCTCCGCGTTGGTGATTTCTGGCTGACCAGCCGAGGTTTTTGTCAGTTCCTGCACCAAGGCCTGACGCTCATCCAAATCCGCCTTGGCAGTGAAGATGTCCTCACGCAATTTTGAAATCTGGTCCGAATAGGCCTGTTTTGTGTCATCAACCGAGGCAAACACCTCAGACTTGGTTTCCGCCTCCCTAAGACTTTTTTCCGTTTGGTCAAGTTCAGATCGCAAACGGGTTGTTTCATTGGTCAAAAATTCACCATACAATCCGACTCCTTGGTGCATCTGAAAATGCTTGGTAAAATAGGCGTCAATGATTGTGTTGAGCAGTGGCTGGACGAGTCCCGCATCCGGATGCTGAAAGGTAATTCGAATCGAGGTGCTCCCCGGAGTTGATTCCACAGTCAAGTTCTTCTTGATCATGTAGGCAGCTCCATTGGTATCTGAACCTCCGCCTGCCTTGGCCAAAATCCGTTCCGGTGTTATGACTTGAACCACCTGTTCGGCCAAATCCAAACTTTGCAAAAGATCCACTTCCGTATTGATGATATTGTCGCTGCGCTCGTCCAATGATCTGGTCTGGTCTCCGGGTGCGCTTAAAGATTTTCCTTCCACCACATAAGGAACAGACAACTCGGCTTCAGACTGATATTGCGGCGGTTTGAATATGCAGGCGGCCACAGCCGCCAACAATCCGACCGAAGAAAAAAACAGAATAATCCATTTCTGCCGAAACAGAATGAAATATACGTCCTGCAAAGACATTCCGCCGGAGGAGGCGTCATGTTTTTTGTCGCTCATGCTCAAAGCAAAAAAGGCTAGCACTGGCCTAGCCTTTTGTCGAAGACAACTTGATGACTCTTGCGGGATTGCCGGCCACCACCGCGCCGGGTGGCACATCTTTAGTCACCACGCTGCCAGCACCAACCAGCGCGTTCTCGCCGACGGTAATGCCGCACAGGAGCGTGGCCCCGGAACCGATGGACGCGCCGCGTTTGACCAGCGTCCCAACGCAACTCCAATCCGATTCTGTTTGCAATTGACCCGCGCCGTTCGTGGCGCGAGGATAGCGATCGTTGATAAAGGTGACATTGTGGCCGATGAAAACATCATCTTCTAAAGTCACTCCTTCACAAATAAAAGTGTGGCTCGAAACTTTGCAGCGGTTCCCGATTTTCGACCCTTTCTGGATCTCCACAAAGGTTCCAATCTTTACGTCGTCGCCAATTTCGCAACCGTAGAGATTGGTAAAATCATAAACACGGACGTTCTTTCCCAACTTCACGTTGGGGGCGATCCGTTGATACATCTGATGCGATACGCTCACGGCTTGCCGCCGTTTGTACCGATTTTTATCTCGAGTTTCCGGTTCGTCGGATTGGAACATTTATTTCTTTTCGATCCTGAGGCTGATAATTCGGTCGCCGCCGCGCGCGGAGCAATTTCAGGGAGCGACGGCGATGTGCGACCGTTTCCATTCAAATGTTTTGAAAATTCAACCGGAGCACCACCATGCTTCAAGGATTCCGAAGATGCTTCCAAAATGCGGACGAGTTCCAAGCCTTGGTTGCCGTCAGTCAACGGCGTTGTCCCGTGCTTGATGCAATCCAGAAAATGCTGGCACTCGGTTTTGAGCGGCTCTTCCTGTTTGATATAGGGAGCGTAGACATCGCCGTAATGGTAGGCGTATTGAAACTCAGCGAACGTGTCGTAATGGGGCGGACACTCGACGCGCGCGTCGAAGACCCGGATTTTTTCAAGAGGCGCAAGGTCGTCATAAACAATCATGCGCTTGCTGCCGACAATCGTCATTTCGCGCACTTTTCTCGGATCCAACCAGCTGCTGTGAATGATGGCGGTCCGTTTTCCGGGATAGCTTAAGCACATGGTCGTCACATCTTCCACACCGGGTGTGATGTGCGCGCTGCCCCGACAATTAACCGTGGCCGGCTGTTCACCGATGATGTGCTGGATGATGGAAATATCGTGCGGAGCCAGATCCCAGGCGACGTTGATGTCTTTTTGGAAAAGTCCGAGGTTCAGGCGCCGGGCGGAGATATATCGAATTTCTCCAAGGTCGCCCTTGGCGATAATTTCCTTGATTTTTTTGACTGCCGGCGAATACAGAAAGGTATGGCCGGTCATCAACACCAGCCCTTTTTTTCTGGCAATTTCAACCAGCTCCTCACATTCATGCGATGTGCTGGCCATCGGCTTTTCAATGAACGTGTGTTTGCCCGCCAGCAAGCTCGCCTTGGCCATCGGAAAATGTGACTTTACGGCGGTGGCGATGACCACGGCATCAAGGCCAATGCCGTTGAGCATGTGGTTGTAATTAGGTGATCCCGCAACTTCGGGATATACCGACCGAAGATGCAACAGGCGTTTCTCGCTGATGTCGCACATCATTTTCAAGTCGCAGTCAGGCAACGCCCTGAAATTGCGGATCAGATTTGGCCCCCAATAGCCGCATCCGACAACTCCGATATTTATTTGTTTTGCCATATGGTTTCCTTTTAAAATTTTAAACTTCCTTCTGAGTCTGGTCCTTTCCCGCGCCCACAACGGTAATCAACGTGGCTTTGTGCAAGCAACATTCATCACCAGATTCGTTCAAAATGACTTTTTTTGTTGCGGCTGGCTGGCTGGCCGATTTGCTTTTCGTGCGCGTTTCCCATATTTGAACCATCAAGGTTGGTATGGTCTTCAAAATGATCTTCAAATCCAGCCATAATGTTTTGCTGCGCGCGTATTTAATGTCCAATTGGATCATCTCGGTGAAAGTTGTCCGGTTTTTCCCGCTGACCTGCCAAAGACCGGTCAAGCCCGGCGCCGTGTTGAAACGTTCCCGTTGCCATGGCAGATATTTTTCATACTCATAGGACACACATGGGCGCGGCCCAACCAAACTCATTTCTCCGTGAAGAATATTGATAAGTTGTGGCAATTCGTCCAACCCTGACGACCTCAACAACCTGCCAAGCGGAATTATCCGCGGATCACCATGCGAATCCATTTTGACCATCGGCACATCTGAATTCATCAACTGACTCAGATGGCCTTGGTGAATTCCTTTGTCAGAATTGACATGCATGGTTCGGAATTTGTAACACAAAAATCGCTTGCCCAAATAACCAACCCGCTCTTGCTTGAACAGGATTGGCCCGGCAGAAACGATTCGGATCAACAGACCAATTAACATCATCAATGGCAGCAGCACAGGAAATGCCACAACAATCAGCGCTACGTCCAAAACCCGCTTCCAGTGCGGCTTCGGAGCGACGGGAGTTCTTCCCTTCGACTGACCTTTGTCGCGATTTAGGCTTAATGATTTGGAAATCACAGTTTGTCTCATTACATGACTGTGTATGTCATAAAATGAGACATACGGCGCGTCATTAAATTACGAATCAGTTAAAAAATTACCAAAAAAATCATAAACCCGCCGGTTCTGTTTGTTTTAGCATAAGGCTCCGCACTTGCTCATTTGGCAGGATTTTCCGCCAAACCAACAATTTCCCTCCGGAAAACCATCGCGGAGATTCGATTTTTTCTGCAACTTCAACTTAAACGCGCACTCTCACACGAGGCGGTGCCGCTAAAACGGGAATCCGGTCAGCCATTGTGTCCTTTCCCGAAACCACCGAGGCCCGATCCACCTCGACCGAAGTGGGGCCGCCTAAAATATGTAGCAAGATTTGCACCCGCCGCGTCGCTGGCATGACTCGCAGGACTTTTGCCTGCATCCCGGCAAATGCTCCGTCCGCAATTATCACCTCGTCGGCAGGCGCAAGACTGTCCTCCACCATCATGGGTTCTTCAGCTTTAAAATATTTTTGCAGATCCTCGATTATCGAATCTCCCACTTTTGGAATTCTTTGGCCAAAACGCACCAAACTGCTAATCCCGTTCGTGTGCTGAATTTCATTCAACTTCTCTTCGATGACACAACGAACAAAAATATAGCATGGGAAAAGCGGTTCGACAGAACGCACAACCCCGCGCTGTGTTGCTCGATCCAAACTCAAGCGCGGATTGAATATTTCCAACTTCAAATTTTTGCGCACATTCGCAGCAGCGATGTGCTCATGTTTGGGCTTCGTCCGGGCGCAATACCAAGCTGGAGCTTCAATTTGCATTTGTAGAATGTGAATAAATAGTTGATAACTTCTAAAAATACCGCTGCGGCTGTAGTTTATAATCAAACAACTCCAAATACCCAGCAACACCTAAAGTGCCACCCGCCATCCAAATAAAATTTTCCAGCAAGAACACGCTTAACTCCATGCCATAGATTTTACTTCATAGCACATACCTTGTCTGTAAATTATTAGCATTATTATTGAGTAGTGTTTTTCACTACAATGAAACTTCAGCCTTGGGTTGAAGCCGTCAACATTTCGGGCCATTTGACCAACAAATGGCGTATTGAAGCAGTTCAATGGCGTTTTTAAGATTCAGTTTTTCTTTGATCCGCGCCCGATACGTTTCCACGGTGCTGGCATTGATGTGGAGAGCCGCCGCAATCTGACGCGTACTTTGTCCGGCCCCAATCAGTTCAAAGACTTGAACTTCACGATCGGTCAGAATCTCCACCGATAAATCCGCGCCGGAACGGGACGAACGGGTGATTTTTGAGGCAACATGCGCGGCTGCTTTTTCACTCCAATAAATTTTTCCTGCCAAAATCTGGCGGATGGCCAGCAAGATTTTCCCAGTAACTTCCTGTTTTGAGATATATCCGCGTGCGCCTGCGCGGATGACCCGCTCGGCATAAAGCGCTTCATCTTGCATGGAAAGAACCAAAATTTTAATTTTGGGCCAGAGGTTGCCAAGATCCTTGATGAGTTCCAGACCGTGGGAATTTTTCAAGGTTAAGTCAACGAGTGCCATATTGGGTTCGCCCGCAGCGGCGAGTTCCAAAGCTTGTTCACGATCTTCCGCCTCGCCGCATACGGCTAAATCAGGTTCTCGCCGGATCATGATTTTTAGCAATTCGCGCACTAACGGATGGTCGTCCACCAAAAGGATGCGGATAACCCCTTCATTTTTTTCGTGACTGTGATTGGATTCTTTCATCTGATTTACTCATAAAATCGTCGAAAACATTCCAAACGAGGTTACTTCAACCGTCTTCATGATAATCAAACCAGCCAAAACTTGCTAATGCAATTTCCGCTAAAAATTGAGAACTGTGTTTGGAAAACATCAAGCTGCACCCTGCAACGTCAGGCAAACAAGAAAAAAATGAAACAGAAACCAATCTAGGAAACTAACCTGCAGAACTAAAGAACTAAAACTGACGACCTTGTCCGCAAAAATATATAAAACCGTCCCACGTTGCTGTCCAAAAATTGGTCAAAGGGTTGACCATTTTGAAAACAAGTTGATGCCCGCTCAAGGATCGTAAATCACCAAAACGGGGGCCAATTGACCTTGCTCTCCGCGCGACCCGAGCCAACATGGAACCCGTTTTCATCCTGATAACCAACGGGAGCTTCGACTTTGAGCTTTGCCATGGCCTTCGCGGCGATTGCGGCAAGCGGCACAAACATCGCAACAATGTAGAAATATGTTTTATGCATGCTGCTGTCCATTAGCATCAACCATGCCAACCCAAAACACGTGGCAGCCTTGCTTCGATTTTTTTGGGGTTATGCACTTGACAAACTTTCTGCGTCTGTCATGCTTTGGGCATGAAAACGAAGTCACCGCTTAAAGACCTAACGCTGATTCAAATAATCCTGCGCTTTGACACCGACGAAAAGGCGCGCAAA
>Ga0182015_10001097_pt1 | contig 36951 bp, 23 predicted proteins | sample 712P3MmetaG_FD_120478 | JGI IMG/M metagenome (GOLD analysis project Ga0182015, IMG submission 120478) | Permafrost microbial communities from Stordalen Mire, Sweden - 712P3M metaG | ecosystem: Environmental > Terrestrial > Soil > Wetlands > Permafrost | place: Sweden: Stordalen | collected...
CACTATTAATAAAGATAGGTCCCAGATTTGGGTTTTCATGAGCGGTGTGGCAGCAAGCCAGTGCAGGCGGGCTGGTTCACTTAAGACGGCCGAAGAGCGCAAGATGAACGTTTTGATCACCGGAGGCACGGGCAACCTGGGGTCGCGGCTCGCGATTCCTTTAGTGCAGCGAGGTGATCGAGTTGCGGTGTTTGATCGTCGCTCCACGCCTCACTTCGAAAGTCCTGAATTTCACCAGGTCACCGCCATCACCGGTGACTTGGCGGACCAGGAGGCAGTCCTCCAAACCGTGCGCTCGTTGAACATCCACAGCATTTTTCATCTCGGCGCGATTCTTTCCTCGACGGCGGAAGACAGTCCGGCGGAAGCCTGGCAGGCCAACATGAACGGCATGGTCAATGTGCTCGACGCTGCCCGACTGGGGGGCGCGCAGAAAGTCATTTTCTCGAGCACGCTTGCGACCTATGGGAGCCAGCTAGCCCCACTGCTGCTTGACGACGCGCCGCAATGGCCGGTCAGCTTATACGGAGTCACGAAAGTGGCGGGAGAGCGCCTGGGTGTGTACTATGAAAACCGCTTTGGCTTAGACTTTCGCGGTATGCGGCTGCCTGCGGTCATTGCACCTCGCGGTTCCGGAGGAGGTGCCAGTGCCTATTGTTCCGCCGTGTTCGAGCAAAGCGTGTACCACGGCAAATACGATTTCTTCGTGCGTCCCAGCACTCGCGCCCCCATGCTTTACATTGCCGACGCGGTTCAAGGCTTGCTGGACCTGCACGACGCGCCGGCGGAAAATTTAAGCCGACACATGTACAACGTGGCGGGAATATCACCGTCAGCCCAGGAACTGGAACAGGCGATTCGCAAGCGTCTTCCCACCGTGCAAATCAGCTACACTCCAGACCCCCTACGAACTGCGATTGTCGAGAGCTGGCCGCAACAAATCGACGATTCTGTTGCGCGCCACGATTGGAACTGGAAGCCACAGTGGAATCTAGAGCAAATCACCGACAAAATCATTGAGGTGCTGGGCGATGAGCTTGCTCGTCAGTGACGATTACGCGCATGTCGTCGGGAAGGCGCGTTGGAGCCATGCCCACGGACGCAGCATCGATCAAGTTCATGCCTCAGACATCGAAGCGGGCAGGCTTTTCAGCTATGGCTTCCGGACGCAAACCATTGGAACCTTTCATGCCACGCGTGTCGCCCTGGAGGCGGAAGCTGGCAAAGGGACTGGCGCCTATGTGGACGCCTGCCTGGGTCAATGTTGCGCCCTCCTCGATCAACTGGAGGCCAAGGCTGTGGATCCGATCCTGCCCGATCATCGCGCTGTAATCTCCACTCTATACTCCTACGATCAATGGACCAATCAGGTGGATGATCTCTTAACCCGAGCGTGCGCTCGGGGCACCTATCCCAGGCTGGGGATCATTCATGATCGCTTCCTCCGCAATATCCAGCGGGTTACTGCCGGCAATGGATTTTATATTGCGCGCGTCCTGGAATTGCCGGAACAAGGAGCTTTCATCGTTCCGGATCTGAATATCTCCATCGCCCCGGTCATCTACGGAGACCACCTTTCCTGGAATGCCGCATTTCTTGTGGCCGACCGGCCCGGCGTCGCAGTTCACCGGCATCGTTACGGGGCTGAAATCCATTTGGGGTACGCTCCGGTCAAAGGTCGCACGATTCTTGGCGATTCGTTCACCGAAGTGGAGGAAGGATACGCCATGCCCATCCCTCCCATGACCTATCATGGCTTCCTTAACACTTCGGGAGAGGATCATGTTGTACCCTTCGTGTTTGGCTCCCTGAAAATGGCCGGATGGGGTATATTCTTCGACGTCGAACCGCAGTCGGTAGAGCCGGCAAAAACAAAGGCCGAACCTCTAGAATCGACGGCCATGAACCATTCTATCTTTCTGGAACGGGCCATCCGGCAAATGAAAAGCGGCCAGGGATTCATGCGGCAAGTGCTGGTTCCCGCCCACCGCGCAGGATCGAATGAAATCGGCGGTCTCGAATTGGCTCTTACTCGCGCTGGCCAGGACGCGATGGAAATGTCCTCCCCTCACTACCGCATCATTTCCGTGGACTCCGGCCGAGCCGAGGTTCAAATCGGCAACGTCGAAGCCCAGGTGTGTCGGCATGACCACTTCGGCGTGCCTGCGCAAATCAGTTGCCAGATAACCCCCCTCGGCCGAGACCCATTCGTTTTTCTGGATGCCATGATTTTGCCGGTTGAGGCTCCCCGGTCGCCTTCTGTGGAGAACCTTGCGACGCGCCGCTTTGTGCATCAGTGAATCGTTAAGTGAGAAGTTCCCAGGAGCCATCCATGGCCACGTTTTGCGGCGCTATCATCGTTGCCCTCGCGGGACTGGTGCAGGGCAGCGGAGCCTGGCCCATGAAGCTGGTGCGCAAGTTTAGTTTGAGGTTCAATTCATCGGATCCCTTTTAGGGCACTGGGGTTAACGTCAACCGAATAGGCGCTACCGATTCCTGCTGGATCCAGACCACAAGATCGGTCGCCTCAAGACGCTGAATGTATCCGTGGCGAAAATCTTTGCCCCAGCGTACGGTTTTACCGTTGACCTGAAGTCGCGCCGCTTCCTCGCCCCAATTCTTGACCACGATAGCGGGATTCAGAACCGGCGAGGATTCGGTGGCTTGTAGAGTTAATTCCATCACAGCCGGCTTTCCAGCAATTTTGCGTGCTACGACGAAGGCCCGCTGTGCCGGGTCATACCCTTCGCTTTCAAAGGCGTCGCCGTCTATATCGATCCTGGGTGGTGACAGCCAGGATTTTGCAATAGGGATCAGTTCGGCAGCCGATTTTGACGTAAGGCCGTCCAGTAGAAGTTTGGTCATTGAATGTTCAGTCGTAGAGTAGGCATCCCAGTAAATGTGGGAGAGTGAAGAATGGGAAGCCCGGTCCTGGGTAACGCAAGGTCTGTCGCTGGAAATGATTTGAGATACGGGCCAATGATTCCAGCACCCAAAAGTAAAATACGAGTTGTCTCCCTTATAGGGGCTGAACCTTGCATTGGTAGGCGAAACAATTTGAAAGGGCTTCCAGGTTGATTTCAGGTTGACAATCTGGATGTTGGGGTTCTGGGGCTTATCGATGCGCTGGGGGCTCTTCGGTGGCTCGAAGCTACCGGGAGCCTTCAGAACCCAGGAGTAGGTGGCTGTTTCTCCTTTCATGTTTCCGATGGTTAGAGCATCCAAATTGATGTTGTCTTCGGGGCGTTGACCAGGTGCGTTTATGACGATCGTTTCTTGCCATTCAAACAGTTTTGGGTCGGACAGATCTGCGGCTCGTGAGGATTGTAAGACCTGCTCCCGCACGGCCACCCCATCCGGATAGACTGTCCAGTATTCATCCGCCCAGTCAAACCAACCCGTCAGGCGATCCGGATGTCCTCCTTTGTAATCTCCTGCTTCGGCGAGTGCGTAACGCCAATGAACGACGGCCCGGGCGTCATTGCTTTCGAGAACCCTAACATGGGAATAACGACTCTGCTTGTCAGACATCGGTTCGCAATCCCCAATCCCTGGGCAGCCCGAACCCCAGGTTTCGAGGAATTCGTCGGTATACCATTTGCCATTCTCAGTGACCCAGGCAGGAATGTAGTTGGTACCCTGCCAGAAGACCAGCCGCATTGACGACTGTTCGAAGCGAACCACAACATCGGACGCTGGACCGATCCGCCGGGTGGTGTCCCAGAGGTCCTCGTACGTCAGCGTATCGTAATAAGCGCCAAAGCGGCCCGGGCCGACAGGGCCCGATGGAAGCTTTGGCCACGGTAGAACTTCTCCGGGCGGAGCCTGAATCGCTGCAAAAACGCTCTTAACCTCCTCGGAACTTAGACTCCGGTTGTAGATTTCGATCTCGTCCAGGATGCCGTCAAGAGAGTACCAAACCGGAGTTTTGGGATGAATTCCCTCGGCAGGAACGGGAAGCATCGGTTGGCGAACCCTGCCGATGAGCAGATCCATACCGTCAGCTGGCAGCATCCGCCCCTGGACTGCTAACTCGCCCACTTGTTGACCATCCAGGTAAATCACTAGCCGGCGACTTGCGTCGCATGTTCCGACGATATGGACCCACTTCTTGAGGGGAATTTGAGCCGCTGAGGTGACAGATTGCCATATTCCGTTCAGCGCCACCTCCAAGCCCAAATGTCCGAATGCGTCGATTCCAAAAAAATACCCGACTTGTTGGTCCTCCTCCTGATCCACAACCGGAACCCAATTCCAAGGGTAAGTGTCGAGGGCCACCCAGGCACCGACCGAAAATGCGTCACGCACTTTTGGCGCATTCTCGGCCTTCCGCACAACGCTGGTGGTGTATCCGTCAAACCGCAGGCCTTTTCCAGTGGCACCGGGAACAGACTTGTAGTAGCCTTCAACCTTATCCTCCGTTCCGCTCACCGTATCGCGAGTATTACCCCCGCTGACATCGTCGAAGGACCATCCCGCCACTTTCCCTTGAGCTTGTGCCGATACTCTGGTCGGAAATGCGACTAAAGATAGTGCTGTAAATGCCACGATCACGAGACGAGAGAATGTTGTCATACGCAGACCTCATTGGAATACCCGTCGCCTACCCAACGCTCTGAGTCGGCCTTGATCTTTCTGATAGCGAGTGCGGACATGACGCGGATTCTAACAGCGGTCCCGAGTTTGAGCACAACAGCCCACGTTTGGCTTTTGCAATATCGCCTTAGCGCAACTGCTCACCTTTGACACTTCCGCGATGCTGGCCTTGTCGTCATAAATCCCGGCGGAAACCACGCTCAGTGCTTGGGGAGGCATCAAATAGTCTGGTCTCAGACCCGCCCTGCGGCCTGACTGATCGAGTTGTCCGACGGAGCCCACAGTTTCTGAACACTCCGAACACATAGCAAACTGCAATGTTTCTGCGCAGTGCCTTGCGCACATTGCATGTGGCGAGAGTATCTGGAGAATCGTTCTACGGTAAGACGAAATAGGCGGAAAATATAGGAATTACGAGAAAATCAGATGAGGGCCGGTTTGATCTTCGTACTCGCGGTCCGACAGGCAAAGGAGCAAGGTTTCGACCCTGCCTGCCAGTGCACCGGCGTTTCATGGTGGATTTTATTGAAAGTCCTAGTCATCGACGACCTTTCCTTCCTTCCTTCCTTCCTTCCTTCTCCCATCGAGCGCTAATAGCGAATGACGGTATTCCGATCGATGGCGGGAGTTCGTCCTTGGATCGATCACCTTCAATAGTTGGTCGCCAACCTCATAGAGGAGGAAAAGGAGATGATCGAGAAGGACCTTGCGCGAGGCGGCTCGTGGATTGGTATCAGGACCAACCGGTGCTGCTGCAAAATTGGGCATTCCCCGGCAGACGCTCGAACCAGACAACAGACTGTTCAATAACTTGAAATCCGTTGACACCCCTCGGAGAGATCCCTAGAAGTTAAGGAGTGCCGGGCGGCGACGGTCCAAATCGGCAACGTCAATCCGAGGTGTGTCGGCATGACCACTTCGGCGTGCCTGCGGAAATCAGTTACCAGATAACCCCCTTCGGCCCAGATCCATTCGTTTTTCTGGATGCTATGATTTTGCCGGTTGAGGCGCCCCAGTCACATTCCGAGGAGAACCTTGCGACGCACCGGTTTGAGCGTCATTCAGTGAATCGTTAACCGTCAAGTTCCGAGGAGCCATTCATGACCACGCTTTGGGGCGCTATGATCGTTGTCCTCGCGGGATTGGTGCAGGGCAGCGGAGCCTGGCCCATGAAGCTGATGCGCAAGTTCAAGTTTGAACATTGGTGGTTCGTCTCCATGCTCGTCGGATTGGTGCTCGCCCCCTGGGCGATTACTCTGCTTTTGTGTCCCCACGCGTGGGATGCTTATCGCCACATTGATTCTTCCACTTTGGTGAAGGCGAACCTGTTCGCTTTATCGTGGGGGGTGGCGAATATTCTTTGCGGATTGTGTTTCGTGCGCATCGGTATCGCTTTGACCGGCGGCATCCTTACCGGCCTTGGCGTGTCGGTCGGGGTTACGCTGCCTATGATCGTCAAAGGTTCGGGTCTGTTTAGCGAGGCGCCAAACCTGAACTCCGCCGCCGGCAGGGCCGTTCTCGTTGGAGTCGCCATCATGTTGCTGGGCGTGATTTTCGCGGCCATGGCAGGCTTCGGTCGCGACCGGGCGCTGCGAAAGGACGAACAGCGCCGCTCGGGAAGTTTTCTTGGGGGCCTGATCATGGTCGTCGTCGCTGGCGCATTATCGGCCGGCATCAGCTTTGCGTTTGTGTACAGCCAGGGTCCCATCGTTTCCGCTATGAAGGCCGAGGGGGCGGGCGAGATTCCAGCTAATTTTGCGGTTTGGGCAATCGGGCTGCTCGGCGGTGCTCTCATCAATGTTACCTATCCCGCGTACTTGATGACCAAAAACTCATCGTGGAATGTTCTGCTTGAATCCTGGAAAGAACTTGGTCTGGCGGTTGTCATGGGGTTCAACTTCATTCTCGGTGTGGCGCTGATGGGAAAGGGCATGCTTTTCCTGGGCCCGCTCGGAGCATCGGTCGGATTCGGGGTTCAGCAGGCGACCCAGATGCTGGGCAGTCAGGGCGTCGGTTTTGCCAGTGGCGAGTGGCGCGGGATTGAGGGGCGGCCTCGCCACGAGATGTATCTGGCGATCGCAATCCTGATTGCCGCTGCCCTGGTCATGGCTTACGGGAACACGCTTACAAAGTCATAGGAGAAGTCGACACACACCGTACTGAGTCATGCAACTGGATGGGAAAACAAACTCATGAGTGACTCCGACGCTTCCACGTTAGACAACTTCTTAGTGTCAGAGCAGTTTCTGAAAGATCCTTACCCGGCTTTGCGCCGATTGCGAGAAGAAGATCCGGTTCATTGGAGTGACGCTATCGGAGGTTGGGTACTGACGCGATACGACGACATCGTCGCCTCCTTCAAGGACACAGATCATTTCTCGAATGAAGGACGGTTGGCGAGAGCGGTCGAGCACCTGACCCCGGGATCTCGACTCAAGTTAAAGACGTTCGAGGATCATTACCGCACCAAGGGCCTGCTACATTCCGATCCGCCTGATCACACCCGGTTGCGGGCTCTGGTAACGCGAGCTTTCACTCCGCGCACCGTGGAAGCCATGCAGCCTCGCGTCCGGGCAATTGCCAATGAACTGCTGAATAATGTGGAACCTTCAGGGCGCATGGATGTCATCCGCGACCTGGCGGTTACGCTGCCGATTACGGTATTGGCTGAAATCATGGGTATGCCGCCGGAGGAGAAACTGCTGGTCAAGGGCTGGGCCGATGCGCTGCTGGCTTTTCAAGGAGTCAACAACCCCAGCGAGAAGATCCTGGAGTCGGCGCAGAAGACGCTGGTGGAACTGAAAGCCTATTTGGCCGACCTGGTTCGGGCCAAGCGACGGAAGCCGGGAACGGATCTGTTGAGCCAGTTGGTGGGGGCCGAGTCCGAAGGTGAAAAACTTTCCGAATCTGAATTGATCAACACCGCCATCACGTTACTCGTGGCCGGACATGAAACGAGCACATCGCTCATCGGCAATGGAATTTACACGCTGTTGCACAACGAGGGCGAGTGGCGTCTCCTGCAGAAAGATCCTTCCCTGTTGCCCTCTGCCATTGAAGAGATACTGCGCTACGAAAGCCCGGTCTCCCGCCAGCCCCGGCTCATGAAGCAGGACGCGGAAATTGGGGCCAGGAGGCTCCGCCAGGGACAAATGCTTTTTCAAATGCTGAACGCAGCCAATCGCGATCCCGGCTATTTTCCTGAACCGGACTTATTTGACATCCGGCGGCAAAAGAACCGCCACATCGCTTTCGGCTTCGGAATCCATTTCTGCGTAGGGGCATTGCTGGCCCGCACAGAAGCAACCCTGGTGTTTCAACTGATCATCGAACGATTCCCCAAGATCCATTTAACGGATGCCACGCCAGACTGGGACGTTCACAAGAGAAACTCCCGCATGTTGAGAACGCTCAGCGTCGCCTTTTGACGCGGGCAGGAACGCCAGGATTTGCGGAGAGAACCATCATTTTGGTCCCGCATCGCGGGCGACATGAGTCTGGCTCTTCGGCTCAGTGCCGGCCGCGCGGCGAGTTAGAATCGTCTGTACCAGATCTCCCAATTGATCGGCCGTGAACTGGTTCCCCTCTACATTCGCCGCCAGCTTTCCCTGGCGGTCGATAATGGCGGTGTGAAGCGAGTGATCCATGAAGCCTTCATTGAGGAAATAGTCCACCCCGAACAGCCCGGTGATGCGCTGCACCTCGGGTACGGGTCCGGTGAGGAAATGCCACGTATCCGGGTCGGCTTTCCAGGTCTTGGCATAGCGGGCAAGGACTTCGGGCTGGTCGTGAACCGGATCAAAAGTTACACTCAGCAACACCAGGTCGGAGCCCAGCTTTTCCGGGAAGCGCTTCTGCAAAGCGCCGAAATTATTGGCGATGCGGAGACAATAGTTAGGCAGGGAACAACTCGTATAAATGAAATTGATGGCCACTACCTTGCCGGAAAACTGTGCCAATGAAATTTCCCGGCCAGCTTGGTCGGTGAGCGTGAAATCGGGCACGACTTGCCCTGGGCTCAGAGTTTTTTGCAAATTCGAGGCGCCCCGAGAAAGCTGATTCAGCTGCTTCAATCGTTCCGCCGTCAGCGGGTCTTGCTCGACGCTCTCGTAGCGACGAATTTCGATATGCTGGGCGTAGCTCGATTCCTTCTCTACGACCAACGTAAACTCGACCGTCGCTCCTGGCGCCAACCCGTCGAGTTCCTTGGCTTCGCGAACCTGGAATGGCATCGCCATGGCTTTCATGTAGCCGGGAATGTCCTCACAGGAGGCGACAAAACTCTTGCGCGACCGGTTCACTTCGAGCACCATTCCGGTCACGGAGAATTGTTGAGCCATCAAGCCAGGACCTGCACTCACGAGAAGGCAGGCCGCCAGCAGGCCGAGACGCTTCATGAGAATCGCTCCTTCATCGCCAGGTAAGCCGTTTCACTTGCTACTTACTCCGGAGGGTTCGGCAGACACGGAGCTAGCCTGCTTGCTGCCTCCCAATCGGTAGGGCCGCCGATCCACCTTGGCGTAGTCCTGAGCAAACTCTTTGATTTCGAGAAACTGGTTCTTGCCGACATTCGAAAAGTGCTGCCGGGTGTTGCTGGTGGGCCACCAGATTTCAAGTTCGGTGATGCGGGCGTCCTTGCCTAAGCCGATATGCTGCTCGAGAGGAGACGACCCAAACGATCCTCCGCTGCCCACGGTGCGGTAAATGGACCGCGCTGCCTGGCCCACGTTCTCAACCGTCACTTTGATCCGAACTCCGATCGCCGCCCGGTTGGTCTTGACCCCCACCAGCTTCAAACTGATCCAGTCGTTGCCGTGCCCAGGATTTTCGAACAATCGCAAGGCATGACTGTCCCCCGGTACCGCCCCGCCAACTTCTTCCGCGATGTCTTCGTTGCCGCTGTTGTCCAGGTCCGCAAATGCAACTCCGTGTCCCTTGTGCAACTCGCCGGTGCCCGAAGAGGTGGTTACATCCACGAAATACTTTCCCTCATGATTACGCAGCAGAACGTTCGGTACGAGCGAGCCGTAGGAGGGGTCTCCGGTTCCCAGGTAAATGTCGAGAAAGCCGTCGTTGTCGATGTCCCCGAAATTGGCGCCCATGGGCATGAATACTTTGTCCAACCCCACTTCCGCCGTCACGTCCCGGAAGGTTCCATCTTTCATATTTTTGTAGAGTTTCAGAGTCGCCGCGTTGTGCGGAAGCCCTAAATAGGTGCGCGCGGTCTCGTCCACCGAAACGAAGTAGCTGGTCACGAACAGATCAGGCCAGCCGTCATTGTCATAGTCGAAGAACCAAGTCGCAAAACCTCGGCCCGGGCCGGGAACACCCGCCTGTTGCGCGACTTCGGTGAAGGTGTTGTCGTGGTTGTTGTGGTAGAGAAGGTTCGAGCCGTGGAGATTCGAGACATACAGGTCGGCGTACCCGTCATTGTCATAGTCGGCTGCCGCTACCCCTTTGCTGAACATCACCCGGTCAACCCCAGCCGCTCGGGAGATATCCTCGAACGTGCCGTTCCCCTTGTTCAGGAAGAGTTGCGCCGGTTGGTCCTCGTTCACCACAAACAGGTCGAGCAATCCATCGTTATTGATATCGACCCACACCGCGGCCTGGGTGCTGGTTGGGCGGCCTAGACCGCTGGCTACCGTGACATCGGTGAAAGTCCCGTCGCAATTATTGCGCAACAAGGACTTGCGCTGCGGAAGTTCCCAGCCACCGCGCAACACGAGAATGTCCATGCAGCCATCGTTGTTGTAGTCGGCTTGCAGGATGTTCAGTCCGCCCAGTTGATCCGCCAGCCCGGCTTTGGCCGCCTGGTCGGTAAAGCTACCGTCTCCGTTGTTGTGAAAAAAGTGCATGGGTCCGCAACTGTCGAAACTCGAAGTCACCACATCGAAGCGCCCGTTGTTCTCGAAGTCATCCACGATCAGTCCTCCGGCCATCGAAAAAGACTTGAGACCGGCTCGCGGAGCGACATCGACGAAGCGGCCTACGTCTTCGGTGGACGAAAACACAGACGGTGGAATTAGATATTGTGGCGGGACTTTCTCCGGATAGACTCCCAGGGTCGCATACGCTAGATTGAGCAGCCACTTCACTTCGAGTTCGTCAGGCTTCTGTTCCAGATACTTCAAGAAATGCTCGATGGCTTTTTTCGAATCATCCGTCTCTCGATAAGCAGCGCCGTTACCTGTGGGAAAAATGCAGCGATCGCCCGGATCTTGATACACCTCATTTTCCATCTCGGATTTGTGCAGGTACGCGATGCCCAGGGCTTCCTCCATCTGCGGGACGGCTTTGGGTACGTCCGTTCGAGCGATCGCATAGGCTTCCTGGTATTGCGCCACGGCCTTCTCCATGTCGCCCACATAAGAGTTGAGCTGGGCGAGTGAGAAATGCGCATTCATCATGTCAAGCGGGCGCACGGTAGCCCGGAACTTCTGGTTCGCGGGGGAAACAAAGTCCTCCAGTTGATGTTTCTCGGCGGAGAGCGACGCTTTGCGGGCTTCGCATATCTTGCGTGGGTCTTCGTTCCAGCCTACCGGCTTATCAAAATGCCTGAGGGCCTCCTCCGCTTCCTCCATGCCGCCAATGTTGAGGATATATTTCACGCCGGTTCTGGGCTCCCCGGCGGGCGGGCGGGCGGGGGGCAGGGGGATTTGCGCGATCACCGTCAGGGAAGAGAGGACCGTCGCCATCAAACATCCCGCGAAATTCCGGAATCTCGGCGACAATCGTCCCCTCCCGCACGTCCATTCTAGCCCGAAGAAGCCTCTTCGCTTCCCGGCCAAAGACAATTATTCCCCGGCTGGAATCGGTGGGCCGAACGAGGTTTTTCCCTCGGTGTAGTAAAGCTCAAATTCGCTGATGGTAAATGGCTTGCCATGGGGGAGATACAGCCGAACATATCTGGCGCGAAAAGCCGGCACATCGCGGGCAAATTTCGTCATCGGAACGCCATAGTAATGTTCGAGCCTTGCTTCACCGTTGGTCACGCTATCGACGGCTGTCCAGTTGAATCCGTCATCACTTCTTTGCAGGGTGAAAGTCGACAGCCGATAGGCGGGATCGGCAGCCTGGGACGACACGACATAACGATCAATCCTGTAATTATTTTCCAAATCCACCAGAAACCAATCGTCTCCAGAGGAAATCTTATCGTCGGCGTGAAGGGTAAAGCCGGTATTCAGATCTCCGTCCACTGCGTCAAAGGGACGGTAGGCGGAGACCAGAAATTTTGATCGCGCGTACTTGTACAACGCGAGATTGTGGCCGCTCGGCGGGTTCGGTTGCCAAACTGGAGGGACGCTTTGGACAAAAGTGATGACGGGATTCCAGTGGACTTTTTCGGAGCCGTTTTTTCCAGATTGATCCCGTCGGGCCACTCGAAAATCCAAGGAGTCGCCCTGTATCATCGTTAGCTTAAGATCATGGACTGCAGGTTCTGTGCTCGCGCCGCCCGCCGCCTGCCACAATTGCTCTCCCTGCAACCAGATACTGGCCACAACATTTGGGTTGTTAGCGAGTGCTGCACCTTCCACGCGGACCACGCCGCCGTGCGGAGCCACCCATTTTCTCGCCGTAGCAAGATCGCCGGGAATCTGGTAATCGCCGCCTATCTCGATGCCCCCGGCGCCCGACCAGTACATCTTAGGATGGCCTTCGTCCGGGGTAAAGGTAAGGTCGGCGTACTCGGAACCGTTGCACTGCTGATAGTGCCAGTTGTTTTTCCCCATCAGCCCGCTGAAGCCCGCAGATGCTCGGTAGCTTTCGGCAGCGTATTCGAAAGCGATATGGCAGACCGCCGCTCCGACTGCATTCGTGTGCTTCTTGCCCAGAACGACGATCTTAATGGTATGCTTCCGGCCCGCCGATAGCCCGGTGTTGATGTAGGAGAACCGTTCCCAGCTCGTACTGCGCGGGCTGAAACAGTCAACGGTTTTGCGCAGCGTACCGTCAATATAGACATCCGCTTTGCCGCTCTGCGGGGAATGAAGCGCGCGCCAGTAAATTGCTGTTCCCTCGAACCAGAATTCGATGCTGCTGTTGAGAGTTGAGCTTTCTTTACTCCGCCCTTCGTAGGAATCAGAGCTCACTCGATCGGCCCAGTCGCCGGAATATTTCACCTCCCCACTGTCGCAACCAACGATCTTGGTGACTCGCCCCAGTAAGGCATCGGAGGACTCGGGATGAGGGTCAAACAGGAAGCGTGTCTCGAGACCCGTCGTGGGGGTCTGTCCATGCGCCAGCTTTACATCGAGCCGCTGAAAATTGTTCGCATCAAAATATGCGTAGTAACGAAAACTGTCAGCGCAGGTTGTAGCAACATCGGTGCCCTGGTCGTTGATTAGATTCATGAATCCAAACATCGCATCCGGACAATGACCCCACACCCAGTCCTGTTTGCTCAGGTCGCTCGAGGCGCCGATATAGATGCCGTCAATGTTGGTCGGATTAGGAGGATCCTGATTCCCCAGGAACATGCAAATGTACTTTTCAAGAACGGTGCTGTAGGTAATTCCCCAAAAGTGGCTGGGGGCAACGATGGACGATTTTCCACCCAGGGCCGGTTCTCCCCAGTTGCCGTTATAGAAGTTTGTCCATTTGCCGGGAGCCATTTTGTCTCCGATGGCGCATCGGGCGGCGCGAGAATTCCAGCGCATGCCACGGGTTGTCCACGGCGCCCATCCCTCATCCGGGAAAATGTAAAAATACCCTCCCCGGCGATCGACATAGAAACCAAAATCGGCCAGTCCAATACCGTAGCCGGAGCCGGAGAACTTAAAGAACTCATGGGGATAGTAATAAGTCTCGGAGGTAACAATGTCCCCCTCGTAACGCCACGTCTTCCCTTGGTCGAGACTGGTGGCCAGCGCGATCTTGCGGGAAAAAGCGTAGGTGCGGCGGATCGCGTCATGCTCGATGTGCATCGGGGCATAAAGTTTGTGTTCGGCATCGTCGTACCACATACCCCCCAAAAACCAACAGGAAGTCATGCCGTCGGGATGGATGGCGTCTTCGAGGCGCGTCATGTGGTCGATGTCCGGTCCCTTGTAGCGGGCGCTGGTGCCTAGGTTGATAATCCATTGGCTGCGGAACTCGTAGAGTTCGCCTTCCATGCGCACGAATACCTGGCAATTATCTGGGTTGATCTGATGTGAGAAATCGAGACCCACGGGCTTGGGTTCGGGCGATGGCTTCACGGAGTAGGAAAAAGGCAAGAGAACCTCTCCCGACGCGTATTCGTAGCCTCCTTCTGTGCCACTCTTCTCCTGGCCAGTCTTCTCCCCGGCCAGCGCCTGAACGCCACTGGCGAAAGCCGCCGCTCCTAATCCAGTCGTGAGCAGAAAGTCGCGGCGGGATAAGCTGCCGCCCCGAACGTCTGTATGTTCCTTGCCTCGCATAGAGTCTTGCCCCGAGTTCCGCTTACTTCTTAAGGTGCGCCCGTGCGAAATGTCAATGGAGTTCAATGTATTGAACCCATCGGAGGGTCCAGGCACGGTGGGTGGGATTATTTACCAGGCCTCATCCTAATCTACAGATGCAGGCGGAGGCTCCTTTGAAAAGGATCGGCGTTCGAGTGCTGGTTACTCTGATCACGGCTGGTTTGTGCTTGACCGCGGTCGACGCGCAAACCTCGCGCTGGAGCGAGCAGAAGGCAAATTCCTGGTACGCCGAACAGCCGTGGCTGGTGGGCAGCAATTACACGCCCAGATCGGCGATCAACCAACTGGAGATGTGGCAGGAAGCAACCTTCAATCCGGCCGAGATCGATGAGGAGTTGACCTGGGCTGAGGCGATGGGCATGAATACCATGCGTGTTTTTCTCCACGACCTGCTGTGGCAGCAGGATGCAGCCGGTTTTCAAAAACGCATGGACACCTTTCTCTCCATCGCTTTGCGGCATCACATCCGCCCGCTGTTTGTGCTGTTCGATTCCTGCTGGGATCCCCAACCTCGTCTGGGCCCGCAGCATCCGCCGATTCCCGGAGTCCACAACTCAGGCTGGGTGCAGAGTCCCGGCGCCCTGGCGCTCACGGACGAAAAGCAATATCCGCGGCTCAAAGCTTATGTGCAGGGTCTTTTAGGGGCCTTTGCGAAGGATGACCGCATCCTGGGTTGGGATCTCTGGAATGAACCCGGCGCCGATAACGCGCGCAGTTATTCCGCGCAAGAACCCAAGAACAAGTTTGCCCTGGTGTTGGCGCTTCTGCCGCAGGTCTTTCAGTGGGCGCGGGAGGCCCATCCCACTCAGCCGCTCACCAGCGGCGTCTGGGCCCTCGATACTTCGGAGGGAGCGCGCCCGGGTAAGCTGCAGGAAATTCAATTGCGCGAATCCGACGTCATCACCTTTCACAACTATAGCTGGCCCGAAAGCTTCAAGAGCGAAGTGAAATGGCTCAGAAAATACAACCGCCCGTTGATTTGCACCGAATACATGGCGCGTTCCGTGGGTAGCACGTTTGATGCGGTGCTGCCGATTGCGAAGCAGGAGCACGTGGGGGCGATCAATTGGGGATTCGTGGCCGGCAAAACACAAACCTACTTCCCTTGGGAGTCCTGGGAGCATCCTTACATTCTGAGTCAGCCGCCGGTGTGGTTTCACGAAGTGCTGCGATCGGACGGAACTCCCTATCGCGTGGCCGAGGTGGAGCTTATCCGCCAACTGACAGGGAAATAGCGAGAGGAAAAGTCCGCCGGCGGAGTGGACGGCCCTTCGATTTCCCTTTCTCCGAGTCTTAGAAATCAGTCCACGTATCCGATCGCCTTAAGCTGGGACTCGAAATCTTGAGGCAGAGCGGCCGCCGGCGCACCCGTGGAGGATCCAGCGTGACGAATGAGGTTCAGCAGTAGACGGTCGGCGGCTGGGTGCCGGTCGACATTTTCGAGAATCGGAAAGGTGTTGACCACGAACTGGCCGGCACCAAACTTGTACGACCCAAGCAAAACTCCCGAAGCGTAGCCGCCGAGCACCGAGTAGCCTGCAGCGAAGGCTGCGGCGATGACCTGAGATGGGGTCTCCTGGCCGTCAAACAAGTAATGGGGAAGTACTGGTCCATAGTAGTAGAAGTCCAGTATTCCGTTGCCCTGAAGCCCTTCGAACACCGCGTGGGGCTTGGCCACACACTCCTTGTGGTAGAGATTGTCGGAGAACTCATAGACCCGGCCTTTTTTGGCGAGAGGTAACCAGGCCGCGTTTTCCTTATCTCGCTTGAACGCCCGGGGGGAAAGAAACACTACGACGCTTCCTCGGGCCATGCGCGCGGCCAGTTCCTTCCAGTCGCTCGACCCCGATTGCGCCGAGACGTTGCCCACGAGAATTACTTCGCGGATTTCTGGAGCTCTCCCGCCCAGTAGCGTAGCCGTTACCCCGTGCGCGGCCAACCAGGAACTGACGGCGTCCGATACTGCCCAAGTGGTGACCCGGGCATTGAGGTGGGGCAGTGCGGCGGGATCACTGAGATGGAACTCCCATGACGTATCCGGCGGCGAAATGTTGTGCTGAATGTAGGGGACAAACTTGTACGCTCCGGGCGGACCGGATAAGACGACCTCCTCTTTCAAAACCGGGACTGCCAGGGGGCCATCCTGCCCCGCCGGTACCTGGGGGATGTGAATGGTACTTCGCCCCTCCCAGGCCATTCCGCCCGGCCCCCAAGTCCGAAAGCGTGCCGGATAATCTCCCGGCCGCAAGACATCCTCGTTCGCCATCACGGCTTCGAGCGTGATCGGCCGTCCCAGGTAGGTATGGGTCGGTTCCACAAACAGACACCAACGCACTCGCGCGAATCCATCCTGCATAGCATCAAAGGCACCCGGTTTCCAGTCCCGCCAAAATCGCCAGACTCCTTCGCCCGTCATGCCGTGGTCCAACATTCCGGTGAGATTAAATCCGCAAAACTTTGGGTTCGAGCGAATCATGTTGAAGCCCAGCAGACGATGGCGTGCCATCTTTTCTTGGCTCACCTCGAGCAGCGTCTCCGGGAAGGGATAAGCTGCATCCATGCCGAACCTTTCCCAATCGGCGATGAAGCGGTCCGCCATGGAGCGCATCAGAACATAATCCTCCGCATCCGGGCGCACGCCGGCCTGCTCGAACATGTTCGCTTCGTGGATCACGTCCATCATGCTGCCGATTCCATACTCGGAAAGAAAGATAGGCTTGCTGTCATGACCGAGAGTGCGCATCATTTCGTTCACTTCCGGAGTTTGCGGAACCTGTGGATAAAGGTGGAAATCGCCGGAGCCGATGCCGGAGGGATATTTCATCGCTACATGCCCTGCTCCCGGTGCTTCTTGGCCCCAGGTCGGTTCCCACTCGTGGCTCCCGGGATTGCTGGCGGAGCCAATTTCCAGGTGCCCGTCGAATCTTCCGCTCGAAAGCAGCACCAGCCGCGTTTCGTCCAGTGACCGCACCAGCGCAAGGGCCGAAACCGCTTCGCGAAACATGGGGCCATCCACGGTTTCATTCAGCATTCCATAAAGCACCAGACTGGGATGGTTGCGGTCGCGCAAGATCATCTCCCGGACAGAAATCTCATAGCGCGCTTTCATCTGGGGCGAATCCTTCAAAAGCCATGCGCCGCGGGGTTCCTGATAGACCAGCAAGCCCAATTCGTCGCACAGGTCCAACTCGTAAGGATGCGCAATGCCGGAGATGAAACGGATGGTATTGAAGCCACAAGCTTTGGCATAAAACAAGTCGCGCCGCAACATGTCCGGATAACCCGGCGGAGGAATATTGATTCGGAACGGAGTGTGATTTCCAGTATGCGTGCAGCGCACGAAAACGCGGCGATCATTCAGCCGAAAATATCCATTTACGATGCGAAAATCCCGGAACCCGAACTTCGTCGACACTTCGTGCCGACCATCGACGCCCGCAGCTTCAATGCTCACGCCGAGGCGGTACAGATAAGGAGTCTCAAGATCCCACAATTGATGATTCTTGATCTCAACTTCGTGATTGAATACCGTCTCACCGGGAGCCGCATCCCCTGCAGCACCGTCGAGCACGAGCGCCTGGTCGATCGTCGCGCCCGCCACCGAGTAGCGCATCTGCGCATGGCAGTTCTTTTCCGAGGTGTTGAGCACAGTTGTCCGGATTTGGACCATGCCCGTTTTCCAATCAGGACGAACATGAAGATCGGTGATCCGAACGGCAGGGGTGAAAACCAGATCCACCGATTCAAGAATCCCGCCGTAGTCGTAGATATTTCCGTTGGTGTACTTGACGGCTTTGTCGAGATGGGGAGTCTCCACCAGCACCATGCCATCAATGCGCTCATCGCCCGGATTGAGAACTCGTACCGCGAGGCGGTTCGTTTCCCGGGGGCGAATTGCCTTGGTGGCGTCGAGCACAAAGGGCGTGTCCGCCCCTTCGTGTCCTCCCAGATGTTCTCCGTTCAGCCACACATCGGCCACGTAGTCGACTTCGTTGAAGCGCAGCAAGGTTCTGCCGCCAGCGTAGGGGTTCGCTTCTGGTTCGAAGCTGTGCCAGTACCACACCACGCCGTGGTAAGCCGGAAAAATTTCCTGGATGATCGAAGGCACAGGTGTGCTTTTCGCGTCCGGGGATGGAGTTTGAAACCACTTCTGCTCGCGACCAACATTGGCGGCATCCGTGGCAATGCTCCATTCTCCATTGAGCGAGGTCACCAAAGTGGACGGCGTTCGCACAACTTCGCCGGCACTGCTTTCGAGAGTTGCTGGCGATCCTTCTCTTCCGAGCAATGGACTGGAAATGCTGAGAACGGCACCGGTGCGGGCCGCCAAATCCAGGAATCGACGACGATCCATAAATGTGGCTCCTCGATTTCGAGCGCTGCCAAAGCGGCGTCTCGAATCAATCACGAATCAGCGGGAGAAATTTGTCGACCTATCATCGGCTGGCGGCTCTTTGAAATCTATGGCTGTTCATTAGATTGAACCTTATCGCGGTCGGGCCGGACGGGTGTAGAGTATTCAGCTACTTCGTCTGCCATGAGGAACACCTGCCTGGGCGCCGTTCGCATGAGTTTCGTCGAACAAACCACCGTCGCATTCTTGCTTCTTCTCGCGATGACCGGGCTTTGCCAGGGTCAACAGGACAAGTTGCAACAGGACAAGCTGCAACAGGACAAAAGCAAAACCCCGAGCTTGCGGGCGTCGGCCACTTGCAGTTTTTCCGACGGCAAGATCGTCCACACCGACTATTTTCGGCCGCTCGTGAAGGGGCACAAGACTGTCGGTGCGCCTGTGTCTGATGGTCAGAAATGGTCTTTTGGCGCCGACTCGGCTCCTACTTTCATCACCGACACCGACCTTACGGTGGGCGGCGAAGATGTGCCCGTAGGCAGTTACACACTGTCCGCTATCCCCAGTTCCGACAAATGGACGCTCATCCTTCGCAAAAAGACCAGCAACCAGACAAAAAGCGAAAAGGGCGTTCAGTTTTCCGACGACGAAGATTCTCTGCGCGTGGAGATGAAGGTCTCGAAGACGCCGACGGCCGTCGAGGAATTTACGATTGCCTATGACCGTAAAGACGGCCACTGCACCTTAAGGATGAGTTCGGAAAACACTCAAGCTTGGGTGGAAGTCGCGGAGAAACGGCTCTGCTGGCCAACCACGTCGCCGTTAACCTATCAGTGTCCAGATCAGTGAACCGACGTTCGCTCAAGTTTCGGCGCGTGATCTTGTCGAGGTCGGACGGGTCCAGCCCATTCTGGCAGTAACGGCCGGCAGGTCGGAATCGCTAATGACCCATTTCAATTCACCCGCTTGTAGGAAATTATCGCCGAACCCGGCTGTTTTTCCAGAACGACGTGAAGACCTTTTTCCATTAGATTCCGTCCTGTCATTTCGCGAACGCCTGGGACATCCATGTCAGTCACTCTGTAGCGAGCCGCAGGGTCCAATCCGCGAAGCTTAAGGTCTTCTGTCGTCACCGGACTCTCCGGACGGCGAAAGACCTGCACCATCCCTTCCCCGGACTCGGGCCGATCAAACTGCCAGGCCATCCATACATCGTTTTCTGTTCGGTAACGCAGCAACGGGTAGAAATCGCCATAGTAGTTGTCGGCTACTTGCCGCCACTCCGCGATCATGCTGCGCAACAGGTCGTAATCGAGGTCCTTGCGACGTAAATCCCAAATAGCAGAAACAGCCGGCGCCATTTGACTTCGAAAACTGTACCAATCGAATGCGTTGGTGCCGGTTCCGAAATAAGGGATCCACAACGCCATTCCATAGGTGATGTCTTGCATTCCCGTAGTTTCGTAAGCGTAGTCGCTGCGCCAAAGGGGCACGGCGCGACGCAAGGTTTCGATCTCATTGCGGCTCCCCCCGCCGGCGCAAATATCAGTCAGCATATTCGGATGGCGACGCCGCAATTCATCCCAATAATCTAGAAATCCCTGCACGTGGTGGATCTCGGTGATGCCCTGTCGGTCGGGCGGGTCATTGGCCCGCCAGAAGGAAAGGACCGGATCACCGTCATTTCGGTAGAGATCGATCCCTTGTTCGGTAATCAACTGGTCCACGTGATTTGTCATCCAGGACCAGGCCTCGCGATTGCCGAAGTTGAGCAGTTTTCTGTCGCCGTCTCGTCCCAGCAACCATTCCGGATGGTTTTCATAAAGCCACGTTCCCGGACTTACCCGCTCCGGCACAAACCATACGATCAGCTTCTCGTTCTTGGCGTGCAGGTGGTCTGAAATCGGCCGCAGTCCATGCGGAAAACGCTTGGGATCGGGGTCCCAAGTGCCGAGGTTTAACCAAAGACCTTTAAAGATGTGCCAGCCAGCATCCATCCACCAGTAATCAAATTTGATCTTCTCTTCCGCGTAGCGGTCAATGAATGCAATCTGGTTCTCTTCGGTGGCCTCCGACATTTCGATGTATTGGGCGGAACTGCCGGCCGCCAGCTGAGGCGGCGGCAACTTTCCTCCCGGCCGAGGCATGTTGTGCGCCATCATCCAGCGTCGCCAAAGGTTTTGCGACCGGATCCATTCTCCCTTCCAGAACAACATCGCGATGAGCGGAGTTCGTATCTCTTCCCCCGGCAATAACCTGAGATGTGTCAACTCCTGTCCCGCTTGGATCTGAAGCCCGTTTCCATCGTCCCGGCTGAATCGAGCTGCCCACTGCCCCGGCCAACCGACTGCCAGGATAACCCCTGCCCCTGGCGACTCCAGGTTGACATAGGGAAGGTCGCCACCGGCGGGCAGGCCTTCCATGGCGGCAAGCCGTTTCTCCATGTGCGGCGGAAGCGAGGTTTCGAGCGGTTCGTATTCCGTGGGAGAGGGTGCTCGAAGGCCCGAATGAGGGCTTCCCTTACTGTGATGCAGCAAAAATTCACCGTCGGCGTCGCGTTCCAGGCGCGAGTCCAGAGCCTGAACGTTTTCGAGAATCGGGGTTGATGTTTCGCTCGCGTTCTTGAAGTAGACGGTCCATTCGACGACGGGAAAATCTCTATAGTCGACGGCAACACATCGGACCACCAACTTTGTTTTGGGATCTGTATAGGTGAGGATGTGCTCAGTCCGTTTGTCGTCAAGCGCGCGCACATCGCGTTTCAGTTCCCAGATCTTCAGAAGTTCGGTGGAGGCTCGATCTGCGTAGCGGAAAGAGAAGGGCGGATCCGTGGTGTAAGCCGATGGCATAGGACCAACCGGCAGATCTCCGAGTTGCAACGCGCTTCCGTCGGCCAGGGTTACGCGGGCCTCAGCCCAATCTGCCTGATTGAAGTCGACGCCTTGAACCCTGCCGCCTCCTTGATCGCTTACTCGAAGCGCAAACTCAGTCGCGCCGTTGAGGTCGACCTTTACGGCTGCGCCTGCCATGCCCTCATGCATGACCCCGGAACGAAAAGCCTCTTTTCCTGCCACTTCCACAGTCGCAATCACACTGCCTCGTCCCGCATTCGAATAGAAGCCGTTCACCTGGTTGCTGTCGACGCCAACGGTGGCTTCGAAATCTCTTCCGGGTGACGGTAAGTGCACGACGATTTCGCCCTCGGACGGGCAATACAAGCCCTGTTGATAAACCCTATCCGCAATTTTCAAGGGCGAACTGCTGGTGGCGTAAATCCCGTATCCTTTGGTGCTGACCCGGTTTTTCCCAACTTGACCGGACTTCAAATGCACCATCAGATAACCTTCGGCGGGCTTGCTGTCGGCTTTGCCGTCGAACTTGGCCGCGACCCAGCGGTTTGCCTGTGAAAATTCCTGGGGAGTCCCGGACACTCCCATGGCCAAGGTCGGACAGAGAATCGACAGCAGCAGCTGGATTGAGAGTAGGCGGAGTTTCATTTCCAGCACGACTTGTGTTGTGTAGAGATAGACGTCACGGTCCGGTTCGACTCCACAAGTCAAATCAGCCGTTGTTCCTCACATTGTCAACGTCAGCGGCCGGCGTCAACCGATTTCAGCCTATTGAACATTGCTACGGCGGATCCAGGGAGTGGTATAAATTCTTTATCCGCGATCGGTTCCTTGGTCGCTACCATACACCCATGCATAAGAGGCCGCAATGAATCGATTGCCAGTGGCAATCTGCGAGATCGTGCTCCTCGAGATCATGCTTCTAATGGGGCCAAACACGCTGCTGGCCCAAGGCGGAGGAGACGTTGCAGGTGCCGGGCAGCCTCCGACAGGAGTATCCAACACGGCGTCCAACGCCGCGAAGGATTCCGCCCAAGATGTTGGCCTGCCGGAGGTGCCCTTTCCAAGAGTTGACGAAGGGCTGAATGCTCTTCCTACGCGGAAAAAGTTACAACTCGAATCAGCCAACCAGTTCAAGGTGTTTTACCAGTTTCATTTTACGGATGAGTTGAAGGACAGCGGAATCACCTTCGTTCACAGGGCGGTACCTGATGCCACGGACCACTACATGCAAGTCCATTACGACCATGGCACAGGTCTCGCCGTCGCGGATGTTGATGGTGACGGACTGTATGACATCTACTTTGTGAATCAACTCGGCGGGAACGAACTCTGGAAAAATTTAGGCAATGGAAAATTTAAGAATATTACGGAGCAAGCCGGTGTCGGTTTGAAAGATCGCATTAGCGTTGCTGCATCTTTTGCGGATGTCGACAACACGGGTCACGAAGATCTCTACGTGACGACCGTCAATCAAGGAAATGTTCTCTTCCAAAACGATGGTCAGGGCCACTTTAAAGATATTACCGAGGAAGCGGGTCTTGGCCTGGTCGCTCACTCCTCCGGGGCTGTCTTCTTTGACTACGACAACGACGGCCTGGTCGATCTGCTGGTTTGCAATGTGGGTGTGTATACCAACAACGAAAAAAGGCCCCAAGGAGAATACGTCGGGCTAAAAGACGCGTTTCTCGGTCATCTCCATCCCGATCGCTTCGAGTACCCGGTTCTCTACAAGAATATGGGCCACTACAAGTTCAAGGACGTCACGGCGGAGGTCGGACTCAAGCCCTACGGCTGGTGCGGAGATGCAACCTTCGCCGACGTAAACGGAGATGGCTGGCCAGATGTTTTTTTCTTGAACATGCAAGGAGGGGACCACTATTTCGAGAATGTGGGAGGCAAAAAATTCGTCGAAAAGACCCAGGAGTATTTCCCCAGAACACCCTGGGGAAGCATGGGCGTGAAGTTTTTCGACTATGACAATGATGGCCGAATGGATCTTTTTGTCACGGACATGCACTCCGACATGATGGAAGAAGTCGGTCCCTACCACGAGAAGGAAAAAGTCCAACATCCCCGGCCCGATAACGTTCTGGGAGGACCCGCCGACAAATTCATCTTTGGCAACGCCTTCTATCACAACCTTGGCGCGGGTAAGTTCGAGGAGATTTCCGACAAAATCGGCGTGGAACAGCTTTGGCCCTGGGGAGTTAGCGTTGGCGATGTTAACGCAGACGGCTGGGAAGATATTTTCATCACAGCAGGCATGAATTTCCCTTTCCGATATGGAATCAACTCGATGCTGCTGAATAACCGGGGCGAGAAATTCCTCGACGCAGAATTCCTTCTCGGGATCGAGCCGCGGCAGACGCCCTATACGCCTTGGTTTGTCATGGACTGCACCAAGCACGACGTTTTGCCCGACTTAGGCTTGGGCAAAGCTGTCTGCGCGGGACAAACGAAGAAATTTACCGTGACTGTTCCTAAAGCAAGCCGGTCTTCCGTAATCTTTGATCTTGACAATGACGGCGACCTGGACATCGTCACCAACGATTTCAACTCTGAACCCCAGATACTGATAAGCGATCTTTCCCAGCAAAGAACAATCCACTGGCTCAAGGTCGTTCTCGTCGGCACAAAATCCAATCGTAACGGCCTGGGCGCGACAGTCCGGTTGCAGGCGAACGGCCAGACCCTCACCAGATACAACGATGGCAAATCCGGCTATTTATCGCAGAGTGTCCTACCTCTCTACTTCGGCCTCGGCGATGCGACAAAAATAGATCGCATCGAAGTCGATTGGCCCTCTGGCAGCAAACAGGTGATGAGTGAAGGCCTCCATGAGAACCAGACGTTGAAAATCACCGAACCCACGGAATGATGCGGATGATATGCATTATGACCGATTCATGGCTACCGGCACCTAGCAGGATCGCAATAAAGATCGCCATCGCACCGACAACAAAAACGGAAATCCAGGATAACTGCCGTTTTGTGAAGGAGACCGCACAGCAGCCATGAGCGCAACCAAGGCCAGCACGCTCGAAGGTCGGGCTCCAAGGAAGCTTCCCCAAGGCGTCAAAGTTGTCGACGTAGATGTCCACGCTCATGAAACCCCTACAGCACTGATTCCCTACTGCGATATGCCGTGGCGCAAGTGCTTGGAGCTGATTAGCAAGGCACCTGAGCGTTATCTCGACATTCCATTTTTCGCGCCGCAGATGGCCGTGTGGAGCCCTCCTTATCCCCAGAGTGGGGGTGATCGGCGACTGGTAGTTACCTCGGCATCTCAGATGCGGAAAGACCTGGATGAATTGGGAATAGATATCGGCGTTGTTTTCCCGGACAACCTGCTGATGTTAGCCACGCTACGGGACTCCGATTACGCAACCGCCCTGGCCTGCGCATACAACCGTTGGCTCACGGACGAATGGCTCGCAGAAGACAATGGGATTAAGGGCGCAATCGTGGCCCCTTCGCAGAACCCCTTAGTCGCGGCAGCGGAGATTCGCCGCTACGCGGCCCACAAGCATGTCGCTGCCATTTACTTGCCGTCATGCTGCGTGAACCCACTGTACGGACATCGCTTTTATGACCCGATCTACGAAGCAGCCCAAGAGACGAATCTTCCCGTAATGTTGCACAGTGTCACCGCGATCTTTCCAGTTTTCCCCTTCAACCTGGATTGTTTCAGCACGATGTTTTCCGCGCATATCGTCTCCCATGGACTTTCCATGGTAGCCAACCTTCTCAGCCTCATGGAAACAGGAGTTCCCGAGCGCTATCCAAAACTAAGAATCGGATTCTCCGAATCTGGGATCGGATGGGTGCCATGGATGATGATGCGAATGGACAAGGAGTACAAGGAGAGGCGGCGGGAGCTTCCGTTTCTGTCCGATCTGCCGAGTACCTACGTCCGTCGAATGTTCTTCGCCACACAGCCCATCGAAGAGCCGGAAAACATGCAGCAGATGGCCACCATTCTTTCATTGTTTGGAGGCGAGACATCGGTGATGTTTGCCTCCGATTGGCCGCATCATGACTTTGACCATCCTAATAAGGTGCTGCAGATACCGGTATCGTTAGAAATCCAGCGAAACATTCTGGGCGGGAATGCCTCGCGTTTCTTGAATCTGAAGGAGAACGCATAGTGCCGGCCGAATATGTGGTTGCCCCAGTTGCCAGCTTGCCGGAAGGGACTCACAGGGTCTTTCAAGTGGGTGGGCGCGAAATTGGAGTTTTCAACGTCGGAGGGCATTATTATGCGCTTCCCAGTAACTGTCTTCATCAGAACGGTCCACTGTGTCAGGGTGCGGTTAGCGGCACGGTAGAAGCCAGCGCGGAAACCGGATGGAAGCCAACCTGGGTGCGTGAAGGAGAGATCGTAATCTGTCCTTGGCACGCCATGGAGTTCGATATTCCGACGGGACGCTGTCTCGCCGAGCCGCGTCGCCGCATACCGACATATAAGGTGACCGTCGTCGATTCAGAAATCAGAATAAGTGTTCCCTAATGTGGGCGTGCTGCGATTGTCTCGCCGCTGTTTTCTGAAGGCCGGGAAAATGTCTCGTACAAGAATCGGAATCATCGGAGCCGGATGGTGGGCGACGGAAAGCCATATCCCGGTTTTCCAGGCTATGCCCGACGTCGAGGTGACTTCGATCTGCGGGTTGGAGCCAGAACATCTTCGAAAAGTACAGGACAAGTTCGGAATACCTTACGCTACAGAGGATCACAACGAACTGTTACGCCGAGGGGATGTGGACGGGGTGGTCGTCAGTTCGCCTCACAGCTTTCACTATGAACACGCCGTCGCCGCGCTGGAACGGGGTTTTCCCGTTTTGTGTGAGAAGCCGATGGCGCTCGAAGCCTCGGAAGCCAACCACCTGGTAGAACTTGTCGAAGAAAAGGGCGTGCCTTTCTTGATCCCGTACGGATGGAATTACTCCACGCTGGCGACTTTGGGAAGACAGGCAATCGAAGACGGTGTAGTTGGTGACCTGGAGCATGTCCTTTGTCACATGGGAAGCCCCCTGCGTGACCTTCTCAGTGGAACTGGGGCCTGGGTAGCGGAGAGGTCTCTGTTTTCACCGAACCAGGGGACATGGAGCGATCCCTCTTCTGGAGGTGGATTTGCAAACGGGCAGTTAACGCACGCCTTGGGATTAATGCTGTGGATTACAGGTCTCGAGGCATCTCAAGTGTTCGCCATGGCCGGCAGATCAGAATCCGGGTCCGATCTCTACAACTCTGTCAGCTGCCGTTTCAGCAACGGCGCAACCGGAATGTTGGGGGGCGCGGGCACCATGCCGCGGCAATCCTTGTTCCAGGTGGACGTAAGGATTTTCGGAAGTAAGGGCATGGTCTTATTGGATGTGGAACGTCCGAGGTTCGAAATCCACCGCAACGACGGGACCAGTGTTTCCATTGATCCGGCGCGAGACCCAGGGTCGTACGAGTGCGTCGAGCCGCTAAAAGTCTTTGTCGGATTGATCCAAGGCAAGGTCGTTGAAAATCGCTCTCCCGCGTGGCTAGGCAAAAGGGTTGTGGATATCTTGGACGCCGCCTTGCGATCAGCGAGGACAGGAAAAACCGAGACTATCGCGTGATCGATTAAGCTCAGGATATTTCGCTGCAAGCTTCGAACAAACTCGAGCGGCAGATATTCTCGTCCCTATTGTTTGCCTTCATTCCATTTCTGCTGATGGGAGAGAATAATGTTGAGCAGGCCACCACTGCCGCCCTGCTCAAGGGTCGCGAATCCATCTTTCTCCGTCATCTTTGGACTACATTCACCGCCGACAAGGCCGCCGCGCCGTTTGAAGACTGGTCGCCTTATGTAGCAGCAATGGCTCGTCCAGGCATCGCTTCGGATAGCTCGTCCTATTACCGGGCAGTCTACAAAAGCGCAGATCAGGTGCGGGCCCTGGTTACGGAGAAGCTTGTCATTCCGGTCCTTGCAGTTGCCCCGGAGAGAAAGGTATTGGAGCCAATCTCGAAGCGCTCGTTCGTGCATTTTCCAGCAATCTGGTCGACAACATCGTCTTGGCAGGTGCGGGACATTTGTAGCAGAAGAACGGCCATTGGAGCTAACCGCAGCTCTTCAGGCGTTCTTGGCCACAAGTGTGTGAAAGCCTCGAGCCGGGGAAAATTCGCGAGAACGGGTGACACTTCTCTCGATTAAGGTTGCCCGACTCTGGATAGGTCCCGCAATACCAGTGACAGCTCGGTTCTGACTGGACAGTGGCACGACGGATCGAAAAAGCAGTGTTGCCAATCGGAGGCTGCGGGCGGTGTTGCAGCTGGCTCGGCGACCAGGGGCAAGGAAAAATTATCTGGTTCGATCACTTTCCGAGATATGTCGCTAGAAATTTCTTCATCTTGGTCATCGCCTGTTGTGACTCTGGCGAGTCGAAGATGACGGCCTGGAAGACGTGCGGCATGCCTTCGTAAATGTCCAGCACTGCCGTTCCTCCCGCAACGTCGATGGCGCGGTATTGGCGCACAAAATCGCTCAGGAAAATCTCTTTCGTGCCGCCCTGGATCAGCGTCGGAGGAAAACCCTTGGAATAGTCGCCATACACCGGGGAGACGTATGGATTCCTCTGATCCTTCGGAGCGGCGTAGGCGTCGGCCGCGTTCTTCAGCAGTAGCGGGTAGTCGAGGATTGGATCCGCTTTCTTCAGCGTGACGTAAGTATCACCGGTTTGGGTGATGTCGGCCCAAGGCGACCACAGCACGACTGCCGATGGCATGCCGAGTCCCTTATCCCGCATCTTCAGCACGGAACCTGCCGCCAGCCCTCCTCCAGCGGAATCGCCGAATACGGCCGTGTTCCTTAACGCGTAACCCTCTCTTTGTAGCGCCTGAAATACCGCGATTACTTGATCCGTAGTACGATCCCACTTGGATTCGGGCGCGAGCGTGTAGCCCACCGAAATAATTCGCAGCCCGGTCTCGGTCGCAACCCAGCCGCCTAGAGAAAAGCCTGGGCCACCTGTAACGTATCCCCCGCCGTGAATGTAGACCAGAGTTTTCCCATCATCCGTCCATCCTGGGGGACAGATTTCGACCACCGGTACTCCGCCCAGAAATCGATTTTTCGTTTGCGCGGGGTAACGTTTAAGAGCTGCCTCGGTGTTTTCCTTGAAGATTTCCTTTAACTGCGGAGGAACGTAGTTACGAATCTTCTTCCAACCTTCCACGTCGTCTGGCGCGGGCAAGGGAAGTCCCTGCGGCCCTTTCATCTGGCGAAGAACCTGCTGGGCTCGAAGCGAGACCGTGTCCGGCACATACGCATAAGGCGCCGTAGTGTCGAGACTCTCTTTCTGCAGTGGGTAGCTGAATGCCAGGGCCGACACAGAAACGGCCAAGGCCAGACAAGTCGTTAGGACGAGCGAATCTCGCTTCATAGGAAAGAGGTGTTAGTCCAGTGGCGGCTGCACCATTGGGAACGCCGCAGCATACTAAGAATTTGAGAGCTGGCATCAACCGATTTCAGCCTATTGAACAATAGCTCGTCGGCCTTCCCGTCGGTGGTATAACTGCCCTCCGTAGGCCAGCCTCGTGAAGATCACAAAAGTTGAAACCTATACGGTCGGCGCCGGGTGGAAGAACTGGCTGTTCGTCAAAGTCTGCACGGACAGCGATGTTTACGGAATCAGCGAAGCGACCATGAACGGTTTCATTGCCACGACCGAAACCGCGGTCCACGAACTGGCTCATTTCGTCATCGGCCGAGACCCCCGTCAGGTAAACCCCATCGCGAGCGCGATCATCTCCACGATTGCCGACGGGGGTCACATCCATCGCATGGTCATGGGCGCAATTGAAGTGGCCTGTTGGGATATTTTAGGAAAAACCCTGAGCGTTCCCATCTGGCAGCTTCTGGGTGGCAAACATAGAGATTCTATTCTGGCGTACGCCAATGGATGGTATCGAACCGAGCGTACGGCGGAAGACTTCGTACAGATGGCAAAGACGGTCGTGGCCAAGGGCTTCAAGGCGCTCAAGCTGGATCCGTTTGGAACTGCGAAGTTTTTTAGCAGCAACTCGGACCTGAACCTTTCGTTTGATATCCTGAAGGCGCTACGCCGCGAATTCGGTCCGGATCTCAAGATTCTGATCGACGTGCATTGTCGTTTTGCCCCCAGCGAGTCACTGCGCATCGCCGAGCGGCTGGCCGAACTGGATATTTTCTGGTGGGAGGAGCCCACGACCAACGAGCGGGTTGAACTGACCAATGAAATTGCGCTGCATTGCCCCATCCCGGTAGCCACCGGGGAACAGTTCGACAAAGTTGGCGACTTCGAAGCCCTGGCCCGCGGAAACAATGTCACGATCTATCAACCCGAGCCCATGTCCCTGGGCGGCATCACCAATACCGTAGCGGTGGCAAACATAGCCCAAGCGAACGGAGCCTGGATCGCGCCGCACCAGAGCGGCGGTCCCGTGGCCACCGCAGTGTGCCTGCAACTAGCGGCGATCATTCCCAATTTTCTAATCCAGGAACATTTCGATCCCTTCAACGAGCCCTGGACCAAGGACCTCGTGACTTGGACTCCCGAGGTGGAGGTTGGGACCGGCCATCTGCCTATCCCAACCGCTCCGGGTCTCGGACTGGATTTGAATATGGATGTAGTTCGCAAACATCCTTACGATCCGAACGCCTTTTTCGATACCTCCAAGGCGGGTTGGGAGAAGCGATTGGGGGCCGGAGCAAGACCAGTATCCAAAGCCGTTTAAGCAATGTCAGGAGCATCCACATGACTTTGATCTCTCGCCGCGACGCGGGCAAAATTTTGTTGGCCGGTTCTACGGGCCTAGTCATAGGCGTCCAAAACGCCTTGGCATCTGCGCCCGCCATGCCTGCTTCTCCACAAGCCGAAGGTCAAGGCGAGAAACCTTCGCGGAAGTCACCTTCCCGTTCCGCAGAAGGCAAAACTGCCGTTGCCAAGCGGGAGAGTGAAAATTCCCAGCCCGCATGGTCCGACATTCTTCTGGCAGACGGCGCCGAGCCCATCGTCAGCTATCGCACAGGTTGGGTGGTGTACGAAGAATCGCTTTCCAAGGGACAGTTCGTAGGTCGCGGCTGGAACGGCGCGGGATATGTGAATTTTTACGACGGACGAATCGATCCGGCTGAGTATCCGATGCCGCAGGCGTTTCGCCTGGAAATTGATGGACAGTTGCTGGCCACGGATTGGAAATGGGGAGGTCTCGAGAAGACAGCTTCGACCGGAGGAAATTCTCAAGCCACAATTACGCTGGAGCACGCGATTCGGCCCGTGACCGTAAAAGTCTGCACCAAGTTGGACGGAACGGCAGTCATTACTCGCTGGCTTGAGATCACCAACACGGGTAAACAACCAGCGGCCTTGGCGGTGGTTCGCTCGTGGAGCGGCGTGCTGCGCAAGACCGACCAGTGGCGTTCCCATCTTGAAGGCACTGGCTTGCCCTTGTACTCCATCGGATACTTTGACAGCTCGCGGTGGGGCCAGGAAGGTGATTTCCATTGGCACGACCTGCCCGAAGCCGGCTACTCCGTGGACGGACGGTATCGCCGCGGTCGCCACCGTCATCCCATGTTCATGCTGCGTAGCAACGCGACGGGAGAGTTCTTCATCGGCCAGCTGGCTTGGACCGGAGGATACAGTTTCGACTTTGAACTGGACGCACAAATGGGAGAGTCCGAGGCTTTGCGAAATGCGGCTGCCTTAACTTTCAGCGCCGGCCCCGATGCTCCTTCTCCGCTGCGTGTGATCGCCCCAGGTGAGACCGTGAACACTCCCGAAATGCATTTAGGGCTGGTATTTGGCGATCTCGACGCCGCTGTCCAGGCCATGCACACTCACTTGCGGCGAAGCGTGTTCCTGCCTCAAGCGCGGGGCCGCGCGGCCTGGGTGGAATCCGGAATCGGCCCGGAACTTGAGATTACACCGGACCAGGTCAACCATGCGATTGACGCTGCGGCGGAAGGCGGTGCCGAAGTTTTCTTCATTGACGCGAGCTGGTATGCAGCCCCATTCAGCAACTGGTGGAAGACAGTCGGCAATTGGGATGTCGATCCGCGGCGCTTTCCCCAGGGCCTGAAGCCCTTCCGCGATCGCACCCATGCCGCCGGGATGCTGTGGGGACTGTGGATGGATGCGGAACGTGTTGGAGACGACAGCCGCGTGGCCAAGGAACACCCGGATTGGCTGGCCATGAATTATGACGGCGAACGAAAAATCGGAGGGCTGTTGGATTTAACAAATCCAGATGCCGCCAGGTGGATGGAGCAACAGATCATCCACGTCATCGAAGAAAACCAGTTGGACTTTTTTCGGCTGGACTACAACACTCATCCGGGTCGCGGCATCAAGGTTGTTCGCGACGGTTTCGTCGAAAACGGCTATTGGCGCTACTACGATACTTTGTACGGCATCTACGATCGTTTGCGGACGCGCTTTCCCGCAGTAATCTTTGAGAATTGCGCCGGTGGCGGTGGGCGCACCGATATCGGTATGGTGCGCCGGTTCGGTCATACCGACATTACCGATTGGCAAATCGCCCCGCGCTCCTTCTCCATCACCAACGGCATGACCATGGCACTGCCCCCTGAATATGTCGACCGGCTGCTCGGCGGTCAAGATGGCCAATCCGCGGCGGAGTTCGATTTCCAGGCCCGCTTGCTGCTTTTTCTCCAGCCCAAGTTTGGCTTCCTCTATCCCCCGGGAGCCCAACCCAATCCTCTATTCATGCGGCGCCTTAAGCACTGGGTGGATCTTTACAAGAACTTCGTTCGCCCGTTCATCGACACCAGCCTAGTTTACCACCACACGCCGGAGGTGGTAGGGCTCAACCCTCACGGCTGGGGAGTGCTGGAGCTTGCTTCTGAGGACCGCGCCCGGTCCATTTGCGGACTGTTTCAGCTCTCCGCGCCCATTCATCCGGAATATGATCTAAGGCTGCGCGGTCTCGATGTGTCCCGGCGCTACCGGGTAACCTTCGACAATTCCGGTCAAATCAGCACAGCCGATGGTTTTGCCTTAATGGAGCAGGGGATTACGGTCCGCCTTGAGGGCGCTTTGACATCGGAACTGCTGGTGCTCGAGGCGATTTAGCCAGCAAAGTCTTGTACCTTTGCCCGCGGATTTATCGCGCCCCGGCTTGCCTCCACTTTCCTCTTTGTGAGGTTTTGGGTTTTGAGTCCAGTTGCTTCTGGACTGGGCATGGCAAAATAGGTCGATGGCGAGCGGCCGGCTCTCTTCTACGTACCGTAGTTCGCCACAACTCTTGCCACCTTTCCTGTTGCTGACAACTCCATGAACTCCGCCGTGCGCGTGCCCTTTTGGTTGATGTAGTAGAGCACCACACTGTTTACGCCGCACAGCACGTCGGAAAGCCGAAAGTGCAGTTCCGGGTAGGCTTGCAGCCCGCGCCGAAAGTAGGCTTTCAGGCTCACCTTTCCGACCACCTTGCCGTCAGATGTGCCCAAGAGTTGGGCGGCAACTGGCGAAGTCAACTCGACGGTATCCTCGTAATGCGTAACGATCAAATCCAAATCATGAGCGTTCCACGCTGCGACCCAACGGTCGGCCAGATCCCGAGCCTCCTCTATCGTCATCGCTCTTTCTCCACTCGCAGATTCAATCTTTGAACTGATTCTACAGGTGCCCGATGGGCGCTGAGGAGAAAGAACGCTGACATACCTCGAGCGGTCTTTAGTCTTTTTTGGATAGCCGTCCGCCCGAAAACGAGCGCGTGAAGCGATCCACAATCGGGCTCTGGAAGTAATGTCTAGTTTCCTGAGTCAGTGATTTCTTACACATTGTTTGCTCCATGCTCAGCCAGAGCCAATATGAAACTCCCGGCCTGCTATTGGTGCCACTTCCGGGAATCGTCGCTCGCCGCCACCCCCTGTTCATTTACGCACACTCTCCGGTGAAACCGAACACATTGTTCGGTTCCCATACCTGCGACATCCCGCAAGCCGCTTTGTTCTAATAAAGTTGTAGTCGCAACACTTTGGCTCGCGAATTGCACGTTTTTTCGTGTGGCCAGATCAGCCACCAGAGGCGACCATGACCACCCTGCTGCAGGATCTGCGATTCGCCCTACGCCAGTTGCGCAGGTCTCCTGGCTTCGCCGCCGCCGCCGTTCTGACGCTGGCTTTGGCAATTGGCGCAAACGCCGTGGTGTTCAGCATCATGAATGCGTTCATTCTGCGCCCGTTGAATGTGGCTCACGCTGAGAGCCTCTACGGACTCTGGCGCCAGCCGGCCAATGACATGGCAGAGTCCTATCCCGACTATCTCGATCTGCGGGACCGTAACCGCAGCTTTGATGCTCTCGTGGCTTATAACGCTGCCGAGATAGGGCTCGATACGGGCGAAGGTTCATCCCGCGCCTGGGTCGAGGAAGCTACAGGGAACTACTTTGACGCATTAGGCGTGCAGCCGTATCTTGGCCATTTCTTCCACGCCTCCGATGAGCATGGCCCGAACAGTGCTCCGTATATCGTGCTTACCTACTCGTTTTGGCACACCCAGTTTCAAGATGATCGTGGCGTAGTGGGCCGTACGGTTCAGGTGGACAAGCATCCTTTTACCATCGTCGGTGTCGCGCCGCCTGAGTTCAACGGGACGCTGTTGTTTTTTCATCCTGCTTTTTTTGTGCCAATTGTGAATCACGAGCAGCTTGCGGCGGATGACCTGAACGCGCGCGGGAACCGTTGGGTTTTCATGACGATGGGACTGCTGAAGGCGGGAGTCACTCCGGCCCAGGCGATTGCCGATCTAAACTCGATTGCCTCATATCTGGAAAAGACCTACCCAAAAGACGACAGCACAGTAACCTTTAGCTTGGCGCGTCCAAGCCTTTATGGCGACTATCTTGGCCGCCCCGTACGAGAATTCCTGACAGGATTGATGCTGCTGTCGGGGTTGATTCTGTTGGCCGCATGCGCCAACTTGGGCAGTTTGTTTGCGGCACGCGCCGCTGACCGTTCCCGAGAAATTGCTCTCCGGCTCGCACTGGGATCAAGCCGCAAACGCATCCTCGGCGGGTTGTTTATCGAAGCCGTGCTGATTTCGCTCGCCGGAGGAGCAGTCGGACTGTGGGGCAGCGTCCAGCTGTTGCGCGGGCTGAGCGCGTGGCAGCCAATTGCCAGATGGCCCATCCATTTATCAGTAAACCCGGATGCACATGTTTATGGAGTAGCGTTGCTTCTGGCTTTGGTGAGTGGATTCCTCTTCGGCGCGGTCCCGGTAAGCCAGGTACTCCGCACGAATCCGTATGAGGTCGTCAAGTCGGGATCTACCGGCAGAATTGGGCGGCGGGTTACTGCCCGAGACGTATTGCTGGTCGTGCAAATCGCGATCTGTGCAGTGCTGGTCACTTCTTCCCTGGTTGCGGTGCGTGGACTGGCGCGTTCGCTGCACAACAATTTTGGTTTTGATCTGCAGAACACGATGCTGGTGGATACAGAACTAAATACGGCCAGTTATCGCGGCAATCGAGTGCCCCCAATGCAAAAGCGGATGATCGAGGCTCTGGCGACGATCTCTGGTGTCGAATCTGTGGGATTGGCCGATCAGGTGCCATTAGGGGATGGCCCGGGCGGCTCGAATGTCTTCACCGACAATACGTCAGATCTGAGGCCATCGAACGCGGCGGCTAACTCTTTAATGTTCAAAATTTCTCCCGAATACTTCGACGCGGCGGGCACAGCTTTGCTTTCTGGGAGGACCTTCACCTGGCATGACGACGAAAACTCGCCCCGCATAGCGGTGGTGAATCGGGAGTTTGCGCGCAAAATCTTTGGCTCCGTCAGCAACGCCATGGGCGGTTATTACAAGATGCCGGATGGAACGCGCATACAAGTGGTGGGCATTGCAGAACAAGGAAAGTATGGGAGCCTCACCGAAGATCCACAGCCGGCGATGTTTCTCCCCATCCTGCAATCGCCTTCCAGTTCGACCTGGCTAGTGGTGCGCTCGGACCGCGATCCGCAGCAATTGGGGCCAGTCATAAGGGAAAAGCTGCGGGACCTGGATGCAGGGCTGCCGGTTTACATCCAAACACGGTACCAAGCGCTGGACACAGCGCTGTTCGGTCCGCGTATGGCTACGTTGTCGCTGGGTGTGCTGGGCCTAATGGGCGCGATGCTGGCTGTAACTGGCATCTTTGGAATGGCGGCGTACTCGGTCAGCAAGCGGTTGCGGGAGTTGGGTATTCGGGTCGCGCTCGGCGCGCAACGTAAGGAGGTGTTACAGGCCGCGTTGGGACGGGCCGTCAAATTGCTCGCGATTGGTTCGGCTGCGGGATTGCTCCTCGGAATTTTGGCGTCCCGGGTGCTGGCGTTCGTCGTGTATCAGGCAACTCCCCACGATCCGTTGATATTAGCTGGGGTTGTTCTAGCGATGGCGTTGCTGGGGCTCCTGGCTGCGTGGATTCCAGCGCGCCGGGCGCTGTCGGCTGATCCTATGATACTGTTGCGCGAGGAGTGAACTAACTGCAATACAGGCTGAAACAGGTTCTTCGACTGGCAAGATGAAAGCCGCGCGTCTCCTCCTACGTTTCTTGTCGGTATTCCCTGAAGAAATCGCCAATCTATTTCGCGTGGAAATATGTATTGGACGGCCAATCAGCACGCAGGCACAGCTAAAAGCAGCAGAGCTCGGCTCATGTCAGCGCAACTCCTACCACGTAATTGCAGGGAATACTACTGCTGCTGCTAAGACGTCTTCGTATGGTACGGGGTTAGCCACTTCTGTGGCACCCATGCAATAAGCCGGGGACGTTCCCCTATTTTCGCGCCCACTTGAGGGCGGGTGGCCCAGGCTTTTGATCCCGCTGGCATCACCAACACAGAGAAGTGTACCGTCCTTCGCGTTCTTCGCTAGGGGTGGGGACCACAAACGCATACGCAACGGGTTTTGTGCAGAACGGGCAAGAAGTTGCGTCGGCAGCATCGCTACCCGCCGGTTCGACAAGCTCAGGGCAGGCTCTTGCAAGAAACGCAAGGACAGGGCACCCTCGAGCCCAACTTCCGGCCGCCAGTCGAATGCATCACTGTTTCACCCGGCAGCGATCGAATCGGGCAGGGGCGGATAGACGACCATGCCACGATGGAGGATAATTTAACGATGGAGGGTAATTGAATGAATGGATTTAAAATTCTTGCGTTAGTTGCTGTTGCCGGAATCGGCTTTGCGGTGACAACTCCCACAATACAGGCTCAGGTAAACGTTGAGGTCGGAGTTGCGCCTGTGTGTCCCTATGGGTACTACGATGTCGCGCCGTACGATTGCGCCCCCTATGGGTACTATGGCCCGGAATGGTTTACAGGCGGCGTCTTCATTGGGGCGGGCCCGTGGTTTCATGGCCCTGAAGGCTTCCATGGCCACGTAAACAACCATTTCCATCCTGAGCACGGCTATAACGGCCCAAGGCCAGCCCGTGGCGATAAGCCCGAGCCGGGAAAGCGTCTCGATAAGATTGACCACTTCAAAGGAAACGAAGTGCGCGATGGACGCGGTCACGTTGGAAAACGCTAATTGATGCCAGTCGGGTGCCCACTCATTCGTCCTTTTGCGAATGAGTGGGTGACCGCTCCCAATCGCCCACTGTTTACCGAAGTCGGCGTAAAGCCCCTGCCTTCAGGCCTGGGGATATAAGCCGACGGTTTTGTTCTTGCTTTTGCTCTTGGTTCCGGTATCTTAAA
>Ga0182015_10001099_pt1 | contig 36930 bp, 34 predicted proteins | sample 712P3MmetaG_FD_120478 | JGI IMG/M metagenome (GOLD analysis project Ga0182015, IMG submission 120478) | Permafrost microbial communities from Stordalen Mire, Sweden - 712P3M metaG | ecosystem: Environmental > Terrestrial > Soil > Wetlands > Permafrost | place: Sweden: Stordalen | collected...
GGAGCATTGGCCCATCTCCAACTGGGTCGAGCCTACGCGATGGCAGGCGACACAGCAAAAGCAAAGAGTGCATATCAGGACTTTTTCACCCTCTGGAAAGACGCCGACCCCGACATCCCCATCTTGAAACAAGCCAAGGCGGAGTACGCGAAGCTGCAGTAGCGAAAGACGGTATACGTTCTGCCTACTGTTCACTGTTCACCGACAGTTGATGTAATCGCATTATAAAAGGGCGTTAGCGCTCAAAACCCCCATCGCAGGGTCAATGAGTGCGATTGGGATTTAACAACATCAATTAGTCAGGTGACTCAGACCTGCATCTGTTTTCTGCGGAACCCCACGGCGATTAGAGTAAGGACACTCACCAGCAGCGGGAACCACACCTGTGCCACCCACGGCACCGGGATGAGAAACAGCACGTCGGGCGCGGTGAGCGAACTAGGCCAACGTATTGTGGCCCAGAGCCCGGCATAGTAGCTGATATCCCACAACGCAAATGTCCACAGGAAGACGGCACTCCGTTCTCTCGCTCTGGCAGCGGCCAACATGGCAATACTGACGAGCATAACAATGGTGGCCCCTTCGCGCAGCACTTCGACGGTAAGCAAGCTTTGGGGGAACTGAGTGATGGCTGGCGGATACAGCGCGGTTCCTCTCCCCAGGCGCTGCACTTCTGACAGGGTTCCTCCGTAGCCCGGTAATAGACCTGTGGCCGCACGCAGATAAACCACCACCGCCGCTTCCACAAAGCCGAAGGCCAGCGCAAAGAGGGTGGCGAAAAGTAATTGGCGCCCAGAAATCTCGAGGCCCTTGCTTCGCCAGCCAATAAACAGACCCAGTGGAATGAGCACGAGCAGATTGACCCATGCCGGTTGAGCGAAAAGCTGGAATTGTCCCATAGTCCAGCCATTCTACTGCCGCACGGGACGTATCGCCTTGAGCAATCGGTAGCGTTATGAGCGCTGTGGGGATGTTACAACAACTACCCCTGGGTGGGCGATGGAATGGGAGCGGTCAAACTGCACGCAGAGTACGAAGAATACGATCATCAAGACCCAGGCAGCTAAGTATAACCATGCAAGGTAGCTCTCGCGGAAGAACTGCCGATGCAGTCGCCAAATTTTGATCTCGTTAATCGGTGAGCGAGCTGACCTCGGCGAAAAAGCCCACATCGAAGTGGTATATTGTTCGCTGTCTGGGAGGTGTTGGTTAACCTGTTTGGTAATTCGTTTCAAAACCATCCACTGGGCTAGACCAGCCAAATAGAATATTCCGAAATAAAAAAGAATGCCCATAATGTGCGGAGCCGCAATTGCGATTGCGCCCCATTCAAACCTAGTGCGCCGTTCCATACCCGTCTACGTTACTTTGGACTTTGGACTGCAAATACTGGCTCGCTCTTGAGCTGCATTTCTCAACTGTCGCTAACAATTACACTCAAAACCCAGCTCAATCTGCCTTCTTCACTTTAAAACGACGGCTCACCGAACTCCGACAGCTTGAGTGGACTGGCGAAGCCCCGAGCCCACCATCTTTTCCAGGTCCTGCAACGCAACCGACTCCTGGAACGGTGCTATTTCGAGGACCATCAAACGATGGACCTTCCGCGTCACTCTGACGAGTTTGGGAATGGTTGTGGGATTAAGTGCTCAGCAGTCAAAAGGGCCGGCGCCCGCTCCCGTGCCCCGGCAGATCGCCGCCGCTCAAAAGGTTTTCATTTCCAATGTCGGTGGCGAGAGTTTCGAGACGGTCATCGATCAAACCGTCTTCAATGGTGGCCCCGACCGCCCTTACAACCAGTTCTACGCGGCTATAAAGACCTGGGGCCGATATGAGATCGTCTCTTACCCCACCGACGCAGATCTGGTTTTAGAAATCAGCTGGGTGCTGACTGACACTGGATTGAGACTCCCCGTTCTTGGGCAACTTCGATTGGTAGTCATCGACCCCAAGACGCATGTCACGCTGTGGAACTTTACCGAGTACGTTCGGGGAGCGATCCTGCTCAGCAGCCGCGACAAGAACTTCGATCAGGCGATGAACACGGTCGTGGGCCGCATGAGGAGCCTGATCAGCCCAGTACCGCCGCCTACGGACGCCGTCCAGAAATAGAGAGCCACAGTTTTAGAATCTCGTCCTAACAAGGCCGCATTTTCACCATGCGCGCGTCGCTTACCTTGGCATCACCCGCCCGTCTAAGGCAAACAGCACAGCAGGTCAGGCTCGCAGATTCCATTCCGACGCTTCATCCCAGGGTTGCGGCCGAATCGGCTGTCCGATTCCCACCACAGAAGAGGAGTCTCCATGCACAAAACTCGCCTGCCTGTTTTGTTATGCAGTCTTTTTACGGTAATCAGTCTTTGCCGCGCCCAGACAATCATGCTCGACCTGCCCCGGCAGAGCCAACATGCCGTGGTCACGCAGCGCATTGGCATCACCGACGTCACCGTCAACTATCACCGGCCTCTGGCCAATGGCCGCCCAATCTGGGGCAAGCTTGTGCCCTACGGCGAAGTCTGGCGTGCCGGAGCCAACGAGAACACCACCGTCTCATTCACCGACCCGGTCACGATTGAAGGCCAGACGCTCGACAAGGGAACCTATGGTCTTCACATGATTCCCGGGGAAACCCAGTGGACGGTGATTTTCTCGAAGACCTCAACCGCTTGGGGTAGTTTCAGCTACAAGCAGGATGAAGACGCGTTGCGGGTGACCGTGAAGCCACAAACCGCAGAATTCCACGACGCCCTGACCTACGACTTCGACGACGTCAAGCCCGGCTCCGCCGTAATTACTCTGCGCTGGGACAAAGTTGCCGTCCCCTTCAAAGTCACGGTCAACGTAAACGATATCGTCGAAGCCAGCGTTCACCGCCAAATCCGCGGCCTCAATCAATACTACTGGGACAGCTGGGACGATGTGGCCAGCTACTTCCTCGCCAGCAAGACCAATTTGGATGAGGCTTTGAAGGATGAAGATCAGTCGATTCAAGTGGAAGAGCGCTTTGACAACCTGATCAACAAGTCGCGCATTCTGGAAACCATGGGCCGTAAGGATGCAGCCACGGAATTCCGCAATAAAGCCATCGAGAAGGCATCCGCACAGCAACTTTACTTCTATGGCCGGCAACTTCAGGGAGAGAAGAAGCAGGAAGAGGCGTTCGCTCTCTACATGTCAAACGCGAAAAAGTTCCCCAACGATTGGACGTCCCATGTTGGCATGGCCCGCGTTTACAGTGGTCAAGGCGACTTCGACAAAGCCGTCAAGGAGATCCAGACCGCCCTCACGACCGTGCCGGATGATGCCAACAAGTCTAACTTGCAGAAATACGTGAAGCGTTTGCAGTCGAAAGACGACATCAATCGCTAGCCAATATCGTAAAGATATCAACAAGAAAAAGGGCCAGCCCGAAGGCTGGCTCTTTTATTTGCGGTCTTACCAAACTCGGCAAGCATTCGCCCGAACCATCTTCTGCCCAGCCTTGCAGCCAAAAGCCTGGGCAAACTCGGACATGTTCGAAACCACGTTGTCGATGCGGAATATGGGCAGCGAATGCGGATTCGTCGTGACCACCAGGCGAGCTACTTCCGGTCTCACGTTCGAGCACCAAGAGTAAGCATTAGAGAGAAAGAAGCGCTGGAGATAAGTCCAGCCGTCCGGACCTTTCTCGTCGAGCGATTTCCCTTGCTTCTTGAGATCCGCCTCAAGCGTCATCAGCGCAAGATGGATGCCGCCGTTATCCGCCGTGTCCTCTCCCTGTGTCAGCAAGCCATTCTGCTTGACCCCAGGGCCGGCATCGGGAACCTCTTGCGTGTACTCGTCAGAGATGCACTTGCCGCGCTCTTCATATTGTTTTGCATCCTCGGCGGTCCACCAATCGCGCAAGTTACCGTGAGCGTCGAACTTGCGCCCTTGATCGTCAAACCCATGAGTGAGTTCATGGCCGATCACCATTCCGATGGCGCCATAATTCACGGAGTCATCCATGGCCTTCTCGAAAAACGGTGGCTGCAGGATGCCCGCGGGAAAGTTGATTGTATTCAATTGTGGATCGTAGTAGGCATTGATGGTCGGCGGCGTCATCGTCCACTCACTGCGGTCGACGGGTTTGCCGATCTTCGCCACCCAGCGCTCAAATTCGAACGCCGAAGCCTGCTCCACGTTGCTCAGGTCGCTGTCGCGAGTGATTTTCACGCTCGAATAATCGCGCCAGTGGGAGGGATATCCGATCTTGTCTTCGATTCCCTTCAACTTGATGATGGCCTGTTCCTTGGTCGCGGGCGTCATCCAGCTCACGCTCTCGATATCGTCATGCATGGCGCGCTCGATGGCATGCACCATTTCAAGCGTGCGCGCCTTGCTCTCTGGCGGGAAAGCTCGGTCTACATAAGCTTGGCCAAGAGCTTCTCCTAAATCGCGGTCCGCCCAATGGGTGCATCGCCGCCAGCGCGGAAGTTCTTCCTCTTGGCCGGCTAAGGTGCGGGAGAAAAAATTGAAGTTTTCATCCACCATCGCCTTGGTCAGATAGGGCGCGGCATTATGAATCAACTGCCAGCGCATATAAATCTTCCAATGCTCCAGCGGATGTTCTACCAGCAGTTTGTCTTCCGCGCGAAAAAAATCAGGCGAAGTGACGATGTAGTGATCGCTGGCCGGAGCATTCACCGCTTTCAGGTAAACAGCCCACTGGATGGACGGCGTCAGTTCACGAATCTGAGCCAGGCTCATTCTGTTGTTGATGTTCTTGGGATCGCGGCGCTTGATGTTATCCATCTGCGCCTTAGCCATCGCGGTCTCCAGTTCAACCACGGTAGCTGCATCGTCGCCGGCCTGCGCCTCCGTCTCGCCCGCTAGTGCCAGCATCTTCTGCACGTGAGCGCGATACTTCTTCAGAGTGTCTGCCGATTTCTCATCGCTGTTGATGTAATAGTCGCGATTGGGCAAGCTAAGGCCCCCTTGATCGAGCTGCGCGACTACTTTAGAAGCATCGTCATAGTCCTGTTGACCGGTAAATCCAAAAAATGGCGCGTCCGTCTGATTGTCGCTCTGTTCCCAGGCGCCCGGAAACAGATGATGGAGATGCGCGATTTCAAGAGTAATCTCCTGCTTGGACTTGAGCGCGGCAATGCGGTTGAGTTCCGGTTGCAGCGGCGCCAAACCGGCCGCTTCGATCCCACTTTCGTCCCGGCAGGCCGCCCAGTAGTCGCCAATTTTCTGCTGCACCGCGCTCCGCTTGGAATCATTCTTGCTGGCAGCTTCCAAAGTCTCGCGCAGTACGTTATCGTTCCACATTTCCAAACCGCCTCCCGTGCTCCAGTACACCTGGTCGGCTGGAATGGGATTAGCGGCGATCCATTTATTGCAGGCGTATTTGTAAAAGTCGTCGCAAGGATTCAGCGATTTGTCGACCAGGTTGGGATCGAAATGATCCAGCTTAGGAGCGTCTTTTGTTTCGTCGTTCGCGGTAGTTGCGGCGGCGGAATTAAGTTTCGCGTTTTGCCCACGCACGGCGAGTGGCAAAATCAGCAATAGAAGACCAACGATGATTCTGGATATAGACAATGGGGCCTCTTTCGGGAAGTGAACGGGATGGAAGAAAAAATGACGATGACACCATAGGCACGAACATCTGAGATACGCACACCAATACGCGCCGGTTCCGTCTTACGAAAGAAGGAAGTGCGCGCTCCCACGTTTCACGTAGAACATACTACAGACGGCCGGTAAGCCTCGTGGTTAGCGGAAGGTCCGAACTTATCCCGTGTTGTGCAGTCCGGCAGCGATGCCGTTGATGGTCGCTCCCAGCGGATATTCCAGCTTCGCCGCCTCTTGCCCTACCTGCTTGCGCCGCAAAAGTTCCACCTGAATCAGGCTCATCGGATCCACGTAAGGATTACGCAGATGAATGGAGCGCGCCAGCACCCGGTTGCGAGCCAATAACTCGCGTTGACCGGAAATGCTGAGGATCATTTTCCGGGACCGCAAAAATTCATCTTCCAGCATGGCGAAGACTCGTGCGCGCAACGCCGCATTCTTTACCAACCCGGAATAAACGCGAGCAATGGGCAGATCCGCTTTGGCCATACCGAGTTCGACGTTGCTCATCAAATCCCCGAACAGTGCAAACTTCTTTAGCATTTCGTGCAGCAGCCGCGCGTGGCTTTTCCCCTTCTTGGCGAAACTCTCGAGTCCGTGGCCCACCCCATACCACGCCGGCACCGCGTGGCGGCTCTGCATCCATCCAAACACCCACGGAATCGCTCGCAGATCCTCCAGGCGCCTGCCCTTGGTCCGGCGTGAAGGCCGCGAGCCGATGCGCGCCGCGTCCAATTCACGAACTGGCGTGGCCTGCTCGAAATATTCCAACACGTCTTCGTTCTCCGCGATGTCGCGGCGATAGACGCGATAGGCTTCCTGCGACATCTCCTCCATCGCCTCTTCCCAGCGCGTCCGATCTTTCACCTGTGAGGCGCCCGGGCGCGCGAGCGCTTCCAGGCTGGCCGCGATCATCAATTCCAGATTCCATTCCGCGAGCACCGCATCGGCGTACTTCCAGTTGAGAACTTCTCCCTGCTCGGTGATTCGAATGCGCCCGGAAAAGCAGCCTTCCGGCTGCGCCAGGACCGCCGAGTGCGTCGGCCCGCCGCCGCGCCCCACGGTCCCTCCACGGCCATGGAAGAGACGCAACTGCACCCCGCATTCCTGGGCTGCGCGATGCAAATCGCGGTGCGCTTTATGCAGTTCCCATGTGCTGGTCAGCATTCCTCCATCTTTGTTCGAATCGGAGTAGCCGAGCATCACCTCCTGCCATCGTCCCCAGGAATCGAGCAGCGGTTGATACTCCGGATTTCGCCAGAGTTGCCGCATCACGCCACCAGCCGCGCGCAAAGATTCAATCGACTCGAACAGCGGCACCGGCATGAGCCCAGGATCTGCTACGCTTCCATCGTCGCCGGACCCAGCCAGGCTGAGGCCGCAAGCCTTTGCCAGACGGACCACGTTCAGCACATCCGCCTCAGATTCCGCCCCGCTGATGATGTACTGACGAATGGACTGCGCAGGGTAGGTCTGCTTGAGCTCGTGGATGGTGTGGAACGTATCGATCAACTCCCTGGTCTGAGAAGATCCCTTCTCGCCGCTATCGGGCAAAGCGGCGCCTGCCGCCAAGGCCGGTGCGGTCTCTCTTAATTCAGACTTTCTTAATTTGGTCTTCCTCAATGCTGGATTTCTTGGTTCGGCTTTTCTCGCGTCGATCTTCTGCGCACTAATTTCTTGCAAAACTTCGGCGTGCACCCGCGCGTGCTGGCGGATATCAAGCACCTGCAAATGAAAGCCAAAAGTCCGGAGTTCCCGCAACAAAGGATCGACAAAGGCCTCCGCCAACCGCTCACCGCGATTCGACATCAGGCTGCTTCGCAGCACAAGCAAGTCGGACTCAAACTCCGTCGCCTGCTGATACGAGTCTCGAGTACCAGGGCCCTCACGGCTGCTCTGCAAGCGACGAACCACGTAGGAAAGAAATTGCCGGTAATGCTCCACGGTATTTCCCGGCCCCCAGAGCATCGTGACGCCGGGCATCGAGCGTTCATACCGCGCCCGCAGCGAGAGCAAATCCGAGGAAGCTTGCACCTGCCGCAACGATGAACTCAGACAGTCGCTCAGGAACTCCACGTGCCGGATGTATTCGCGGAGAATCACGGTTCGTGCCAGTTCAAGCGCGTCCTTGACGTGTTCAGCCTTGACCAGGGGATTGCCGTCGCGATCGCCGCCGATCCAGGATCCGAAACTCAGCAGGTTCGGCAACTCCGCCAACTCGAGAACCGTGCCATAAACATCCCGGATCGATTCCGCCACCTCGGCATAAATTCGAGGCAGCGTTTCAAATAGCGAGAGCCGAAAATATCGCAAGCCCATGCGGATTTCATCGTCGACGGTGGGCTTAGTCTGCCGCACCTCGTCGGTCTGCCACAGCGCGGCAATTTCGGCGTGAATGATCTGCTCGCATCGCAGGGCCTCACTCACGGTGAGCGGAAGACGATCTAGCCTCTCCAGTTGCTCGGCAATGCGGCGACGCTTCACCAATATCGTCTGACGGGCCACTTCCGTCGGATGGGCTGTGAAAACTGGGGTTACCACGATTTGGCGTAGAGCCGCCAGCGCCGCCTCGGGCGACATTCCAGCTTCCTTCATGCGCAGCAAAGTTCCGTGGAACGATCCGGGCAGCGCCCGTTGCCGGTGCAATTGGCGAGCACGGCGGCGGCGCTTGCGATGATTGGTCTCCGCCAGATTCGCCAACTCGAAATAAATCGCGAACGCCTTCGTGACTTGATAAGCGCGGGTCACATCCATCTCCGAAATCATGGCCCGTGCCTGGACCATGAGTTCCCCATGACCCCCAGCCGCAGGACTGTGCGCGACCCGCTCGCGGTGCCGAATCATCAGCCGTCGCAACTCTTCGACAGTATCGAACAGCGCTGGACCCGCCTGCTCCACCAACACTCGACCAAGCAGCGCACCTAACGAGCGCACATCTCGCCGCAAGGCATGATCCTTGGCAGAATCCTCCGATTGCGCGGTCAATTCGGACAAGCGGGCTTTTTGATCGTCCGCTTTCCACAGCGGTTTGGGCCTGGTCATGGTTAGCTGCAATTTCGAGCGTGGTTAGACGACAGGATAAATCAAGACGCCAGTTCCCAGTTCTCAGGTTCTCAGGAAAACCGAGCCTTCATTCCGAGAAGTGAGCCTTTAGGTATCGAATAGCGATTGGCGAGTAGAAATCAGGTTGGACGGAAAACCGAGAACCGACAACTAGTTCTTTACTTTGGAGACTCGAATCGATAACCGATGCCGCGCAGCGTCTTAAGATACCGCGGGTGGCGAGGATCAGTCTCAATTTTTTCCCGCAGCCGCCGCACGTAAACGTCGATCGAGCGAGGCGTGACGAAGGGAGTCTCTTTCCACACCGCATCGAGCAATTGGTCGCGCGTGAGCACGCGGCCGACTCGACTGGCCAGGCATTCCAGCAAACGGAACTCGCGCACCGTCGTAAGTATCGGGCGGCCTTGCACCTGCACGGTCATCGAAGATGCATCGATCTCCAGATCGCCCACACGTAGCACTTCCGGAACGATCGCCGGCTGGCGAAAGCCTCGCAGCACGCTGCGCACCCGGGCCACCAGTTCGCGTGGGCTGAAAGGCTTGGTAATGTAATCGTCCCCGCCCAATTCGAGCCCCCTGACGCGGTCGGCCTCGGCGGTTTTGGCTGTGAGGAAGATAATGGGCGTCGCCGAAAGAGGTGCCGTCTGGCGAATCTGGCGGCAAAGATCAAAACCGTCCGCACCCGGCAACATCACGTCCAGAAGGAATAGCGATGGCATCTCCCGCAAGGCTTCCGAAACCACGGATGCGCCGCTGATGAAGCTCTGCACCTCAAAACCAGCGGCTAGCAAGTTATGGGAAATTAGCCGGGCAATGTCTTCTTCGTCCTCAACCACGAAAACAAGGCTGCGAGATAATCCAGCTACGCCGGCGTCGCCTCGGGGCTCGTAAGATCCCATGGGAAGGTGCATTATCAGCGATTCAGGTTTGACGAAACACCGGACATGATTCTCTTCTGCCGTCTCAGAATGTATTTTGGCAATGTTTCGATAATGTTGCCCGCACGTTAACGAATGATGAATTTTGCAAGCCCGCTCGGTTTCTGAGAACTGGGTACCGCTTCTTAATTCTTACGTCGCCGCCCGCTTCTTCGGAGCGTGCCGCAGGCTGCGGCCTTCGATCAGGCTGTAGAGATCTTCGGCGAGATTCGTGGTGTGGTCTCCGGCTCGCTCCAGCGCCTGCGCCATCAGCAGCACTCCAAAGCTCGAAGGATCGCTCTGCGCGGCATGGTTGGTGAGGTGCTTCTGGAAAAGGCCATGACAGACGCGGTCGATATCCTTATCCATCTGCAATACCTTGCGCGCACATTCCAGGTCGAGATCCACGAATCCGCGATAAACCAGGTCGAGCATCTCTCGCAGGATTGTCGACATTTCCACCAGTTGCCGCACATCGGAAGCTGCCGTCTTTGTGGTGCGCGCCTGCACCCGCAGCGACATGCTCATCACCAGATCGCCAATTCGTTCGAGATCGGTCGTTGATTTCAGGCTGGTCAGCAACTGGCGCGCCCGGGCTTCACTCACCCGCGTAATGGCTGCGGGTAACCGCTCATCGATGTAGCGCTCAATTACGTCGAGCTCTTGTTCGCACTCCTTGATGGCGAGGAACGCCATCCGGGAGGATTGGGTGAACAGATCAGGCACATTGGAGGCGGCGTCCCGCGCGATGAGAAAGGCCTTCAAAGCCGTTTGCGTGAGATCGTCGAGCGATCCACTGCCTTTTTTCGCAGCTTTCTTGCCAGTTCCCGAACTCGGGCGTGGGCCGTCAGCGACTTCCGTTTCTTCGTCTGTTGTTCGCGATGAAGCTGCTTTGCGGGACATATTCAGCGGCATTCTAGCCGGGCAGAAGGCGATCTCTACTAGAGAGTATCTCGCTGCCGAACCAGCTTGCAGTCTACCCGAGAATTGTGAAAGGACCGTTAAAAACGGGTTGCAGATCGCTCCGCGCGCCGACTACATTGAGAGCTGAGCTGGACTCGTGCTGCTTGACCTCAGGTCTTCACTATTTGCTCTCGGAGTTCGTGACTCATGGATCTGCTCGAGCATCTACGCCGTCAATTTGCCTATGATGTGTGGGCGAACCGTGAAGTACTGACCGTGATCTCCAGTGGACCCGGATCACCGTCCGCACTGGCGATAAAACTCCTGGCGCACATTCTTTCCGCCGAACGGCTCTGGCTGGAGCGCATCCGCAAGCAGCCGCAAAGCCTGCCCGTCTGGCCGGAATTCGACCTCGATCAGTGCAAAGCGCAAATCGCCGAACTCGCTCAGCTGTGGCACCAATATCTTCCCCAGCTTTCTCCCGCAGCGCTCTCGCAGAAGGTCGCCTACAAAAACAGCAAGGGCGAACCATGGTCGAGCGCCGTGCAAGATATATTGACTCACGTCGTGCTCCATTCCGCGTACCATCGCGGCCAAATCGCCAGCCTGATTCGGGCTGGTGGACAAACTCCCGCGTATACGGACTTCATTCACGCCGTGCGTCAGGGGTTGATCGAATAGCCGCGGCGGCCCGAAAGGACTAAAGAGACGAGAAGAAGAAAAGGCAATTCATGGAAGACCGACAATTCTATTTGTTTACGGCAGTTCAGATCGTTGTCGTCTGCGGACTGCTTTGGTTCACGTTCACCCTGCCCGGCGCATGGGATTGGCAGGGCTGCCTTGGGACAACCTTAATCGTCATTGGTGTTGCGGGGATTGGGCTCGCGCGCTACCAACTGGGCAAGTCTTTCGCCATCAAGGCCGAGGCTCACCAGCTCGTCACCCATGGAATCTATTCGAAAATCCGCAATCCCATCTATGTGTTTGGAACGGTTCTGGTTGCCGGGTTCGTCCTGGTCATCCGCCGGCCGGCGTTGTGGCTGTTTCTGCCAGCCATCATCGTCATGCAGACTGTCCGCGCCCGCCGTGAAGCCCGCGTATTAGAAGCAGCATTTGGAGACGCCTACCGCGAGTATCGCCGCAACACCTGGTTCTGAAATCTGGTTCTGAAAATTGGTCCCGAAGATTGCGGCTCCCCAAAACTCATGACGGCCGGGTGCGGTAATATCTCAGCCATGAAAAAACTTTTCTGCGTTTCCCTGTTGGCGCTTTGCCCTTTAATCCTTCTCGGTGCAGACGAGCCCAAGTTCCCTCCGATGCCCGCTGCCGTTTCAAGCAACGCCGTCGCCAGCCTCAAAGGCGGCTTCGAGCTATTTTCCCTGATGGGCGTTGGCCCGAAGAAAACCTGGGATGATGTCACGAACCAAGTCTATGTCATGACTTTCTCCCACGCGGGAAAATGGAGCCGTGGCCGCGCGGTTCCCGGACCAGTGGGCCGCCTGAATGCGACCGCCGGCGGGGCGAAGGGATTAATCGTCCTCATGGGCGGCTATGTTGTCGATAACCAGGGGCTTGAAATGACGGTCCCAGATGTAAACGTCTATGAGCCCGGCGCGCGCCGCTGGTCTCGCGGCAAAGACATCCCGGTTCCCGTCGATAGCGCCGTCGCCGGCGTGATTCATGATCGCTTCGTTTATCTCATCGGCGGACGCTCTCCCAATGGCCCGGTGAACAACGTGCAGATTTACGACGTTGATAGGGATACGTGGACTCAGGCCACGCCGTTCCCCGGCACTCCCGCCTTCGGCATGGCGGGCGGCGTCGCCGACGAAGAAATTCTAGTCGTGGATGGCGCCAAGCCGGGCCCGTCGAGTGGCCCGCGTTATGTGGCTTCCGACGAGTGCTGGCTGGGCAAGATCGATCACAAAGATCCCACGAAGATCGAATGGAGCAAGCTGCCGCCACATCCCGGAACCGCTCGATTCGGCATCTCCGCCGGCGGTGCAGACCGGGATCACAGGATTTATTTTTCCGGTGGCACCACAACCCCTCACGATTACAAAGGCGCCTCTTACGATGGCACGCCCGCGGAAGTCTCCAGCGTCACTTTTGAGTACGACCTGCGTGGGCACAAGTGGGACACACTCGACGAGAACACTTCCGATCCTCGCGCCGATGGCCGTGGCCTTCTCGAGACCCCGCTCGGTCCCGTGGTTCTCGGAGGAATGGTAAAGAATCTGGTGGTCACGTCGCGCGTCACGCTTTTTGCAAAGAAGTGAACGGCTCCGCTAAATAGCATTTGTTGACCGTCGTGCCTTCGCGATACAATCCCCTCTGATTTGAAGGCTCGTTGCCCGTAGCCTGCGCTCCGTTCGACGATCCGCGTCAAGGAAATGACAATGTTTAACCCTCGGTAGTTCGCCATCCTTCTGAGTCCGCAAGCCGGACCTCTGGTCTGTCTCCAGCAATCGTGTTCGCGTGTTCGCCCGATTTTTTCCGGTTACTGGCGTGGAAAGCTCGCAGGTGTCTATGGACGTCACAGCCCCCGTTACAGAAAAGCCGCACACCCTCTGGGCCTCACTGGTGGAAGCCGTTCGCGGCTCGCACCAGGACTACACCACCGGCAACCTCAACCGCGCCATCTTGCTGCTCGCCGTCCCCATGGTTTTGGAGATGGTGCTGGAATCATTATTCGGCGTAGTGGACGTGTTCTGGGTTGGCCGGCTAGGCGCGAACGCTGTGGCCACCGTCGGACTGACGGAATCTATGCTGAGCCTCGTCTTCTCGGTGGGTATGGGGCTGAGCCTTTCAACCACCGCCATGGTCGCGCGGCGCATCGGTGAAAAAGATCCGGAAGGCGCAGCCGTCGCCGGCGTGCAGGCGATCGCTCTCGGCCTCTTCGTGTCCTTGGCGATCGGTATGCCTTGCTTCTTTTTTGCTCCGAACCTGCTGCGCTTGATGGGCGCTTCCCCGGAAATCGTGGCTACCGGCAGCGGCTACACCAGAATTTGCCTGGGCGGAAGTTTTGCCGTCCTCCTGCTCTTTCTCAATAACGCGATCTTTCGGGGTGCCGGAGATGCCGCCATCGCCATGCGCCTGCTCTGGGTTTCTAACATCATCAACCTGATCCTCGATCCCTGCCTCATCTTCGGCTGGGGACCGTTTCCGCGCCTGGGCGTGACCGGCGCGGCTGTGGCTACACTCACCGGCCGCAGCATCGGAGTTCTCTACCAGTTCTATCGTCTGATGCGCGGCACCGAACGCATTCACATCCTGAAGCGCCAGGTGCGCGTACATTTGGATGTGCTGCTGCGATTGATCCGCGTTTCGCTGACGGGCATTCTGCAGTTCGCCATCGCTCATACCAGTTGGATCGGGTTGGTGCGCATCGTGAGCATTTTCGGCGCCGCGGCCCTCGCCGGATACACGATTGCCATTCGCATCGTGATTTTCGTGATCCTGCCCTCCTGGGGATTGAGCAACGCCGCCGCCACGCTGGTCGGACAGAACCTGGGAGCAGGCCACCCCGAACGCGCCGAAAAAGCGGTATGGTGCACGGGATTTTACAACGTGATTTTCCTCGGCGCGGTTGGACTGGTCTTCATAAGTTTCCCCGAGCCCATCGTCCGCTTATTTACGCATGATCCAGCAGTCGTTCCGCTGGGCGCGGCCTGCCTGCGCATCGTGAGCTACGGCAACCTCGGGTACGCCTACTTCATGGTGATGATGCAGGCCTTCAATGGCGCGGGTGACACGATCACGCCAACCATCGTGAATTTCTTCGGCTTCTGGCTGTTCGAGATACCGCTGGCCTATTGGCTGGCGATCCCGCTCCACATGCACTCGAACGGAGTCTTCGCATCTATTGCCATCGCCGAAAGCTCGATGGCCGCGGCCAGCGCAGTCCTGTTCAAGCAGGGCCGCTGGAAGAAAAAGAAGATCTAACTCTAAGGATTTCACAACGAACCACAACAACCCGCGTGCATCGCAACAACCTGAGACCTGAGATCTGCCCTACCGCGCCCGCGCCAGCACCAGCGTAATGTCATCCGGCTGCTCGTTGTCCCCGATCCAATCATCCACCGCGGACGTGACTTCCTGGCTGATCTGCACCAGGGGCACGCGCCGGTTCGCGCTGACCAACTCGATCAGCCGTTCTTCACCAAATTCGCCAAACTCATTTTCCGGCTCCGTGACGCCGTCGCTGTAGGCCACGAAGATTTCACCCGGATGCATCTGCACCGACCCCTCGTCGTACGTCATGTTGTCGAACAAGCCAACAACCGTTCCTCCGGCCTCCAGCCGCCGCACCGCTCCATTCTCGGCAATCAGAATCGGGGGCAGATGCCCTCCATTGCTGTAGGTCAGTTGATGCGACCGTCCGTCATAAATGCCCAGAAACAAAGTTGCGTATTTTTCCGGTGGAGTACTTTCGTAGAGTTGATGATTCAGCAGCCCAAGCAGTGCGCCGGGGGAAACTTCAACGCCTTCCGGCCACGCCGCCATGATCCTGCCCGCGCCCGCCACCGCGCCTACAGCGACGGGTTCGCGCATCTGCGGCAAGCTCTCCACACTATAGGCGCGTACCGCCGAGTGGATGGTCGCCATCAACAGCGCCGCCGAAATTCCCTTCCCGCTGATATCGCCGACCGCCAGGATCAGCTTGTGGGAACTCGCCGTCAGAAAGTCGTAGTAGTCGCCACTCACCGTCCGTGCCGGACGGCAGAAGCCATGCACTTCGAGCGACGCCAGTTCCGTCACCTGCCGTGGAAAAAGTTGCGCCTGCACTTCCTGTGCAATCGCAAGTTCGCCCTCCAGTCGCTGCTTTTCCTTCTGCTCCTGAATCAGTTTCTCGATCGACTCGGTCATCGAGTTGAACGATAGTGACAGCTGCGCTAGCTGGTCCGAGGATTTCACCGGAATGCGGTGGCTGAAGTCGCCGCGATCGATGTTTTTCGTGGCGTCGTAAAGTTGAGCGACGGCTCCGGTCACCGTGCGCGTCATGCGCGTGCCGATAATCAGCGCAATCAACTCAATCACCGCGAAAAAGATGAGGATCCCGAGCAGGATGTACTCCACGCCCCGCGCGATATCTCCCAGCGCCGCAAACAAATGGCTGTACAGCACGGATGGCCTCGTGCGAACCCTCACCAGGGCGCCGGCTCGCTCCCGTTCCCCCGTCTTCCAATCCACCACCGGGAGCGGCGTGCCAAAAGTGATTTCGCGGTCCATCATGCCCTGAGCTGGAGCGAGCGAGCCCACGTTGAACGTAGGGCGGAAAACGCGTTGATCGCCTTCCGGGCTGGGGGCCGTCTTCCCTTCGCTCACGCCTGGTCCGCCCGTACCCTTGTTCCGATCATCGAAAAGACGAGTCTCAAAACTGCGTCCTTTTGCAGCATTCTGGTTCTGCTCATTTTCTTGCGAGTCGTCAAGCCGTATTCCCGCCGCATAAAGCGTGATCTCCCCAAGATTCGCCGCGATGTCCGCGACCAGATCCTTATCCAGAGGTTCGCTGGTTACGACCGTAAGTTTCTCCTGCCCCACCTGAAACACCGAGGCCACGCGCAAATACAACCCATCGTTGTCCCGCACAATTTCTTTGAACGGCTGGCCCTCGCGCATCGCCTTGGCGAACTCGGCATCTGCCTTATTGAAAAACTCGGGAAAGCTCATCACCGACGGATTCTGGGTCCCGCTGCTGAACAACAAAATCCGCGTCCCGTGCCAGGCACACACTCGCCGCCTCCCCCAGGCTCGATCACGCTTTCTTAGTCCCGCCAGGGACTCCGCCGTAGGCGGCTCGCCTTTTTCGATGCGCGCCGCCAGTTCGTTGCTGACGGCCGCGTTCACCGCCTGCATGCTGCGCAGCTGCGAGTTGATCTCCGAAGTCACCACGTAACTGGCAAACTGCCCGGCGAAAAGATAAATGCTGATGAGCGCCATCGCCACCAACAAAACTGCCGGGATTACGCCAATGAAAACGTAAGTGACAATCAGGCGGTTGCGCAGCCGCCATAGGATTCTCCGCTTTAACCAGCGGAAGGCCAGAATGAAGAACAGCAAAGCCGCATCGAAAACAAGAAACTTAACCCAGCCCCCCAGGCTGTCGCTCGCCGCCGCTGCAATTATTTTAAGCAGCATTTCCAGGACGAACAGTCCAATCGCCAGCCCCAGCGAATAGCAGGCCCCGCGCGCAATCCAGCCAACCGGCCATAAACCGGCCGCCGTCATTCTTGCGCGCAATTTCCAGTAAGACTCCCGCATGTTCACACTCTGTTTACCCGGGACCGCACTCGGCGCGTTCAGATCTCCGGATACAGATCGAAGAACGCTTCCAGACTTGTACGCAACTGTTTCTCGATTTCTTCCTTGCTGCCTTCAAGCACGTGCATCGTGACGTGGGCCTCGCGTCCATTGGTGAGCTTCACGGGAGCTTGCCCCACTTCGGCCACATCTTCTGAGGGCAGCAGGCGCATGCCATAAACCAGCGTAAGATTTGCCATCCTTGGATTCTAACCGTCTTCCCCGCCTGCACAAAACCTCTCCGCTCCAAGTGGTTTAAGGTTTTCGCGCTCATCATTTAGAATTCCGCAGTGCTCCCAAAAACTATTCTTATCCTGGCTGGGGTGCTGTTCACCATTCCGGCCTTTGGCCAGCAGTCTCCGGACGCCGCCTCCACGCAGCCGCGGGTAAAGGTCAACGTACTCAATGTCTGCACGCCGTCCGCCGAGGAGCAGAAGGAGATTGCCGCCGCCCTCGCGCGCATCCCAAAGCAGCCGCTGTTCGGTCCCGATTTCGAAATTTCCCATGGCGTCTCTACCCTGACCGACGCGCCGAATTTCCTTCAGCCCGGACAAGGCGCGCAAATGTCTGGCGAGCCCTCGGTCGCCCGCTACGTTCGCGTCCGCCGCGAGTTCGCCGTGCAGGCCTTGTTCTCCAGCGTGCAGTACTCCTTCAGCGATGATGGCCAAAGCATGGTCGAAACTCTCGTGCTGCACGTGCGCGACCCCAAAGACTTGATCCAGGTCTCAATGGAAGACAGCGCTTCCGCCATCGGCAGCGTCGCCGCCATGGTCGCGGCCAACACTCCCGCCAGCCGTATCCGGCTCGAGCGTTTCGGAAAATCGTCAGTGGCATTGGCCCGTTGCAGTGGCGCTGAAAATGGACCGCCGCCGGATCAAAGTGCGTATGAGCCGCAATTCCGCGGCGCCTCCGAGATCCTCGCCAACTATCGTCGACTTCTCGGAGTCAGTCGCACGGTACCTGCGGAACTGGCCCAGATCCCCGGCGCAGGATCGAAGTCCTCCGCAAAGGCGAAATCCGCCAAGCCTGCCGCCAAACCCTGAAGACAACAAATGAAAAGAAAGGCTCTGTGTACTCTGTGTCCTCTATGTTAAGACTTGGTTGTAGGCGTACGAAACCGGTCAAATGCATCGAAATCTGAAATTCGCAATCTAACGGATACATTCAAAAAATCATGAGCGAGACTCGCAATGTCGTCATCATCGGCTCCGGCTGTGCCGGGCACACCGCCGCTCTATACACTGCGCGCGCCAATCTAAAACCGCTGGTAGTGGAGGGCCACGAGCCCGGCGGCCAACTCTCACTCACCACGTTGGTGGAAAACTTTCCCGGTTTTCCCGAAGGAATCATGGGGCCACAGCTGGTCGAGAACATGCGCAAGCAGGCGGAACGCTTCGGCGCGGAATATCGCATGACCCATCTCACCAGTGCCGACCTCAGCCAGCGCCCGTTCCTGCTCCATCTCGGCAAGCATCAGGTTCACACTCAAACTCTGATCATCGCCAGCGGCGCGTCTGCAAGATGGCTCGGCCTGCCCAACGAACACAAGTTGATCGGTCACGGTGTATCTTCCTGCGCCACCTGCGATGGCTTCTTTTTCTCCGGAAAGGAAATCGTGGTGATTGGCGGCGGCGACTCCGCCATGGAGGAGGCCCTATTCCTCACTCGCTTTGCTTCCAAGGTGACGCTCATTCACCGGCGCGACAGCTTCCGTGCCTCCAAGATAATGCTGGAGCGCGCACAAAAGCATGAAAAGATCCACTTCCTCACCAACACCGTGGTGGAAGATGTTTACGATCCCATTAAGCATGAAGTCACCGGCCTCAAACTGCGAAATTTGAAGAGCAACGAAGTCTGGGACTTTCCTACCAGCGCGATGTTCCTCGGCATCGGCCACGAACCGAATGCAAAAGTGTTCGCCGGCCAGCTCGATACCGACTCCGACGGCTATCTGAAGACGCACAATTACGTGATGACTCGCGTCCGTGGAGTCTTCGCCTGTGGCGATGTGCAGGACCGCCGTTATCGCCAGGCCATCACCGCCGCCGGCACAGGATGTATGGCCGCCATCGAGGTCGAGAAGTTTATGGAAGAGCACGGGGCCTGAGAGGGCCTCGCGGCACCTCGTGGGTGAATGAGCCTTCGCTATTCCCTTTTCGGCTGGACTTGCAAATTCTCTTGCACGGGATTACCGACGTAATCTGCAACGCTGACTGGATTGCTTCTATTCTGCCTTCAGTCCCATGAGACTCTTCCTCTGGCACATCATTGTCCTTGCGACTCTTGCACTATTGTCAGCGCCCATACTAACTTCCGAAAGCCTCCTCGCTCAGGAACACGTTGAAGGCGCGCGCAAAATCGTGATCCGGGTAGCTCCGCAATATCCCAACATGGCTCGTTCCATGAACATCCAAGGCACGGTCAAGGCGGACGTTCTGGTTGCGCCCAACGGATCGATGAAGTCCGCCGAAATCAAGGGAGGTCATCCCTTGTTTGTTCAGTCTGTCCAGAACGCGCTCCGCGAGTGGAAATGGGAACCCTCCGCTCACGAAACGCATGAGATTGTCGAACTGAAATTCTCGCTTTAGCCCGCTATCTTTCGTCAAGTCTCCCCGTTCGAATTGCCTTGCATGCGTTTGTGATCGCCGTCCTATCTAAGCCATGCCCCGCTTGTGATACAACTTTCTGTGATCTTCATGCACCGATTCCTGTCAGCTGCTTGCCATTGGTCGGGTGAGGCATGTTAAGGGCTTTCTTCGTCCGTCTTTCTGAAAACTCATCCCTACGGAATTTTGCCGAGCGGTCTTCACTCGGCCGCCGCGTCTCCGGCCGCTTCGTCGCTGGCACGGAGATTGCCGATGCAGTTCGCGCCACCCAGGCCATCAATCGCGCTGGCATGAGCGTCAGCATCGATAATCTTGGAGAGAACGTCACCAACCCCGAAGAGGCCCGCCACAGCGCCCTTCTGTATCAGCACATTCTCGACGCCATCGTCGCCAACCAACTCAACGCCAACATCAGCCTCAAGCTCACTCACATGGGCCTCGATGTGGACGAGAATTTGGCCCGCGAACTCGTCCGCGGGCTCGTCGCCAAATCAGCCGCCATGAAGCCTCCCGGCTTTGTGCGCGTCGACATGGAGGGTTCGCCCTACACCCAAGGCACCCTCGATTTCGTCCATGAACTTCACCGCATTCCGGGAAATGCCAATTCTGTCGGCACGGTGATTCAGGCATATCTGCGGCGCTCCGAGGGCGACATCGAAAATCTTCTCGCCGAAGGAATTCGCATTCGTCTGTGCAAGGGCGCCTACAAAGAACCCGCCGAGATTGCCTTCTCCGCCAAGTCGGAAGTGGATGCCAACTACGTCAAGCTCATGAAGATTTTGATGAAGAGCGGCATCTATCACGGCCTGGCCACGCACGACGAAGGCATCATTCGCCAAGCCAAGGCGTTTGCGATTGCCGAAAAGCTGTCCCACGATTCCTTCGAGTTCCAGATGCTCTACGGCATTCGTCGGGACCTGCAACAGAGCCTGCTGCGAGAGGGCTGGCGTGTACGAGTCTACATTCCGTTCGGTACCGAGTGGTATCCCTATTTCATGCGGCGGCTGGGCGAGCGCCCAGCGAACGTCTTGTTCATCGCCCGCAACCTGGTACGGGCATAAGAGACGTCCGAACAACGCGTTTTGCTTGGGTGTTCAAGTCCCTTTGTTGACTTGACCGTTCGTTCGTCTTAGTCTGCGGGACGAGAGTGAAAGGACAGCATGCATTCTTTAACCCGTCGTGATTTCATGCGCATCGGATCTGGCTCCGTAGCCGCGGGAGCCGCGATAAAGTTCACCCTGCTCGAACCAGCCGCGCTGTGGGGCGCTGGCCGCGCCGTTGCGCCCAGCGACCGTGTCCGATTTGCCTCGATCGGAACGGGCACCCGCGGCTGTGAGTTGCTGCAAGCGTCGCTCGCCGTGCCCGGCATCGAGTGCGTCGCCATCTGCGATCTCTACGATAGCCGCCACGAAGCGGCTCAGGAGGCCGTGCAGAAGCAAGTCCCGGCCACGCGTAATTACAAAGAAATCCTCGACCGCAAAGATGTGGATGCGGTCATTGTGGCCGTCCCCGATCATCAGCATCGCCGCATCGTGGTGGATGCTTGCGCCGCCGGCAAAGACGTCTACTGCGAAAAGCCCATGTCGCACACCGTGGAAGACGGCTTCGCCATGGTCGACGCCGTGCACAAGGGAAATCGCATCACGCAAGTGGGCAGCCAGCGCGTGAGTTCCATCGTCTACGAAAAAGCGCGCGATCTCTTCGCATCCGGCGCGCTCGGCGAGGTGTTCTTCATTGAAGGTGCTTCCGACCGCAACTCGCCCAGCGGCGCATGGGTCTATCCCATTCCGCCGGATGCTAGCGAACAGACCATCGATTGGAATGCCTTCCTCGGAGACGCGCCCAAACGCCCGTTCGACGCCGCACGCTTCTTCCGTTGGCGCTGCTTCTCCGATTATGGCGAGGGCCTGGCCGGCGATCTATTCGTGCACCTGCTCTCCGGGATTCACTTCATCTCAGGAACGAATGAAGCGGCGCAGCGCGCCCAGTCGAGCGGCGGGCTCTTTCGCTGGAAGGACGGACGCGAATTCCCGGATCTGATTGAGACGCTCTATGACTATCCGAAATTTCGCATAGTCCTTCGCTGCAACCTGAACAACGCCGGCGGTGAACCGATCAAATTCCACGGCACCAAGGGCACCATGGAAATCATCGGACAGACGCTAACCTTCATCCCGCAGGACATCACCCCCAAGCCGGAAGAATATTCCACCAAGGGCTGGCCGGCGCGGCTTCGCAAGGAATATTTGGCGCAGTGGGCCGCCGACCATCGGCAACCAGGTCCACTCGACTATCAACCAGTCGAGGCCGAAACTTTCACCGCGCCGCAAGGCTACAGCGATGTATCAGCGCACCAGGCAAATTTCTTCAACGCAGTTCGAACTCGCAAACCTACCGTGGAGAACGAAGTATTCGGCAACCATGCAGCCATCGGCTGTCATCTCGCCAACTACGCTTACTTCAAGAATACAATCGCAACCTGGGACGAGCACGCGAAGACGATCCGTGGATAACCACGCCTTCCGGCCGGTTAATACAAGATCATTCAGAATCGAGGGCTTAATATGATTCGAATTTCGAGAAGAACTTTCTTGAAGACCGCCTCCGCCTCTGCCGCTGGTGCAGCTCTGTGGAACAGCACGCCCCGGTTGCTGGCCAATGCTCTCGGCCTTCCGCTCGGGCTGCAGTTGTATTCCGTGCGCGACGTTCTCCCCAAGGACTATGACGGAACGCTTCACCAGATCGCCGCGCTGGGTTATCGGGAAGTGGAGGCCGCTGGTTTCTTCGGCCACACTCCCGCCGAGGTAAAGCAGGCTATGGATGGCGCTGGCCTGCGCTGCGTGAGTGCCCACTATCCCCTGAAAGATTTGCTGCCCAAGGTCGATGAGACCATTCAGTTCGGCAAGGATCTCGGGCTGAACTACATCGTCTGCTCCTCTCCGAGGCTGAAAGATCCGTCTCGCGTGAAAGATCCCGGATCCCGCGCAGCCAGAGAATCGATGACGCTCGACGACTGGCGCTGGAATGCGGACCAGTTCAATCAAATCGGGGAAAAAGTAAATGCAGCCAGCATGCGCTTCGCATACCACAACCACACACCCGAGTTCCGCTCCGAAAACGGCGTGGTCTTTTACGACGAACTCTTGCGCCTCACCGATCCCGCAAAGCTGACCATGGAGTTGGACTGCGGCTGGGCCGTCGTGGCAGGTCAGAAGCCCGCGGAGCTCCTGTCTCGCTATCCAACGCGGTTTTCGATGCTGCATGTGAAAGACTTTAAGATGACCGCTGCGTCCACGCCTTCGGACCATCCACCTTCCACAGAAATGGGACACGGTAACATCGATTACCGCCCCATATTTGGGGCGGCGAAGAAGGCTCACATCGAGCATGCCTTTGTGGAGCAGGAGGAGTTCGACATGCCCCAGATGGAAGCACTGAAAATCGATGCCGACTATATGCGGGCGATTGCAGGTTAGGGCGTTGCTCTGGCGGTTGCTCGACGCGCGATGTTGCCTTCGATTTTGGGCGCAGCGCTTCAGCGCTGCGGGAACCATGCTGGATTGAATGCGGCTTAGCCGCTGAGGATGTCTAGCGCAACGCGCTCCGGATCACCAGATCCAGCCCCACCATAATTACGGCAGAAGCGGGAATCACCAGCAGTGCTGTTTTTAACCGCCGCGCGTCACCACCAGCAATCGCGCCGATGATGCGCGAACTGACGGCCAAGCCAGTCCATCCGCACGTGATCACGAAGCCAATAGCGGTCCCAGTCATGCGTGGAAAAGCATCACCCACAATCGCCAGTGTCGTGGGAAAAACCGGTGCCATGGAGATGCCCATAAGAAAAACCAGCACCCATGCAGCCCCGGGTCTGTTAATCCGCAACATCAAAAAGGTGGTGACCGCCATCGCGACAGATCCCACCAGAGTGACCGTGACCGCGGGCGCGCGATTCAGAACAGGCAAGATAGCCCCGCGGCCGATCAGCATGCCGAGCGCGAATCCCAACGAAAGTATGTTCAGTGCGCGCGACTCAGGAATGCCTTGTGCGATGAGATGCCGCGGTAGCCAGTTCCATATCCCCACCTCGCAGGTGATGTACAGAAAAACAAACAGCCCAAGTAGAAATAGCAGCGGGCGTCCGAGCACCGGAGCCGCGTCCGCGAGCAGGAAACGCCCCTCGCCGGTTGGTCCAGGCATCCGGGTGACGGTCTCAATCACCAGCGTGACCACCGTGAGTGACGCGATGGTGTAGCAAAGTCTTACCGAATTCCGTCCAAACAAATTCGCGGCGATGAATGGTGTAGCCAGCGCCCCCAGTCCAAAGAAAAGGTTGGCCAGGTTCAGCGCAGTTGCGCGGTGGGTCTCGCCCACGTCGCTGGCCAAAGCATTCGCACCGGTTACCATGATGCCGCCACCAACGCCCAGGAGGAACAGTAGCAGCACGACGCTACGGAACCCCGGCGCGCGCGGCAGCACGAATAGCGCAAGGGCGATAAAACCAAGCCCGAGAACGATGCCGAGTTTCTTCCCCTCGTTATCGATCAGTGGCCCGGCGGCGAGCGACGCGAGGATCAGCCCCAGTGCTTGCGCGAAAGCGATAGTGCCATTCTGACTGGGCGAGAGATGAAAGCGATCCGAAAGCTCCGGCAGGATGGTGCCCAACATGGCGGCGATCATCCCGTAAATAAAGATGGCAATAATGGCGGCGAGAATTAACACGCGTTCCTTTCACTTGCCGGTTTCAACTGCAGGGACATCAACCCAGCCTCGTGTTCGATGGCTCTGGAACTCGGCGTTAAGAATGCTCAACTGCCGCAGTCCGTCCTCGAACTGCGGATACTCGAGCGCGCCGCCCGGGTTCCGAATCGAAGCATAAAAGCGCCGGAACACTTGCTTGAACGTGTCGTCGTACCCTTCGCTGTGTCCACCGGGAAGATCGGCATAGCTGCGAGCCGCCACCTTGAGCAGAGAAGGATCCTTAATTACAATCTCATTGCCCGCATCGCGATGCCCGACCCAGAGTTCGTCAGGCCGCTCCTGATTCCACGCCACGGAAGCTCGCGTGCCGCACACCTCAACGCTGAGCCGATTCTTGCGTCCCGCCGAAACCTGGCTCGCCGTGACGCTGCCCCGCGCGCGCGCGCCCATGCGGAAAATCACGGAGCCGAAGTCTTCCGTATCTACACCGGTTTCAACATAGTCTTCCGGACCAAGCAGCTTATTGGAAAAGGTTTCCACCGAATGTTTCGGTTTCTTTCGCGTTTGGTGGAACGTTTGAAGATCGGCACAAAGGGAAGTCACTCGCAGTCCGGTGACATGCTCGGCCATATCGAAGCAGTGCGACCCGATGTCGGCCATGCAGCGTGAAGGACCCCCAGCTTTACTATCGACGCGCCAGTTCCAGTCCGTGTCATAGAGCAGCCAATCCTGAAAATAAGTCCCTTGAACCACGAGAATGTCGCCCAGGTCACCATCCTCGCGCATGCACCGCATCTGCTGCACCATCGGGTAATAACGCAGATTGTGACAGACGCAATTCTTCAATCCCTGCTGCCTCGCGAGCGAGACGAGTTCTTCGCCTTCTTCCACGCTCGTCGCCAGCGGCTTTTCGCAGATCACATGCTTCCCCGCATGGAGCGCTTCCTTGGCCATCGAAAAGTGTTGCGCGTTCGGTGTGCAAATGTGGACTGCATCAATCGCCGGATCGCGCAGGACCTCGCGATAGTCGCTCGCAATGGTTTGGATGGAAAATCCAGAGCCCAAACGTCCAGCCGCCTCGCCATTTCTTCCCGCAATTGCAACTGCCTCCACAAACTCCAACCGCCCCACGGCTTCCAGATGCACGCGCCCCATGAAGCCTGTGCCAATGATTGCCGCGTTGATTGTTCTCATTCCCATTCGCTCTGCGTCAGACCCACCACGCGGCACCCGGCTGCTCGCGAATCACAATGCTGTTGAGAAAATTAGCTGCCTTCGTCAATCCTTCTTCCGGCGAAAGCAAGCTGTCTTCATGCTCGATCGACAAAACATGATCGTAACCAAACATCCGCAGCGTCGAGACAAACTCGCTCCACCACTCCGCGCCGTGACCGTAACCGCAGGTGCGAAAGATCCAGCCGCGCTCGCGCTCTTCGGTGTACCGCTTGGTATCAAGCACCCCGGTGCGCGGCAAGTTCGCCGCATAGATCTGCGTGTCTTTCGCATGAACATGAAAGATCGCGTCCTGAAGCACGCGGACGGCGGCGATCGGATCGATACTCTGCCAGAAAAGGTGGCTCGGGTCGAAGTTGCAACCCACGTTGCGCCCCGCGATCGAGCGCAGCCGCAGCATCGTCTCCGGACTGTAAACCACGAACCCCGGATGCATTTCGATAGCGACCTTCACTCCGTGATCGGCCGCAAACTTCGCGTGCTCGGTCCAATACGGCGCAACCACTTCGTTCCACTGCCAATCCAGCACCTGCAAATATTCCGGCGGCCAGGGGCACGTCACCCAGTTTGGAGCCGTGGCATGCGGCGAATCGCCGGGACACCCTGAGAAGTCGATTACCACCGAGATGCCGAGTTTCTCCGCGAGCAGGATTGTCTTCCGGCTCACCTCGCGGTCGTGTTGTGCTCGGACCTTATCAGGATGCAACGCATTGCCGTGACAACTCAATGCGCTGATGCTCGCACCGTGATCTGCCAGAACCTTCTGAAATTCGGCAAGAGCCCTCGCGTCTTCGAGCATCGACAACTTGCAGTGTGCATCACCCGGATAGTTGCCGGTTCCCAGCTCGACGGTATCGATCTGGAGCGCCTTGAGTTTCTTGAGAACCGCGGTCAGTGAAAGCTGCGAGAGCAAGGGCGTAAACACTCCAACGCGCATAACGATTTTCCATCTCCTGGTCCTGATCTTTAGAGGATTAAATGAACCGCCGACTTTCCAAACGACCACCGGCCCTCACTTGATTGCCGCGTCTTCGGCGGCCAGCAGCTCGTAGCTCACGAATGCCACCTTCGAACTATCCGGCGACCACGACGGAACATTCATCGTGCCTTGTCCGCCGAAAAGCTTGGCCAGAACCGTGATCGGACCGTCGATCTTTCCTCCACTCACGTTCGTGATGCGCAGTTGCACATCCTTATTGGGCGGGTGTCCCACCACATCGTTCCCATACGAGAGAAAAACCATCCACTTGCTGTCGGGAGAAATGTGCGCGAACCAATTGCTGTAATCGTCGAAGGTGACCTGTTCCTGATCGCTGCCATCCGCATGCATGCGCCAGATCTGCATGTGCCCGGTGCGCTCCGAGTTGAAGTAGATGTACTTGCCGTCGAGCGAATACTCGGGCCCGTCGTCGAGGCCCTTCGCCGTAGTCAATCGAGTTTCGTTGCCACCACTGAAAGGGATGGTGTAGATGTCGAAGTCGCCGTTGCGTTCTCCCACGAACGCGAGCGTCTTGCCATCCGGCGACCAGCCGTGCCAATAAGACGGGGAATCCTTCGTGACTCGGCGGGGCGTGCCGCCGGCAAACGGCACAATGTACACGCTCGATTTATGGTCGGGCTGCGAAGAATCGCTGATCGCCAACCATTGCGAGTCCGGCGAAATGCCGTGATCGTTGTTGCAATTTATGGCTGTCCTGGTCTCGATGGTCGTGGGCGTGCCGCCTTCAGCAGTCAGCCGCAGGATGCGCCCCTCGCGGTTGAAAATAAAATTCGCCCCATCATGCGTCCAGTTCGGCGCCTCGAAGTGACTGGCATCTGTATAGACAACACGGCGATCGGAGGAAGCGATGGCCACCGTTTCCAGCGTGCTGTAAAGCACGGGCGGCGCAGTGCTCACCGCAGGCGGCGCGAGATCCACATTCGTGAAGACCGCCTTCTCGGTCGCGTCCTTGTCATGCGAGCAAACACCAATCCCAACATAAAACGAACCCTGCATCGGCAGCCTGATCGAAGCGCCCGAAGGCCGCAACGGCTCGCCTGCGGCCGCGGCCACAAACACATAGATGAACTCACCGCGCTTCTCAATCCGCAAGCGACGCGGCGCGGAAATGTTCGATTGAATCTCGTGGGTGGTGGCTCCCTTGGCGTCGCGATATTGCAGCGAAGCAAGCCCGTCGCCGTGCAATGCCACGTCAGTGTAACGCGAGTCGGGATCAAGGTTCTGGCGGATCATCAAAACCGCCTTCCGATGCGGATTGCCGCCCTTCTCCAGAAAGTCAATGTCCGCGTTCAATGCGATGTCGCCAGAAACTTGCTTCCACGCAAACTGAAAGGCGTCGGAGTCGAACCATATGTTTTCGCCGCTCCCCGTGAGCGTATACGCATGCCGCGCGGAATCGTATTGCGCGGAGCCGGCATGCAACGTGGGGCCAACGTCGGAGTGATCCTGAAAAAGACCTAGAGCGGCCGGCGCAGTCTGCCCCAACACAAAGCAACCTACGGAAACTACGAACAGGACGCTACCGAGGAAGAATAAGCACGAATGTCGAGAAATAATTTTGCGCATGCGACAGCACCTCCAAACCGCCCCACGAAAAGGTAGGGCGGTCGAGGGCAATTGTCAATCAAGCGAGCCGGCGGGAAAGTGAGTCAGTTGGAAATTCGAGGGCCAGCGCTCTAAGAAGACAGAAAGTTTTCAACGTCGCGGTCACCGGTCAATCTACAAACCGGAACGTCCGGCCCGTGAGAGATTCTGAGCGCAATCCGCGGCCGGTTGACTCGGCCAAATTTCCAGATGAATGCGACTACGTCGGTGAGTCTACCTATGCAATGCGCTTCTCCCCGTTTGAACAGGCGCCTGATCGCACGCCAGGCGCAAACCAGTTTTGAACGCTCGAGCCAAAGCACTAGAGTCGCACGCGGTAGTCGTATATCAAAGCTCGCTAGTGCAAAATTGCCGTCGCTGATCCACTCATCGCGCGCAATGCACCTTCTTGAGCAAGCTTCGGAAAACGGGGACGTCCTTCCCGTCCCAATGCCGCTGCCACATTTCATCGAGACAGATGACAGGCGCGCCGGTGCGTTCGGCGAGCCGCCGGGCCAAAGTAGTTTTTCCGCTCCCGGCGCAACCCAGGATGACGATTCGCACCATAATCCTTGGCGCAATCGATGTTCTACTTGGGCCCGGCTTCCTTCAAAAACGTTCCCTCCTGCAGTTCCGTGAATGCCCGCTGCAGTTGTTCCTGCGTGTTCATCACGATCGGTCCGTACCAGGCGACCGGCTCTTCCAGCGGGTTTCCTGAAACCAGCAGAAACCGGATCCCATCATCCCCGGCCTGCACCGTCACTTCGTCCCCGCGATCAAAAAGTATGAGCGAGCGATTGTCTGCCTCTACCGGAGGCGTGGTATCCGCCCACTTGATCGCTTCTGTTGGCACCGCCAGCGGCCCAGATGCGTTGCAGAACTTGCCCGCCCCGCCGAAAACATAAGCGAAAGCATGGCGAGTCGTCTCCACCGGCAAAGTTTTTCTCTTGCCCGGCGCTACCGACACATCCAGATAAATCGGATCCGCTGCGATTCCATCCACCGGCCCGCTCTTCCCCCAAAATTTCCCGCACACAATTCGCACGTGCGTGCCATCGTCATCCGTAACCTCAGGAATCTCTCCGGTCTTTACTTCCTGATACCGCGGCGCGGTCATCTTCAGCGACGAAGGAAGATTCGCCCACAATTGAAATCCATGCATTCGCCCAGCCTGGTCGCCTTTCGGCATCTCTTGATGAATAATTCCGCTGCCCGCCGTCATCCACTGCACGTCTCCCGCCGCGATTGCCCCGTGGTTTCCCATGCTGTCGCCATGCTCCACAGTTCCCGCCAACACATAAGTAATGGTCTCAATCCCGCGGTGCGGATGCCAAGGAAAACCGGCGAGATAATCCTCCGGAACATCATTGCGGAAATCGTCGAGCAAAAGAAATGGATCAAACTCTTTTGTGTTTCCGAATCCGAATGCTCGGCGCAAATGCACCCCCGCGCCTTCCAGAGTCGGCTTCGCCTGAACCAGTCGCTTCACCGGTCGAATTGACATACGCTCCCTCTCAAAAATTCTTTGATGTCGAGGCCATCAGCCGCGATTCTCAGAGCAACACACGCCTCGAGCCTCAAGCGTCTCCGGCCGCCGCCAAGTCAAGACGCAAAAACATGATACATAGAATCGAAATTTTGCATCGCCCCGCTTCCCAAGGTAAGGTTGACGCGCCACCGGCTTCACGTTAGTATCTGGGAAGCATGTCAAGTTTTAGCAATTTTCGCCAGGAGTGCATGTGTGCATGTTGTTGTTGTGCATGCGTGTGCTCTGGAGCGGGTAAATTGCTGACTTAAGACTTTCATAATAGCGGCACTTATACCCACCGCCAGAGAGCATCTGGCGGTGGGTTTTTCTTTTTGGCGGCCAATATGAGCAATGCAGTGACAGAAACAAAAGCCCAGAAGTCCGAGCGCCTCAAGCGCACCATGAATCCGTGGGAAGGTCTCGCCGCGATTCGCCGCTTCGCGCGCGAAGGCTTCGACTCGATTCCTCCCGAATGGATTGGAACCTACTTCCGTTGGTGGGGAGTCTACACGCAAGGCGATGGCGCCGGCGTCGTCGGAGGCCAGGGCGGCATGGGACGCGCCCTGCCATTCTTCATGCTGCGCATTCGCATTCCAAACGGCCTTCTGCGCTCTGACCAACTCCGAACCATTGCCACTCTCGCCCGCCGCTATGCCCGAGGCACCGCCGATCTCACGGTCCGGCAAAACATTCAGCTGCACTGGGTCACCATCGAAGCTCTCCCCGAAGTGCTCGAAGAACTGTGGCGCGTCGGCCTGAACACGATCGGCGCTTGCGGCGACGTCACGCGCAACATCACAGGCTGTCCGGTCGCGGGTGTGGATGCGGACGAAATCTGCGACGCATCATCGCTGGCGCTTGCAGTCGATCGCATGCTGGCCGGCAACGCCGAGTTCTACAACCTGCCCCGCAAATTCAAGATCTCGATCACCGGATGCCGCGTCTGGTGCCCCTATCCGGAGATCAATGATATCGGCCTCACCGCGCTCCAACGCACGGTCGGCGGCAAACCTGAGATCGGCTTCGCCTTGCGCGTCGGCGGCGGACTTTCCACCGAGCCCTACCTCGGCGTGCCTTTGAACGCTTTCGTGCGCTGGAATCAGGTTCTGCCAGTGATCAAGGGAGTCGCCGAATTATTTCGCGATTCCACTCAACTGCGCGAACATCGCGAGCGCGCGCGCCTGAAATTTCTCTTCCTGCGCCATGGTTGGACTGCCAGTGACTTCCACAACGACCTCGAGCGCCGCATCGGATTTCAACTCGATCCCGCCGAACCCGAGCACGCACCCTCCGACGTTTACCGCGATCACATCGGCATCCACCCACAAAAGCAGTCCGGCTATTGCTATGTAGGCTCCGCGGTTCTGCGCGGTCGGATTACGCCCGAGCAAATGGAAGCCGCAGCCGATCTCGCCGAACGCTTCGCCAACGGCGAGCTGCGCACTACCAACATGCAGAACCTGCTGATCGTCAACGTCCCTCGCCTCCGAGCCGACGAACTGGCTAAGGAGCTGGGCGAAATCGGACTGCCAGTAAGCGGCTCTCCGTTTTTTCGCGGGGCTATCGCCTGCAGCGGCAGCGAATTCTGCAAGCTCGCCATCACCGAGACGAAGGCTTTCTCCCGCTGGCTCGTTGAAGAATTGGAAGAGCGCTTGCCCGGCTTCGACCAGCACTTGAAGCTGCACGTCACCGGTTGCCCCAATAGTTGCGGGCAACACTGGATCGCCGACATCGGAATCGAAGGCAAGAAATTAAGAGTCAACGGACAAATGGTCGACGCCTACTACTTCTGCCTCGGCGGCGCCGTCGGCCTCCATCAGTCGATTGCGCGCCCGGTCGGCTATCGCTGCCTCGCCACCGAAGTGCCCGAAGCCATCGAGCGTCTTCTGCGGAAGTATCTCGCCGATGGAAACGCCGGTGAAAATCTTCGGCAGTTTTTTTCTCGCCACACCGATTCGGAATTGCGCGACTACCTTGCCGGACACATCGTTGATCCAGTCGCCCGCGATCTGCCCGAGGGACGCGTCCCCAGCGGCGTGGAAGGCTGACGCCATCATGAGCAACCTGTTCCCCATGTTCTTGAAGCTCGAAGGCAAACGTTGCCTCGTAGTCGGCGCCGGCAAGGTTGGCGAGCCCAAGATCGCCAGCCTGATCGACACCGGTGCACGCATCCATGTAGTCGCGTTGGCCGCCACGGCCGCGGTCCGTGACTGGGCAAGAACAGGCAAGATCACCCTCGAACTCCGCGCCTTTGCCGCGGAAGATCTCGCTGGAACGTTCTTGGCCGTCGTGGCCACTGCCTCTCCCGCCGTCAACGAATCCATTTACCGCGAAGCGCAGCACCGCGGAGTTCTATGCAACGTGGTCGACGTTCCGCAATATTGCGACTTCTACTATCCCGCCGTCGTTCGTCGCGGAGATCTTCAAATTGCCGTCTCCACCAGCGGACAGAGTCCTTCCCTCGCGCAAGAAATTCGGCAACAACTCGAGCGTCAGTTTAGTCCCGCCTACGAGCAGTGGGTCGCGGAACTGGGAGAGACGCGAAAGCTGGTGTTGGCCAGCGCTCTTAGTTCGGAACGCAAACGCGAACTATTGCACTCATTGGCCAGCCGTGAAGCTCTGGAAGCTGCGCTGGCAGAAGAATCCACGAAGAATGAGTTCTCGAAAAATGACAGGAGAGTAACCGCATGAAGGGCAAAGTGTATTTAGTAGGCGCGGGCCCCGGTGATCCCGAATTGCTCACCGTGAAAGCTCTACGGCTGTTGCAAGCCGCCGATGTGGTGCTTCACGACGACCTCGTCCCGCGCGAAATATTGCAGTTGATCCCGAGCACGGCCCTCGTCCAGAACGTAGGCAAGCGCTGCGGAACCAGGACCATGCGGCAAGAAGAGATCAACTTCCTGCTGGTAACGCTGGCCGCCTCAGGACGCCAAGTGGTGCGCCTCAAAAGCGGCGATCCTCTCATCTTCGGCCGCGCTGGAGAAGAACTCGACGCCCTGCGGCGATCCAACATTTCTTACGGGATCGTTCCCGGCGTCACCTCCGCTCTGGGAGCCGCCGCCGCCGCCGGCATTCCGCTCACTCACCGCCAAGCATCTTCCACCCTCGTCCTGACAGCCGGTCATCGCGCTTCTGAAAAAATCGATCCCGATTGGAAAGACTTCTCCGGCGCCGACTCGACGTTTGTAATCTACATGCCCGGCCATGATTACGCCGCGATGGCCGCCAGGCTCGTGACCTCTGGATTCGCGTCCGAAACTCCGTGCGCCATCATTTCGCGGGCGACAACTCCGCAGCAACAGATTCACCAAACTACAATCTCGCAACTCCATCGATCGCCAACACTGGCGGCTCCAGTGTTACTCGTCGTTGGCGAGGTCGTGAAGTTCGCCGATCGCCCTGACAAACCAGCAGCCTTCTTCCCCGGGATGGAAAACGCGTTTGAGACCGTGCTTGCGCAAAGTTTCTCTGTCCCCGAACGGCCCAATCAAGAGGAACCGCTTTCATGAAAGAACGAATCCAACAACTACAGACCACCGCCGAGGCCTGGAGCCCAGAACGTGTTCTCCGCTGGTCCTTCGAAACTTTCGGCAGCTCCGTGGCGATCTCCTCCGCCTTCGGTGCCGAGGGCATGGTCCTGATCGACATCGCCTCCCGCGTCAGCCAGAATTTTCGGCTCTTTACCCTGGACACCGAATTCCTTTTTCCCGAGACCTACAACCTGATGGACCAAGTCGAGCAAAAATACGGCATCACCATCGAGAGGGTCTATTCACTCCTCTCACCGGAGGAACAAGACCGCGTTCATGGTCCGGCATTGTGGCAACAGCATCCTGATCAATGCTGCAACCTGAGGAAGGTCGAGCCGCTTCGGCGCAAGCTGGCAGAGCTCCAAGCCTGGATCACCAGCATCCGCCGCGATCAGACCGCGACTCGAGCCGGCGCCGGCAAGATTGAATGGGATGAAAAGTTCGGTCTGGTGAAGATCAATCCTCTCGCCGACTGGAACTCCAAACAGGTATGGCAATACATCCGCGCGCATGACACGCCCTACAACGCGCTCCACGATCGCAGCTTCCCCAGCATCGGCTGCACCCATTGCACCCGCGCGGTGCGCCCCGGGGAAGACCCCCGCGCCGGCCGATGGTCCGGATCTTCCAAAACCGAGTGCGGCCTTCACATCATCCAGCCGCTCCCTACTCCACCCGGAGCAGACGCATAAAAGATTAGATCGTGGCGGCTCTCCGAAGTACACGCATGACCAGATTTATGAACTGACACGGGTGGTCCAACTGGACTACGACCACTGACATCTATAGCGCCGACGTGGTGGCCAATAGACTGGCGTCACTTGGCGTGAAGCCTCACAACTACAGTTTTTTCGGAAATAAGCTTAGCCCTTGCGGACTCCGGCCGGGTCTTTGCGGCTTCGTCCTCGTTCTATTGGCCTGCGCCGGACTGGCGGGTTGCGGGTTGTCGACTTCGTCGAAGTCGACCTCAGGAGCAGCCTCCGCGCCATCCATCACTTCCTTTGCGGCGAATCCGACAAGCATAAGCTCCGGGACAAGCAGCACCCTCAGTTGGGCAGCAACGGGAGCGACGAGCATTGCCATCACGCCGGGAACATTCACCTCCACATCGGCAAGCGGCTCAACCAGCATGAGTCCAACGGCGACTACTACCTACACGTTAACCGCAAGCAACACCGCTGGCTCGACCACCTCTACCCTAACGGTCACAGTAAGTACGTCCGGCAAACCAACGATCAGTTCCTTTACCGCTAGCCCCACAGCCATCACTTCTGGTTCCAACAGCACGTTGAGCTGGACGACGGCCGGTGCGGCCAGTCTTGCCATCACCCCGGGAACATTCACGTCCACATCCGCGAGTGGTTCGACGAGCGTGGGTCCCACGGCGACCACCACCTACACGCTGACGGCAACCAACGCCGTTGGCTCGACCACATCAACGGCAAGAGTCACCATCACAGCACCCGGTGGTCCACTGTCGATCGCAACCACTTCATGCCCCGGCGGAAATCAGGGCGCGGCCTATGCAGGCTGCACCCTGGTCGCCAGCGGCGGCTCTCCCCCTTACACCTATTCCGTAAGCCCGAACGCCAGCCCATTACCTGAGGGGATGTCTCTCAATCCAACCACGGGAAACATCACCAGCTCACTGATCGGCGGTCAAGGCACCTACACGCCCGAATTTGTAGTTACGGACTCGACCACCGCGCAAGCCACTCAGAACATCAGCATCGCCATCAACGGCAACAACGCGTTCCTCGCCAACATCTTTCCGGCAACTTCAATTTTTCACCATCGAGTGGACGCAGCCACCACCAGCTTGCCCGTAGACACTTCCCCCGCAGCGCCTATGTATAGTGCCTATTTGTCAGCCACGGTGAAACCATTCTTCGGGAACAATTCGAATGCTCCCTTTCCGAATGGAATACCAGCCATTGAAGTTCCGTACAATCAGGCGGACGTCTCAGTTACAACCACCCAATATCAGTCCTACTTCACCACTGGCCCAATTCCAGCGAACGCGCCGGTAGAAGGCACCAGCAGCTCGGGCGGAGATAGGCACGTTCTGGTCTACCTGGAGGCAGGCGGCGGAAACAACCCCGCTCTTTACGAGATGTGGCAGGGAATCTACCAAGACGGTCCCTGGACCGATTCCTCGAACGCGCTTTGGCCCGATGTAGCATCGAATAACCTGACCCCGCAAGGGAACGGAACATCCGATGCCGCAGGACTTCCAGTAGCGCCGCTGCTCGCCAACGCAGACGAGGTGGTCGGCACCGGCACACCCAGCGCACCGACCGGTACGATTCAGCACCCCATCCGATTCACACTCAACCATATATTGAACTACTGGGTCTGGCCCGCTACGGAAACCGCGGGCGTAGGAAGTTGCACGGCTACCGGAGGGAGTTCCATTCCCACGGAATCGCTGATTTCGCAATCTTCCCCTCCCGCAAGCTGCACCATGTCCGGACCCGCTGGCGAGATCTATCGACTGAAGGCTTCAGTCGCGACTCCGTCGTGTGCTTCAACCAGTCCTCAAGCGGCCATTATCATCACCGCCTTCCGAAACTATGGCATCATCCTCGCCGATAACGGAGACAGTGGCGGCCTGATCGGCACACCGGACGCTCGCTGGAACGATAACGATCTTTCCTGCATCACCAGTCTCACCCTGTCCGACTTCGAACCGGTGAATGTCTCCAGCCTCATGGTCAGTAACGACAGCGGGGCCACCAGCCACTAGCCAGACTGTTCCGCTCAAGAATCATTCCCGAACTCACTTCACAGTTTGACCGCAAGAAATGGAAGGCGTCTGAACCAGCGTGGGCCGTAAAATACCGCACAGGGGATGACCAATGGATGAGAAAGAGTTCCGCACCTTGGGCCACCAGGTCGTAGACCTGCTGGCTGACTACCTGGACCACATCGAAGAGAAGCGCGTTTTTCCTGACGTCGAACCTCGAACGGCGAACCGGCTTTTTACGGAGTCGCTGCCTCAGGAGCCAAGTTCACCAAGTACTTTGCTGGACGAACTCCAGAACAAGTTGTTTCCCTATTGCACCAATGTCGGCCACCCCGGTTACATGGGACTCATCACTCCGTCGCCGAATCCCGTTGGCGTTATCGCCGACTTCATCTGTTCGGCCATCAATCAGAACCTAGGCGCATATTCGATCGGGCCGTCGGCGGTTGCAATGGAGCGGAGGGTCGTGCGCTGGCTGACCGATCTCTGCGGCTATGACGAAAACGCGGGCGGCAATCTCACCAGCGGCGGCATGATGGCGAACTTCATCGCACTCAAAGTCGGACGCGATGCGGTGACCCGCGATGGCGCACAGCACGACGGAATACACGATCGCTGGGCCGTGTACGCATCTGAAGAACGCCACGTTTCCGTCGACAAAGCCGTCGATTGCATCGGTCTCGGCCGCAATGCTCTGCGTGCGCTACCTACCGATTCGGCATTTCAAGTTCGGTTCGATGCTCTCGAGGTCTCGATTGCCCGGGACAAGAAAAATGGCATCCGCCCGATGTGTGTTGTAGCCATCTTTGGAACCACGAATACGGGCGCAGTCGATGACATCCGCGAATTGCGCCGCATTGCCGATCGCGAAGGCATGTGGCTCCACGTAGATGCCGCCTATGGTGGAGGCATGCTGCTCTCTCACGAATGGCCCATGCGCAACCGGGGGCTCGAACTCGCAGACTCCATCACCATCGATCCCCACAAGTGGTTCTATGCTCCGCTGGATGCCGGTGCCGTCCTGGTCAAGGATCATCGCCGGCTCACTGCATCCTTTGGCATCAAGCCCTCGTATCTCACCGATGAGTTCGACCAGGACAATGCATTATGAGAGAGCGCCCCCCTTCAAAAGGTTGAAGCTGGATGTGGCGCCGCCTCCGCTACGCTGTGCAGGGGCTTCGCTCCGCTGCGGCGGCGCTAGGGGAGCGGTGCGTGCGGCGA
>Ga0182015_10001100_pt1 | contig 36917 bp, 34 predicted proteins | sample 712P3MmetaG_FD_120478 | JGI IMG/M metagenome (GOLD analysis project Ga0182015, IMG submission 120478) | Permafrost microbial communities from Stordalen Mire, Sweden - 712P3M metaG | ecosystem: Environmental > Terrestrial > Soil > Wetlands > Permafrost | place: Sweden: Stordalen | collected...
AAGCCGGTGACGCCGGTGCATGACTTCACGCTGAACACGTCGATGTCGCGGTGCGCGATGTTGTAGTCGCCGCAGACGACGAACGGGTGGCCCTCGTTCTTCATCTGCGCGAGGTTCGCGATGAACCGGTCGAGGAAGTGTTCCTTGACGGCCTGGCGCGCCGGCCCGCTCGTGCCGGAGGGGACGTACAGCGACGCGATCGAGAGGCCGCCGCTGAAATCCATCCGCACGAAGCGCCCCTCGGCATCCATGTCGTCCATCGCCAAGCCGCGCACGATGCGGGCCGGAGCCTCTCGCGCGTAGATGGCGACCCCGCTGTAACCCTTTTTCTGCGCGTCCATGAAGGCGGTGTGATAGTGCGTGAGGTCGAGCGCTTCGGACGGCAGCTGATGTTCCTGGGCCTTGGTTTCCTGGAGGCAGACCACGTCGGGGGCCTGGGCGTCCATCCAGCGGAAGAAGCCCTTGCGCGCCGCGGCGCGGATGCCGTTGAGATTGCAGCTGATGACGCGAAACACGACCTTGAAGATTGAACCGGGCGCGGTCGCGATCCCTCGCGACCGCGACGCGGTCGTGCTCCGGTTCGGCGAACGCGAGGTCGCGCTGACCAACCTGCGCAAGGTCTTCTTTCCGGCCGGCGGCACGACCAAGGGCGACCTGCTGCAGTATTACGCCGACGTCGCGCCGTTTCTCGTGCCGTACATGCACGGGCGCGCGCAGGTGATGAAACGGTACCCGGGCGGTGCGGACGGTGAGTTCTTCTACATGAAACGGACGCCGTCGAATGCGCCGCCCTGGCTGAAGACCTGTTCGATCGAACACGGCTCGGGCAGCGTGATCGCGTTTCCGATCGTCGACGACGTCGCGGCGCTGCTGTGGCTGATCAACCTGGGCTGCATCGATCTGAACGAGTGGTACGCACGCTGCGACGATATCGATCGCCCCGACTATCTCCACTTCGACCTCGATCCCGTGAAGGGTGCGACGCCGTTCGCGACCGTGCGCACCGTCGCGCTGTACGTGCACGAAGCGCTGGCCGAGCTCGGCATCCCCGCTTATGCGAAGACGTCGGGCTCGTCGGGGATTCACGTCTACGTTCCGATTCAGCGGGGACCGCTGCAGAAGGAAGTCTGGACGTTTGCCAAGGCCTTTGCCCAGACGATGGAGCGGATGCACCCGGACGTCATCACCGCCGAATATCGGATCGCCAAACGGCCGGCGGGCCGCGTGCTCGTCGACTACAACCAGAATGCCTGGGGGAAGACCCTGGCGTCGGTATATTCGGTGCGCGCGAAGCCGCGCGCGACCGTCTCCACGCCGGTCGGCTGGGACGAAGTCGCAGCCGGGATCGAGATCGAGGACTTCCGGCTCGATAACGTGCGCGAACGGTTCCTGCGCCTGGGCGATTTGTGGACACCGATGAAGCAGAAAACCGGCCGCCTCGATCTGGGCCGGTTCCTGACGCCGGCCGCCCCGCGCGCGGCGAGAAAACCGCGCGCATGATTCCGTTCGGATACCCGCCGATGGAGATGCGCGCGGTGGCCGAGATCCCCACCGGCCCCCAGTGGCAATACGAACCGAAGTGGGACGGCTTCCGCTGCTTGGCCTTCCGCAACGGCGATGACATCGCGCTGCAATCGAAGGCCGGCCAGCCGCTGGGCCGCTACTTCCCCGAAATCATTGAAGTGCTGCGCGCGCTGCCGATGCGGCAGTTCGTCCTCGACGGCGAACTCGTCGTCGCAATCGACGGTGCGTTCTCGTTCGACACACTCCAGCAGCGGATCCATCCGGCGGCTTCGCGCGTCGCCACGCTCGCGAAGCGCACGCCGGCCTGGCTGCTGGTCTTCGACGTTTTGAGCGTGGCGGGCGAGGACATCGTCGATCAGCCGCTGACCGAACGCCGCGCGCGCCTCGAAGAGCTCGCCGCGGCCTTCGACGGTGAGACCCTGCGCCTGTCGCCGGCGACCCGCAGCCGGAGCGTCGTCGACGAGTGGTTCGGACGGGTCGGCGGGGCGCTCGACGGCGTCATCGCGAAACGCGCCGACCTCCCCTACGCCAGTGGTACGCGCGACGGTGCCGTCAAGGTGAAGCGCACGCGCACGGCCGATTGCGTCGTCGGCGGATTTCGCTACGCCAAGGGCTCGACGTCCCAGATCGGCTCGCTGCTGCTGGGCTTGTTCGACTCCGACGGGCTGCTCGATTACATCGGCTTCTGCAGCGCCTTTTCGGCAGCCGAACGCTCCGCGCTGCTGACACGCCTGCGGCCGCACATCGGCGAGCCGGGCTTTACGGGCGGCGCGCCGGGTGACGCGCCCAGCCGCTGGAGCCGCGATCCCGAGCGCGAGCGGAGCTACGTCAAGCTGGAGCACGCGCTGGTGCTCGAAGTCTCGTTCGATCAGGTCACCGGCGGACGTATCCGGCACGGCACGCGTCCGGTGCGCTGGCGGCCCGATAAAGCGCCCCGTCAATGCACGGACGACCAGCTGCAGATACCGCAGAGCGCCCTCGCCCTTTTGGAATAGTCCCCGCTCGCTACGGGTCCCGCGGGTGCCGCGTTCGAAAGCAACGCAACATGCCATCCGCTTTCGCCCTGCGGGCTTTGTCATGCCGTTGGGCCGCGGCGGGTGTGCTCGGAGCGTTCGGAATTCTCATTCTTCCGACGTGCGCGACCGCCGCAAAGCGAACGCCGGCCGCTACGCCCGTGCCGTCCCCGACGCCGTCGTCGAGCGCGTCCCCGGAGGCCTCGCCGACACCGCGACCGCTCGGTTTCCGTGCCGTCACCGACGCCTACCTGACCTTCGTCGATCAGACGGCGGCCGGTCCGGGGCAGTCGCCGCCCGAGGCCGCCGGCTTCATCGCGGGACTCCCGCTCGCTCCGAACACGCCGTACGATCTGTTTTCGAGTGCGCCTCAGGTTCCCGGCGTCGCCGGTGTGACGCAAGTGACCTCGGCGCTCTCGTACGGTTTTGCTCGCTATGACGTCGGCCTGACCGTGGGGTTCGCCTACGCGACCGGCAGCGTGACGAACGCCTCCTACTGGACGGAAAATCTGTTGCCGCCGCTCAATCCGCACCTCGGATCGGCGGCCCTTCCGTATCGGATCGCCTTTCCGACGCATCCCGGAGGGGACGATGGTGCCGCGGCGCGCGCGGCCGTGCTCTCCGGCTCTGCAGCAACCGCCGACGGGAATCTCCGCCTGCGCGGCGGCTGGCTCGATCTGGTACAAACCGATCGATTCGTGTTCGCCCCGCCCGCGCTCACCAGCGTGAATCCGTCCATCGCCTACGCGCCTGCGGAGACGCTCAGCAGCGGCTTAGCGGGCAGCGACATCTGGACGCCGTACGCGACCGCGCTGCCGCTGCACGGCGTCGATGTGCAGGCCAAACAGGGTGCCGCGTCGCTCGAGCTGACGAACGCCGCGCTGCCGTCGCTGCCTGGTGAGTCAGCCCGCCTGACGATGGCCTCGCTGATGATCGACCACGGCGAAGGGACGCAGCTGTCGGCGCAGGTTCTGCACGCGGTCACCGGCGGCGCTCCGTTCGTCAGCACGGTACCGTTCGGCATCGATCCGCAGTTCGTGCTCTATCCGCAAGGCGTGCTGCCGACCAGCACCTTGAGCGGTCAGCGCCAAACGATCGCCGGCGTGCGCGGCGCTTTCCACCTGATACCGGCGCTCGGCATCGACGGCGTCGTAGAGGCCGGACGATCGTGGTACGATGCCGCACCGGTCGCGCGGCCCGGCACCGAAGCGCCCGGCGGATACTACCATCTCGGCGCGGACCGCGTGCACGGCCGCACGACGCTCTCGCTCGATGCCTACCGGATGGAGCCGCGCTACGCGCCGATGATCTTGCCCTACGGAATCCCCGAAAACCAATGGAGCGCGGCCTTCGCCTGGCCCGGCCAATGGCTCAAGTCGAACTACCAGCTGATCGACAACAGCGTGCTGGGTGTGAATCGGCAGGGGTATCGGATGCGCTACTTCGTCGACGGCGGCCCGTTCGAAGTGCACCTCGAATACACCGATCTGCATCAGATCGATCCGGAAACGACACTGACCTCGACCCTGGCCGGTTTCGTCGACGGTTATTACCTGCCGCAGCTTCCGAATGCAGCCACGTTCGGGCAGCAGAAGCGCTACGGTTTCTGGGTCGCCTGGCATCCGGCGCTCGGCGACTTGACGCTCGACATCGTGGACGACACGCTATTCCGGCCATACGCGGCCGGCCACCTCGAGGACCAAGTCTCGTACGAAGTGCCGCAAGCCGTCGCGACGTATTCACGCCGCCTGACGCAGAACGTCGTCTTTGCGACCGGCATCGGCCGCTATGCGATGAAGGGAGCGTTCTCGGAGCCGATCGACTTCGCCGAGCGCCTGTTCTTCGCCGGAATCGAAGTGCTGGCCGGAAAGTCATCCACGTTGCTGAGCTTTCGCCGCACGGCCTTCGCCGGCATCACGACCTTCCCGGCTTCGCCGGCCTCGCCCAACTTCACCGGCTCGGCGCTGATCCTCGAGCAGCGCCTGCATTTTTGATGATGGCCCCCGAGAGGTCGGGTTGCGGCGCGCTGGTGCTCTCACGCAGTACCACGTGCGCGGGCATGTGTTCGACGCGCACCTCGTCCGTGCGCGGTTCGAGCGCAAGGCGGAGGGCGCGTTCCCCCATCTCCATCAGCGGCAAGTGCACGGTGCTGAGCATCGGCGCTACGTCGCGCGTGATCGGGATGTCGCCGAAGCCCGCGAGCGACACGTCCCCCGGCACGCGAATGCCGCGCTCACGGAGTGCAGAAAGTGCGCCGATCGCCATGGCGTCATTGAGCGCCACGATGCAGGTCGCATCGCTGCCGCGCGCCTGGAGCGCGGCGATTCCGGCCACGCCGCCCTCACGCGAAAAATCGCCACCGACGACGTTCGCGTCGTCGAGCTGGATACCGCGCTCGGCGAAGCCTGCGCGCAACCCGTCGAGACGGTCCCGAGTCGCCGTCAGCAGCGGCGGGCCGCCGATCACCGCGAAGTGCCGGTGACCGAGATCGGCGAGCGCATGCACGAGCGCGCGCGCGCCGCCGATGTTGTCCGGCAGCACCGCATCTCCGGCGACGTGGTGTCGGCCGACGAAGACCGCACGGCCTCCGGACTGCGCGAAGGCGCGAATTTGCCCCGCCAGTCGGTCCCGATACGAAGGATCGTCAAGACCGCTTCCGGTGAGGATGAGCGCCCCGACGTGTTGCGAGCGCAACAGCGCGATGCACGCGAGCTCGCGCTCGGGGTCGCGACAGCTGTTGCAAACCGTCACCATCCGCTGTGCCTCTACGGCTGCGCGCTGGACGCCCCGCACGATTTCAGAAAAGTACGGGTCGCTCAGGTCGTGCAAAATGGCGCCGACGTGAGCGGAGCCGGCCCGTGCCAGCGCCTGCGCATGAACGTTCGGCACGTACTCCAGCTCCCGAGCGGCGTTCGCGACGGCTTCGCGGCTTTGAACGCTGACGCCGGCTCGCCCGCCGCTGAGGACGCGCGAGGCTGTCGCCAGCGAGACGCCCGCGCGAGCGGCAACGTCCCGCAACAGCACCTGCATGCGCGGCAATTTATGGAAGCGTTTTCCGGTACCTGGTCTGTATCTATGCCATCCCAGCGCTCGCTCTGACTGTCGAGGCGGGCGGATGAGCGGGCGGCTGCAGGTTGAAAAGCCCAACCGACGCCGCGCCGCGTTGCGACGGAGGAACGCCGGTCGCTAGGCTGCGATCTGCGGCCGCGGGAGGTTGGCCAACTCGAAGCTGAGATCGATCTCGATCTGGCAGTCGAGGCAGCGAACCCGGTGGCCCAGAGTCGCTTGGGCCGGCTCTTCGTGCGCGGCGCCGCAGTCGATACAAAGGTAGATGGTGTCCATGGCTGCACGATACGGCGACCGAATGCCACCAGGGTGGCACGTTACCGCCGTGCTCTTTCCGCTGACCTGACCAATTCCACACACAGGGAAACTAGGGAACCCGGGACCGGACCGCCGATATGTCTCCTGCATGTCGGTGGAGCGTCGGTTTGAGCGCATCCTCGAGATCACGCGTGACATCTTGCGTCTGCGTGAGCTTGACCTTGCCCTCGAGTCGATCGCGCGGGGCGTCGTCGATCTGTTCGGTTTCCGGTATGTGACGATCGTCCTCGAAGACGATCAGCAGTCCGAGGAAATGATCCGGCGGGTGCTCATCGGCTACTCGGACGAGGTCACGCGCGCCCGCAAGAACGAGCGGGTTCGCAAGAGCGACATCCTCGACGTCCTGGTGCCGGACTACGAGATGTTCGAAAACGCCTTCTACATTCCGGCGGAACGCGAGTTCGTGTGGGATCAGGCGATCTTTGCCAGCGAGGCTGACCGCGACTCTCCGCGCTCGGCGCCGAACACGTGGCACGAACGCGATTCGATGTGCATCGTGCTGCGCGATCCGCAAGGCCAGATGATCGGCTACCTCAGCCCGGACGGCCCGGCCGACGGCCAAATTCCTAGCCGTGAAACGATGCGCGGGCTGCAGCTCTTCGTCAACCTGATGGGTCTGGCGCTCGCCAACGCGCAAGCGCACCGCGCCGAGGTCGAGCGCCGGCGGCTGCTCGAGGCCAATCAGGCGCGCTTGCGCCACGAAGCGACGCACGACGCGCTGACCGGGCTTCCGAACCGCGCTTCGTTCCAGGAACGCTTGGCGGCGACGCTCGAGACCGCGGCCGGCCGGCCCGACCGGATGTACGCGGCACTGTTCATCGATCTCGACGAATTCAAGTCGATAAACGACTCGCTCGGCCACATCGCAGGCGACTCGCTGCTGATGGCGATCGCCGACCGGATGCGGGCCACCGTCGCGAGCGACGACTTCATCGCCCGCATCGGCGGCGACGAGTTCGCGATCATCCTCTCACATCGCCACGATCTGGCGCACATCGAAGACGCCGTGGAAACGATCCAGGATGCGTTGGGTGCGCCGATGCAGATCGAGGGCCGCGCCGTCTACAACACCGCCTCGATCGGCATTGCGATCGTCGAAGCCGGCGAAAAGCGCATCGAAGAGGTGCTGCGCAACGCCGACACGGCGATGTACTACGCCAAGGGAATGGGCCGCGGCCGGCACGCCTTCTTCGATCAGCACATGCACCACGAAGCGGCGCGCCGGCTGGCATTGACCAGCGATCTGCGCGAAGCGATCGAAGAAGAAGAGTTCGGCGTCGACTATCAGCCGATCGTGCGGCTCGACGATCAGCGGATCGTTGGTTTCGAAGCGCTGGTGCGCTGGCGCAACCCGATCAAGGGCGAAGTGCTGCCGGGTGAGTTCATTCCCTTGGCCGAGGACGTCGGGCTCGTCGTCCCGATCGGCCGCTACGTCTTCGTCGACGCGTGCCGCCGGCTGGCCGAGTGGCGCCGGCGGGCGCCGCGGCTCGATCTGCGCATGCACGTCAACCTATCGGTGCAGGAAGTGCTCGAACCGGATCTCGATGCGTTCGTGGCGCGCAACCTGCGCCGCTTCGGGCTGTCCTCCGACGACGTCGTGCTCGAGATCACCGAGACGGCCGTCATTCGCTCGAATACCTTGTCGCTGGGCTCACTGGCTCGGCTGCGCGCCACCGGCGTACATCTGTGCATCGACGACTTCGGCACCGGCTACTCATCGCTGCGCTACCTGCACCAGCTGCCGTTCGATGCGATGAAGATCGACCGCTCGTTCGTCGAGAGCACGGACGGCGCACTCGGGAGTTCGCCGATCGTCCGAATGCTGGTGCAGCTCGCGCAGTCGTACGGGATCGACGTCGTTGCCGAAGGCGTCGAAACGTTGCGTCAAGCCGAGGAGCTCGCCGGGCTCGGCTGCGAGTACGCGCAGGGATTCTACTTCCACCGGCCCATGAACGCCGACGCGATCGCGGCCCTGCTCGACACCAGCGCCGCGGTCGTCGCGTCCTAGCGCGCCGGCTGGGCGGCCGGCCGCTGCCCCGCGCGCGTTATCGAAAAACCCGTCCGGTCAGGTTGCACCGTTCGATTGCGTACCGACGATGCCGCTGCCGACGTTGACGCGCCGCAGCGGGCGGAGTTCGTCTTCACGCTGTCCGAGATAGCGAGCAACGTGATCCTCGTTGAGGAACGTGACCTCACTGAAGCCGACCATGTGCAGCAGCTTCGCCAGCGCGCCGGGTTCGAAACGTGACAGCCATGCACGCGCGGCTTCGACCTTGGGATCGTCGCTCGCGCCGGTCGGCCGCGCGAAGCTGAACACGATCTCGGTTCCGCGCGGACGGGTCGCGATGAGCCGCAGGGCCGCAACGATCGCCGCCTCGCGAACGTACGGCATCAGACCGAGCCAGATGAAGAAGGCGGGCTCGTTCCAAACGAAGGTGCTCGAGCGAAGCCCTTCGCTCAGCGAGACCCGGTCGAGGTCGATGCCGATGAACTCGACGTTGGCCGGCACGTGCACGTCGGCCGTCGCGAGCCGCTCGCGCTTCGCGCGCTGCAGGCTCGGGTGGTCGAGTTCGATGATTTTCAGGTTTCGGGCGAAGCCCGGCTGGCGGTAGGCGAAGCTGTCGAACCCGGCGCCCAAGATGACCGCCTGGGTGACGCCGCGGCGATAGGCTTCGGCCAGCCGGTCCTCGGCGAAACGGCTGGCCGCCAGAACGGCGACCCGCATCGCGCAGGCAACCGGCGTGAGGAAGACGTCCGGATCGTACTGGAGCTCCCGGAGCTCCTCGGCATTGATGAACAAGGGTGATATCGGGTCGTCGACGATCTTCGGTTCGCCGTCGACCACTTGGTGCACGGCTCGCATGATCGCCGCGCCCAATGCGGTAGCACTGGCGTCCCGTCGGGTCGTCGGCCGGCCCGATGCTATCATCCCGAAGACACCGGCCTAATGCACCAGGAACCCGACCAGAAGCAAGGCCACGATGTTGAGGACCTTGATCATGGGGTTGATCGCTGGTCCGGCCGTGTCTTTATACGGATCGCCGACCGTGTCACCGGTGACGGCGGCCTGGTGCGCGAGCGAACCCTTGCCGCCGTAATGTCCGTCTTCAATATACTTCTTTGCATTGTCCCAGGCGCCGCCGCCCGACGTCATAGAGATGGCCACGAAGATCCCCGTCACGATTGCGCCGACGAGAATGCCGCCCATCATCTGAGCGGCAGAGTTGCCCCGCAGTACCCCGACCAGCGACAGCAGCACAACCAGGATCGGGACGCCGATCGGAATGAGCGCCGGCACGATCATCTCACGCAATGCGGCTTTCGTCACGATGTCGACGGTCGTCGCATAGTTAGGTTTCTGTGTGCCGTCCATGATCCCGGGCATCTCCCGGAACTGGCGGCGGACTTCTTCGACCACCGCGCCGGCCGCCCGGCCGACCGACTGCATCGCCAGCGAGGCGAACAGATAGGGTAAAGACCCCCCGACCAGGAGGCCGGTGAGCACGAACGGGTTCTCGAGACCGAACGAAACGGGGTTCGCCGAGCACCCCAGTGCCGTCTTCGCGGCGCACAGGTCGCTGAGCTCTTGGAGGAACGCGGCGAACAGGACCACCGCGGCCAGACCGGCCGAGCCGATGGCATAGCCCTTGGTCACGGCCTTGGTCGTGTTGCCGACCGCGTCGAGGGGGTCGGTCACGCCCCGGACGCTCTCGGGCATCTCGGCCATCTCGGCGATCCCGCCCGCGTTGTCGGTGATCGGACCGAAGGAGTCGATGGCGACGATGATCCCGGCCATCGAGAGCATGGACATCACGGCGATCGCGACGCCGTAGAGCCCGGCAAAGCCGTACGAAACGAGGATCCCGACGACGATGACCAGCGCCGGGAGGGTCGTGGCCTGCATGGAGATGGCGAGGCCGGCGATGATATTGGTCGCGTGCCCGGTCGTCGAGGCGCGCGCGATCTGCTGGACCGGCGGATACTGGGTGCCCGTGTAGTACTCGGTGATGTAGGTGATCAGGCCGGTCACGACCAGGCCGACCAGGGCGCAGATGAAGATATCAAGCGTCCCGATGATGCGCCCGCCCGGAAGGGCGATGCCGCCGCTGAATTCGGCGGAGGCGACGAACCAGTAGGCGATCGCCGACAGGATGCTGGCGACGATCAGGCCCTTATACATCGCCCCCATGATCTTGCCGGGGGTCGGGACAGCGTCTTTGGCCATGCGCACGAATAGCGTCCCGATGATCGAGGCGACGATCGAAACAGCCCCCAGCACGAGCGGAAAGGTCACCGCGCCAGGAAGCCTGGCACCGAAGATCAGGTGTCCGAGCAGCATCGCCGCGATCGTTGTGACCGCGTAGGTCTCGAACAGGTCGGCCGCCATGCCGGCGCAGTCGCCGACGTTGTCGCCGACGTTGTCCGCGATAACGGCCGGGTTGCGGGGATCGTCTTCCGGGATGCCGGCCTCGACTTTGCCGACCAGGTCGGCGCCGACGTCCGCCGCCTTGGTGAAAATGCCGCCGCCCAGCCGGGCGAAGACGGAGATCAGCGAACACCCGAAGGCGAGCCCGACCAGCGCGGCCAGACTATCCGATTCCGCCGTCGCGCTCTGGGCGTTGATGGCGCTGACGATGGCGTAGTAGCCGCTGACCGCGAACAGCCCCAGCCCCACCACCAGCAGCCCGGTCACCGTGCCTCCCTTGAAGGCCAGGTCGAGCGCCGGAGCAACCCCGTTGCGCGCGGCTTCCGCCGTGCGCACGTTGGCGCGCACCGAGACGATCATGCCGATGAAGCCTGCCGCTCCCGAGAGCACCGCGCCGATCACGAAGCCGAGCGCAGCTTCCCAGCCGAGCGGGGCGGGCAGCACCGCGATGACGATCGCCAGGATCACCGCTACGGCGGCGACCGTCGTGTACTGACGGCGCAGGAAGGCCATCGCGCCTTCCTGGATGGCGGCAGCGATGGCTTGCATCGCCGCATTGCCGGCCGGCTGACGGAGTACCCAAGAGACGAGATAGAGTCCGTAGAGGATCGCCAGCAGGCCGGCCCCGAGGCCGGCTTCGATCCCGAACTGTTGCGACAAACCGACGGTCAACCCAATGGTCCTTTACAACGACGCACAAAGAAAAAGCTCGATCGCGTCGAGCGCTTCAACCCCTCAGCGTTTAGCGCCGCCGGGTGGGTGTCCTCCGCGGGCGGGCTTCCCTGCGGACGGCGCGAACGGGCGGCGGAAGATGCTCCGGTTCTTCGTCGATCGGCTGGTTCGATTGGCCCTGGTCCTGATCGCGATCACCGTGGTCAGCTTTCTGTTCATGCACGCGATCCCGGGCGATCCGGTCACCCTGCGCCTCGGAGAGCACGCCAGCCCGCTGGAAGCCGCCCAGCTGCGGGCCCAGCTGGGGCTCGACAAGCCGTGGTTCGTCCAGCTCGCACTCTACCTGGCGGCAGTTTCCCACGGCGACCTCGGCGTGTCGGTCTTCGACGCCCAGCCGGTCTCGCTCAAGCTGGCGCAGTACTTTCCGGCCACCATGGAGCTGACGCTTGGGGCGATGCTCTTTGCGGTGACGGTCGGCATTCCGGCCGGGGTCGTGGCGGCCGTTCGCCATCGCCACGCGATCGACGCGCTGACGATGAGCGCGGTGCTGCTGGGCGTCTCGATTCCGGTCTTTTGGCTGGGCTGGATGCTGGTGTACGCGTTCGCGGTCGTGCCGTCGCATTTCGGCCTCAACCTGTTTCCGATCTCCGGGCGGATCTCGCTGAGCTACGTGGTTCCGGTTCGCACTCACCTGGTCGTGATCGACGCGCTGCTGGCCGGCAACGGCGCCGCCGCGGCCGACGCGCTCTGGCATCTGATCCTGCCGGCGGTCACACTGGGGACGATCCCGCTGGCGATCATCGCGAAAATCACCCGCAGCGGCATGCTCGACGTGCTCTCGTCCGACTATATCCGCACCGCCCGGGCGAAAGGGCTCGACGGGCGCACGGTGGTGGTGAAGCACGCTCTGCGCAACGCGCTGATCCCGATCATCACCGTGCTCGGCCTGCAGACGGGGCTGCTGCTCGGCGGGGCGGTGCTGACCGAATCGATCTTTGCCTGGCCCGGCGTCGGGCGGCTGGCGTTCGAGGCGATATCGAACCGTGACATGCCGCTGATCAACGGTTGCATGCTGCTCTTCGCGGTCGTCTTCGTGGTCGTCAACACGGCCGTCGACCTGCTGTACGCGGCCGCAAATCCGCGCATTCGCTTCAGCTAGTGCAATCGGAGGGAGCTTTACCAGCGGCCGTGAACGAAGACGTAATCGGGGACGGAGGCCGGGTGGACGTCTCGTCTCGGGAGCCTGACGTGAAAGCTCTCCACGACCATTCACCGTACGTGATCGGCGGCGTCGACCTGACCCGCGAAGAGATCGTCCACAAGTACCTGCATCTCGTGAAATACGTCGCCGGACGTATCTCGATCAACCTGCCCCCGAACGTCGAGATCAACGACCTGATCAACGATGGGATCCTGGGCCTCATCGACGCGATCGAGAAGTACGACGACCAGCGGGGCGTCAAGTTCGAGACGTACGCGATCACCCGCATCAACGGGGCGATCCTCGACGCGCTGCGAGCGCTCGACTGGGTCCCGCGCGCGGTACGCCAGCGCGCCCGGGAGTTGGAACGCGTCTACCAGGACTTGGAGGTCGAGCTGGGCCGCGCCGCGACCGAAGACGAGGTTGCCGAACGCATGGGCGTGAGCCTCAAAGAGCTCGACGTGCTGCTGCAAAAGGTGCGCGGGACCGCGGTCCTCTCGCTCGAGGAGTTCCTGCCGAACGAACGCGGCTACGAGATCCCGCTGCTCGACACGCTGCGCGACGACGGGACCGAGGTCACCAGTGCGGTCGAGACGCGTGAGATCAAGAACGCACTGGTCCGCGCCGTCGACGAACTGCCGCACCAAGAGCGCACCGTGATCTCGCTCTACTATTTCGAGGGCTTGACGCTCAAGGAAATCAAGGGCGCGCTGAACGTCTCAGAGTCGCGGGTCTCGCAGATCCACGCTCAAGCGGTGATCCACCTGCGCGCGAAGCTGCGCGCACTGCGCGGCGACCTCGGCTACCGTGAGGGCGACCCCACGGTCAAACAAAAGTACACGCGGCGCAACGCGGGATAGTTTCCGATGCGACGCGAACGCGCGTCTCCGTGACAATACGGAGGACTGGTGCGCTCGCGGCCGTCGTGACGTTCCTCTCGGCCGGCCCGGCGTACGCTGTCGCGGCGCCCGCGCCGGCCCCCGCGGCGACCCCGATGCCGACGCCGGCCGCGGCCGTCGACGATACTGCGGTGACGCACGGATCGGTCACCATCGGTGGGCGCGCGGTCGCGTACACGGCGCGCGCGGGGACGCTGCCGCTGCTTGACGCTGCCGGAAGCGAAACGGCCCGCGTGTTTTCCGTCGCCTATCTGGCTGACGGCGCCGACCCGCGGACGCGGCCGGTCACCTTCGTGTGGAACGGCGGACCGGGCTCGTCGTCGATGTGGCTGCACCTCGGTTCGTTCGGCCCGCTGCGCATCGCGGTGCCGTCGAACGCGACGGCCCCGGCGCCTCGCACGCTGCTGATGCCCAATCCGGACTCTCTGCTCGACACGACCGACCTCGTTTTTATCGATGCGGTCGGGACCGGCTACAGCCGCATCTCCGCGAAAGGGACGCCGGCGATGTTCTTCGGCGTCGATCAGGACGCCGACGCGTTCGCGGACTTCATCCGCACCTGGGCGACGCAGAACGATCGCTGGGGCTCGCCGGTCTTTCTGCTCGGCGAATCGTACGGGACGACGCGCGCGGCGATCGTCGCGAACTTGCTGCAGGCGAGCGGCATGGCGGTCGACGGCGTGGCGCTCCTGTCGTCGGTGCTCGATTTCAACGTTCTCGACAACGGTCAGGGCCCGGGTGAGGACTATCCGTACATCGCGTTCCTGCCGACTGAAGCCGCGGTGGCGTGGTACCACCACGCGAGCACCGCCGGTGCGGCAAACCTCGCGCAGGTCGTCGCCGCCGCCCGCGAGTTCGCAACCGGACCGTACGCCGACGCGCTGATGCGCGGCGACCAGTTGGATAGGGCGACGCGGCACACGATCGTCGCCCGCCTCCATGCGATCACCGGTCTCGACGAAGCGTACATCGAGCGGGCGAACCTGCGGATCGATCCGCAGCGCTTCGAGTTCGCGCTGCTTCAGCCGCAGGCGGCGACGACCGGCCGGCTCGACGGACGGTATCGCGGTCCGGCCCTCGACCGGACCGGCGATTCCGCGAGCTACGATCCGACCAGCGATGACGCGCTCACCGATGCCTTCACCAGCGCCTTCAACGGTTACGTGCGGTCCGGGCTGCGCTATCTTAGCAACCAGCCGTACCTCGGCACCAACTACGGCGTCGTCAACGCGCACTGGATGTACCTGCGGTCGCACGCGATCGCGGCTCCCAACGTGCTGGCCGACCTGCGCTCGGCGATGACGAAGAACCCGTACCTGCACGTGTTCTCCGCCAACGGCTACTACGATCTCGCGACGCCGTTCTTCGGGACCGAGTACAGTCTGGCCCATCTGGGGATCGATCCGGCGCTGCGCGCGCATGTGTCGTACGGCTTCTATCCGTCCGGGCACATGATCTACATCAACGATCAGGCGCGGGCGGCGCTGCGGGGTGATTTGGTGCGGTTCTACCACGACGCGGAGACGCGCTGACATGAGCGTGCTGCGACTTGCCGTCCTCCTCTGCGCCGCAGCGCTCGTGCTGGTACCGGCCGGCGTGCGCGCGCAGGCCGATCCCACGCCTTCGCCCTCCGCATCGCCGCGGCCGATCCCGCACGTTCCCGATGCGCTCACGCACGGCGCCATCGTCATCGGCGGAAAGCGCCTCGCCTACTCGGCGCGGGCGGGCTCGCTGCTGCTGCGCGACGGGCACAACTCCCCGACCGCGAGCATGTTTTACGTCGCATATATCGCTGAGGGCGCCGGCGGCACGAAGCGACCGGTCACCTTTTTCTGGAACGGCGGCCCTGGTTCGTCGACGATCTGGCTGCACATGGGATCGTTCGCGCCGGTGCGCGTGGTGATACCGGCGGACGGGACGCAGCCCGGTCCGGTGCCGCGCTTGACCGCCAACGAATCGTCGCTGCTCGACACCAGCGACCTGGTGTTCGTCGACGCGGTCGGGACCGGTTGGAGCACGCTGGTCGCGCGCGGCCAGGCCAAAGATTTCTACGGGGTCGATGAAGACGCAAAGGCGTTCGCGCAGTTCATCGAGCGCTGGGTGACGCGCAACGGGCGTTGGGAATCACCGAAATTCCTGTTCGGCGAGTCGTACGGCACGCTGCGCGCCCCGAACGTCGCCCGCATACTTGGGGGCGACGGTATGGCGCTGAGCGGCATCATTCTCCTGTCGTCCGTGCTCGACTACAACCTTCTGCCGATCGGACAAGGTCCGGGCGAAGACTATCCCTACATCGCGTATCTGCCGACCGAAGCCGCCGTCGCGTGGTATCACCACAAGGTTCCGGGTAATCCGCCCGACCTGGTGCGCTTCGTCAGCGAGGTGAGCGTCTTTGCCGGGGGAGCGTACGCCCATGCGCTGCTGCTCGGCGATGCGCTGGACCCCGCCACGCGCAGCGCGATCGTCGCGAAGCTGCACGCCTACACCGGCTTGAGCGAAAGCTACATTCGCGCCGCCGACCTGCGTATCGTACCGGGAAAATTCCGTCAGGAACTGTTGCGCGGCCAATCCGACACGCTGGGACGGTACGATGCCCGTTACAGCGGGCGTGCCCTAGACGCGAACGCCGCCTTCCCGGACTACGACCCGTCCAACACGATGACGTCCGCGGCGTTCGTCGCGGCCTTCAACCACTACGCGCACGACGTCTTGCACTACCGCGACGAACGCCCGTACGACGTGCTCGCCTTCGACGTCAACAGAGCCTGGAAATACCAGCGCGACGACGACCCGAGCGCCCCGAGCGTCGTCGCCGACCTCAAGTCCGCGCTGACGTTGAACCCCTCGCTCCGCGTCCTCGCCGCCAGCGGGTACTTCGACTTGGCTACCGGGTTTTACGGCACCGAGTATCTACTGCACCACATGGGACTCGACGCGGCGCAGAGTCGGAGGGTGGAGGTCGCCAACTTCCGGTCAGGGCACATGGTCTATCTCAACCACGACGCGCTGGTCGCCTTCAAGGCCGAACTGGTGCGCTTCTATCGCGAGGCTCAGGCGCCGGCGCGCTGAGGGCCCCGCCCTTACATCGCCAGTTCGGACATCGGCGGGAAGCCGTGTTGGGCGCGGCCTTCGTCGCCGTCGTTCTTCATCGAGGACTTGTAGAGTTCGAGGTGTCCGTCCGTCGCGCGATCGTGATACTTGTCGCGCAGCGCTTGCATCGCCGTCTCATCGAGCGGGGTGAAGCCGTCGGCGATGCGGACGTGGTGGTCCAGCACGTGCTGCGAATCGATCCCGGTAACCGTGGTCAGCAGGCCGGGAACGGACATCGCGTAGCGCAGCGCGTCGTCGGGATCCACCTTGCCGGCTTCGAGCATCCGGCCTTCGGAGAAAGCCTTCATTCCGATGACGTTGATGCCGCGCTCGCGCGCTAGCGGCACGACGTGTTTCTCGAACGACCGAAAATTGGGATCGAGCACGTTGAGCGGCATCTGGACGGTGTCGAACGGGAAGCCGCGTTCGATCATCTCGCGGTGGATCGCCGGACGTTTGTGGCCGGTGAAACCGACGAAGCGGACGATGCCGTCGCGTTTCGCCTTCTCGAGCGCCTCGACCACGCCGCCCCTGGCATAGTGCCGGGCGGGATCGTCGTCGTACACGCACTCGTGAATCTGCCACAGGTCGAGGTGATCGGTCCGCAGCCGCCGCAGCGACTCTTCGAGCTGGCGCCGCGCCACGTCGGCTCCGCGCCCGTGCGTACAGACCTTGGTCATCAGGAAGACGCGGTCGCGGCGGTTACCGTCGGCCAGGGCCTTGCCCATCCGTTCCTCGCTGACGTGCTCGTTATATTCCCAGGCGTTGTCGAGGAAGTTGACGCCGGCGTCGAGCGCCGCATGCAGCAGGCGGATCGCCTCCCGCTCGTCGTCGATCAGTCCCAGATGGTAACCGCCGAAGCCGATCGCCGAGACGGCGACTCCCGGCGCGATTTCGCGCGTCGCAATCATGCCGACCGTGTACCCGTCAAGGACACCGCGCACCCGCCTTGGCATGGGACTTTACCGGTGCGCGGAATCAGCCTTGCCGTGAGCTGGCTCGGAAAACTGCGGACGGCCCTGACGCGCACGCGGGAGGCCTTCGGCGGGGAACTCGAGACGATGGCGCTGGCGCGTCGTCCGATCGATGCCGCGCTGTGGGCCGACCTCGAGGAGATTCTCGTGACGGCCGATTTCGGCGTGCCGACGACGGTGAAGATCGTCGAGGCGCTCAAGGCCGTCGCGCAGCAGGATCGCTACGCAACCAGCGATCAGGTCATCGCGCGCTTCCGGCGCGACGTGCAGAATTTCCTGACGCTGCCCGAGATGGGACTTCGCCTCGATGCCAAACCGGCCGTCGTGCTGATCGTCGGCGTGAACGGCAGCGGCAAGACGACGACGATCGGCAAGCTCGCGCACGTGCTGGTGGCGCAGCGCAAACGCGTGCTCGTCGTCGCCGCCGACACCTTCCGCGCCGCCGCCGCCGAGCAGCTCGCGGTGTGGACGCAGCGCGCCGGGGCCGAGTTTCTGCGCGGAGCCGAAGGCTCCGATCCCTCGGCCGTGGTGTTCGACGGGATGAGCGCGGCGAAAGCGCGCGGCGTCGATGTCGTCCTGGTCGACACCGCCGGCCGGCTGCAGACGAAGACCAACCTGATGGAAGAGCTGAAGAAGATGCGGCGCGTGATCGAGCGCGAGACCGGCGCGCCGCCGGCCGAGACGCTGCTCGTGGTCGACGGCACGACTGGGCAGAACGCGCTCTCGCAAGCCAAGCTCTTCAACGAGGCGACGCAGCTCACCGGGCTCGTGGTGACGAAACTCGATTCCACCGCCAAAGGCGGCGTGCTGGTCGGAATCGTCGATCAGCTCGGCGTTCCGGTCAAGTTCGTCGGCCTCGGCGAAAGCCTCGACGCGCTCGCTCCCTTCGACCCCGCCCAGTTCACCCGCGCCCTGTTCGAAGTCTCCGAGGCCGCGTAGGCCCGCGCTTCGGAGCGGCGTCTACGTCGTGTCGCGCGCGAGCGCTTCGTAACGCGGCCGCAGCGTTTCATAGCGCGTGTCGGCGTCGGGGCCGTCGATGCCCGACACCGTTGCAACCAGGGTGTCGAGGTGCGCGTGCCAGCCCGCAGCGACCGTCGTGAAGGCATCGGCCGGCAGCGCGCGATGCGTCAGCGTGAGCAGGACGCGGTCGCCTTGCGGCTGCAGCTCGAAGCGCACGTAGGAGTCGCGGATCGGGCCACCCGGCGCGGTCGTTTCGATCCAGTCGTATTCGAGCACGTGCGGCGGATCGTACACGCGCGTGCGGCCGCGCAGCTCGCCGCCGGGCTTCTCGTCTTCGCAGTTCCACGACCAGCGGAATTCCGCGCCGACTTCGCTCGGGATCTCGCCGCGATTGAGCCAGGTCGCCAAGCGCTCGGGATCGGTCAGATACGACCACACGCGTTCGATCGGACCGGGCAGGAGGCGCTCGAACCGAATCGTGTGCGCGTCGAGCACGATGCCCAAGGCACCGGAGGTTGCGTCGGGCGAGTCGGTCATCAGGAGCTCCTTCGCGGCGGATCGGGTGCGGCGAGTTCGTTTTCGAGCGCGTCGAGCCGGCCGGACCAAAAGCGCCGGAAGCGGCTCAGCCACGCATCGAGTTCGGCCAGTCCGGCCGGATCGAGCGCGTAGATGCGGCGCTGCGCCTCGCGCCGCACGGTGACCATGCCGGCCTCGCGCAGAAGCCGCAGGTGCTGCGAGACCGCCGGCGGCGTCATGTCGAAACGGCGGGCGATCTCACCGGCGGCCAGCTCGCGCGTGGCCAGCATTTCGACGATGCGCTGGCGAGTCGGGTCGGCGAGCGCCCCAAAGGCTAGCATGTCCATCATTATGTTGGCGTTACTTAATTAAGTCAAGACCGAAGGATATCGATCGTCCAACACAGGTTCGATAGGCGCTCGCTTCGAAGAGCGGGAGGAACGACGCGCCACTAGCCGGCGCGGGAGCGGGGTGGGATACGATGGAGGGCCGTCGTTCGCACCCTGCCACGCATCTGGCATACCAGCGCGATACCGTCGGACCGACACCGACACCCGCATGGAGCATCATGGCAGACGACAAACAGACCGCCCTCAATAGCGCGCTGGCGCAGATCGAGCGTCAGTTCGGCAAGGGCTCCATCATGAAGATGGGCGAGTTCACCGACAAGATGGCGTTCGACGTCATTTCCACCGGCTCGATCGCACTCGATCTCGCCCTCGGCGTGGGCGGGCTGCCGCGCGGCCGCATCGTCGAAATCTACGGTCCGGAGTCATCCGGAAAAACGACCCTCGCCCTCCACGTGATCGCCGAAGCGCAGAAGCTCGGCGGGACGGCGGCCTTCGTCGACGTCGAGCACGCGCTCGACCCGGCGTATGCGCAAGGGCTTGGCATCGATCTCGACAACCTGCTGGTCTCACAGCCCGATGCCGGCGAGCAGGCGCTCGAAATCGCCGAGATGCTGGTCCGCTCCAACGCGGTCGACGTCGTGGTGGTCGACTCAGTCGCCGCCCTCGTCACCAAGGCCGAGCTGGAAGGCGACATGGGCGATACGCACGTCGGTCTCCAAGCGCGGCTGATGTCGCAGGCGCTGCGCAAACTGACCGCGGCCATCTCGCGCTCGAAGTGCGTGATGATCTTCATCAATCAGATGCGCGAGAAGATCGGCGTGATGTTCGGCAACCCCGAAACGACATCGGGCGGCCGCGCGCTGAAGTTCTACGCCTCGATCCGGCTCGACGTCCGCAAGCTGGAACAGATCAAGGTCGGCACCGACGTGGTCGGCTCGCGCACGCGCGTCAAAGTCGTGAAGAACAAGGTTGCGCCGCCCTTCCGGCAGGCCGAATTCGACATCACCTACGGCAAGGGCATCTCGAAGATGGGTTCGATCATCGACGTCGCGCTCGAACGCAACCTGATCGGAAAATCCGGTTCGTGGTACACCTACGGCGAGCAGCGGATCGGTCAGGGTCGTGAGAACGCCAAGGCGTTCCTCGAAGAGCATACCGACGTCGCCGATGAAATCGCGACGAAGATCCGTGAGGCACTCAAGGCCAGCGGCTCGACCAACGGTTCGGCAACGCCGGTCGGCGCCGCCGTCGCCGACGACGAATAACGGCCGCGGTGCCGTCCGCACGGGGAACGGCGCTGCGCGCGTTGGCGCAGCGCCGTCTCACCGCGGCGCAGCTGGCCGCCAAGCTGCAGCGGAAGGGTTTCGACGATGCCGCTGTCGATGCGGCGCTCGCATCCTGCAAGCGGGATGGTCTACTCGACGACGGGCTGTTCGCGCTGCTCTACGTCGAGGGACGGCGCGGTTCGGTCGGTGATGCGCGGCTCGTCGCTGAACTGGTCAAGCGCGGCATCGATCGCGACGAGGCGCGCAGCCGGGTGACCGCGGCCGCCGCGCCCGAACACGAGCGCATCGCGCTCGCATACGACCGGCTGCGCAAAGCCAAACCCGATCTCTCCTATCAATCGGCGGCGCGGAGGCTCGAGCGGCTCGGATTCCCAGCTTCGCTCATTTATCGCGTCCTGCGCGAACGGGCAGGCGTGGATCTCGGCGAACTCGTCGGCGACGCGAGTTCCTTCTAGGAAAGGCCCGCCGCGGCATGGTAAGGAGCGCGAAACGATGCGATCCTTCATCGCTCGCGCGCTGGTTTTCACGCTCGCGTTCATCGCGCTGCCCGCGCCGCGACCGGCGGCTGCCGTGGAAGTCGACGCGATCGCCCGCGCGGCAGCCGATTATACTACCCCCAACCCTGAGCTGCAGTCCCTGTATCGCTCCGCGCTGCTGAACACGACCAAGCAGATTACGATCGCTTCCGACGGCACGGCGTACGTCAAGACGGGTGACATCCCGGCGGAGTGGCTGCGCGACGCTAGCGCTGAGGCGCGGCCCTATCTCTTCTTCGCAAAGAAGGACCCGCAGGTTCAGACGATCCTGCGCGGGATGCTCGCGCGGATGGGCAAGTATCTGCAGATCGATCCGTACGCCAATGCCTTCACGCTCGACTACCGTGTGTGGGAACAGAAGTTCGAGCTCGACTCGCTGGCGTATCCGATTTCGCTGGCCTGGATGTATTGGAAACAGACCGGTGACGCCTCGATCTTCACGCCCGAACTCGCGGCCGGTTTCGACAAGGCGCTCGAAACGATGGAGCGCGAGCAAGATCACCCGCGGAACTCCAGTTACACGCATCGGGAACTGCCCAACGGCGGCAAAGGGAATCCGGTCGGCTACACCGGGATGATTTGGAGCGGCTTCCGTCCCTCCGACGATGCCTGCACGTACAACTACCTCATCCCGTCGGAGATGATGGCGGTGGTCGTGCTCGGCGAACTGCAAGAGATCGAGCGCGACGTCTATCACAACCTGATCAAGGCGCAGCGGGCCCGCGCCCTGCGCAACGAAGTGCAGAACGGTATCCAGACCTACGGCGTCGTGTTCACGCCGAACTACGGCTACGTCTACGCCTACGAGGTCGACGGGCTGGGCAACGCGCGCCTGATGGATGACGCCAACATTCCGTCGCTGCTTTCGGCGCCCTACCTGGGGTACACCAAGAGCACCTCGTACATCTACAAGAACACGCGCAAGTTTCTGCTCTCGCCCGACAACCCGACCTACTACGTCGGGAAGGTCGCGCGCGGGATCGGCTCACCGCATACCAATGAGGGCTGGGTGTGGCCGTTGGCCCTGCTGATGCAAGGCTTCACCGCCTCCACGGAAACCGAACGCAAGGACGTGCTGACCGAGATCTTGGCCTCGGACCCGGGCGATCATCTGCTGCACGAAGCCTTCAATCCCGACGACCCCACCAAGTTCTCGCGGCCCGATTTCGGCTGGCCCAACGCGCTGTTCAGCGAATTCGTCATGACGTCGTTCGGGGGCTTCGCGCCGCTGCCGGTCGGAAGCACCAGCGATCTCGACTTCCGGGGAGACTGAGGGTGGACCGCGTGATTGACTGGCCTGCGCCGCGCGATGCGCGACGGCCGGTTGACGTCGCGGTCGGGATTCAATGGGGTGATGAGGGGAAGGGTCGCGTCGTCGACCTGCTCGCGCGGAACTACGGGATCATCGCTCGCTTCGGCGGCGGCGACAACGCCGGGCACTCGATCGAAGTGGGCGAGACCAAGCTCGCGCTGCACGTCGTCCCCTCAGGCGTGCTCGTCGCCGACACGAAGCTGTTTATCGGCGCCGGGACGGTCGCATCGCTGCGCGGTCTGGCCGACGAGATCGACATGCTCGTCAAACTCGGCGTCGACGTGTCGCGCATCAGCATCTCGGATCGCGCGCACGTGGTGTTCCCCTATCACGCCGCGCTCGACCGTCTGAGCGAGAAGCAGCGCGGCAGCGGTGCGATCGGCACCACCGGGCGCGGCATCGGTCCGGCCTACGTCGACCGCGCGGGACGGCTCGGGATCACCTTCGGCGACCTCTCGAAGCCGGCGCTGCTGGCGTCGAAGATTCGTGCCGCGCTGCTCGCGCGCGCGCCGCTGTTCATCGGGGCCGACGGGCTGCCGACGGAAGAAGATGTGGTGAGCGAGACGCTGACGCTCGCGCAGCGCATCGTGCCGCACGTCGTTCCCGGCGTGCGCTGGCTGCACGACGCGATCGGGCGCGGCGAGCGGATCCTGGCCGAGGGCGCACAAGGGACGATGCTCGACGTCAGCTTCGGAACCTATCCGTTCGTCACGAGTTCGGTCACCATCGCCGGCGGTGCGTGCACCGGCCTCGGCGTCGGTCCTACCACGATCGGCGGAGTGCTCGGCATCGCCAAGGCGTATTGCACCCGGGTCGGAAGCGGGCCGTTCCCCTCCGAACTCGACGACGAACGCGGCGAGCGGCTGCGCGCGCAGGGACGCGAGTTCGGGGTGACGACCGGCCGCCCGCGCCGTTGCGGTTGGTACGACGCGGTTGCGGCGCGCTATGCGGCCGAGCTCAACGGGCTCGACGCGCTGGTGATCACGAAGCTGGACGTGCTGTCCGGCTTCGAACGGATCGGCATCGTCACCGGATATCGCCGCGCCGACGGGACGCCGTGCGGTGTGGAGGCGATCGGTGAGGCTGACCTCGGCGTCGAGGTGGAAGAGCATCCGGGCTGGAGCGAGGATCTCCGCGGCGTGCGCCGGATCGCCGGCCTTCCGGGAAAGGCACGCTCGTTCGTCGAGCGGCTGGCCGCGCTTACCGGCGTCCCCGTACGTGCGGTGTCGGTCGGGCCCGAGCGGTCGGCACTGGCGACGTAACCGGACCGTCATCGGGCGGCAATCTCCGCCGCGCAGACTGCGGCCACGCCATGCCGGGCCGCACGTTTCGCCTCGAACCGCTCCTGCGTGCGCGTCGCCGTGATGAATCGCTCCAACACGCGCGATACCTGCGCTGCCGCTTCACGATGGAGGCCGCGCGCCGGGATTGCGACGACGCGGGCCGCCTTCTCGACGGTGCGCGTGCGCACGCTCTTGCTGCGCCGAAGCCCGATGCGCTGCGAGCGTGGCAAGCCTATCTCGGCGTCCTGGGGCGCAGGCTCGGCAGCGCGCGGCGCCGCCTGCACGGCGTTCAAGCCGTCGCGGCGGCGGCTCGCGAGGATCTGCTGTGCGCGTCGCGCGCTCGCGCGGTGCTCGAGCTGCTCCGCGACCGGCAGCACGCCGCCGACGTTCGGGCCGACCAGGCGGCGCAGGAGCGTGAACGGGACGACTTCAGCGCGCGCCGAAGCGCAGCCGGAATTTCATGACCATCGCGGCCGTCATCGCGCCGCCCGCGCTCATGTGCGCGCTCGCGTTCGGCGCGCTTGCCCTTCGCCGGCGCCGGCCGACGGGGCGCGGCCGCGGCCGACGTCTGATCGAGTTGGCGGAGTCGGCATATCTGACGCCGCAGATCACGCTGCACGTCGTCAATGCCGGCGGACGTTCGCTGCTCGTCGCTGCCGGGCCGGCCGGCGTGACGCGGATCGCCGATCTCCTGTCTTGCAGTCGCGCGCCTGACGAGCGCCGAAGCGATGGCTCATGCGCGTGCTCGTCGTCGACGATGCGGCCGTGATGCGCGCGGTCCTCGCGGCGATCCTCCGGAGCAAGGGGTTCGAGGTGGCCGGCGAGGCGGCCAGCGGCGCCGATGCGCTGGCGCAGTACCGCGCGCTGCGCCCGGACGCGGTGATGCTGGACGTCGCGCTGCCCGACATGGACGGCGCGACCGCGGTGCGTGCGCTGCTGGCGCACGATCCCGGCGCGCGCGTCATCGCCTGCGGGTTCTCGTCGCAGCGCGCGCTCGTCGACGCCGCCCGCTCGGCCGGCGCGTTCGGCTACATGGCCAAGCCATTCGCGCCGCTGCTGGTTGGCGCCGCGCTCGAGCGCGCTCGCATCCCCTGAGGACGTCCGGGAACGCGCGCCGAACAGGCGCAGGGTGACCGAACAGCCGACCATCCCCGCAGCCCCGTCCGTCCCCGACGCCGCCGCGAAAAAACCCGGCCTGCCGATCGGTCGCACACTGGTGTGGCTCGGGATCGCCGGTGCCTCGGCGGCGCTCACGTTCTTTATTCTGCGCGCGTCGATGCGCGCCCAGCCGCCCGGCGACGAAACGACCGAACGCATCCAGGCACTGATCGACGAAGCCAACCGCCTGATCAAGACGCTGGACGAGAAGAAGCCGGACTAGTGCCGAGCCACGCGCCGGCGGCCGCGCCGGCCGTGGGTGCACGGGCATTGCTGCGGTTCACCGATCTGCTCGCCAACGGCCAGGCGGTTGGCCGACTCGATGGCTTCGTGGTGTTCGTCTGGGGCCCGCTCCCCGGCGAGCGGGCCGAGGTGCGCATCACCGAGGTCAAGCCAAAATATGCCGTCGGCGAAATCGTGGCGTACGAAACGCGCTCGCCGCACCGTGCCGCACCGTTTTGTGCCGTGTTCGGCGAATGCGGCGGCTGCCAGGTTCAGCATCTCGACTACCCGGCCCAGTTGGCCTGGAAACAGCAGATCGTGCGCAGCGCATTGCAGCGCATCGGCGGTCTGGGCGATGTCGACGTTCGCGCGCCGGTTGGGATGAACGACCCCCGCGCCTACCGCAACAAGATGGCGCTGGTCGTCGACCCGTCGGGGCCCGAGACGGTCTTCGGTTTCTATCAGGCCCGTTCGCACGCGCTGGTGCGCATCGACACCTGTCCGGTCGTGCTGCCCCAACTTGATGCGGCGATCGCGGGCTTGTACGACGCAGCGCGCGCCCCCGAATCCGCCGCGGCGCTGCGCGAGGTGAAGCACGCGATCGTGCGCGCCGGCGTGGCCTCGGGCGAAGCGGTCGTGTCGCTGACGACCGGGCAGCGGTCGGCGGCGGTCGCCGCCGCAGCGCCGGCAATCGCGGCTCGCATTCCCGGCGTCGTCGGCGTCTCGAATTCGTTCGAGCCGCGCACGGCCAACGCCGTGCTCGGCCGCGCGATGGCCTACGTCTGGGGTCAGCACGAGATGGAAGAGACGATCGAAGGTGTCCGCTACCGCGTCTCGCCGGCGTCGTTCTTCCAAGTCAACAGCGAGATGGTCGGGCGCATCTTCCGCTTCCTCGCGCCCGGCGTGAGCGCGGGGCGCTCGATCGTCGACCTCTACTGCGGGGCCGGTACGTTCGCGATCTTCTTCGCCATGCGCGGCGCGAGCGTGGTCGGGATCGAAGAGAATCCGGCCGCCGTCGCCGAGGCGCGCGCGAACGCCGCGCGCAACGCGGTCGAAGGACGCGTGCGGTTCGTCGCCGGACGCGTTGAAGGCGCGGTTGCGCACACCGAAGGGAAGCGCGCTCTGGCAAAGGCCGAGATCGTGTTCCTCGACCCGCCGCGCAAGGGCAGCGACGAGGCGACCCTGGCCGCGATCGCCGAAGCCGGCGTGCCGAACCTGTGGTACTTGTCGTGCAACCCGGCGACTCTCGCGCGCGACCTCGCGTTCCTAACCGGACACGGCTATCGGCTCGGCACGGTCCAGCCGTTCGACATGTTTCCGCAGACCGGACACGTCGAGACGCTGGCGACCCTGCATCGCGACGACGCGCGCGCGGTCAGGCTGCCCGAGCGCGAACCGACGCGCTGGGATCAACTGCTTCCGGCCTGGCCGCCGGAGGATTAGCGCGGCTGAAAGGCCGGGTCCCCAAACTGCCACAGCAGGAAGGTGTACACGTCGGCGCTCAGCTCCACCGCTTGGCTGCGCCCGCCGCCGATCAACCCGTGGCCGCCGTCGTAGTCGACCCGCAGCAGGATGGGCCGGCTGCTCGCGGTTGCGGCCTGTAACGTCGCCGCCATTTTCGCCGCTTGCCAGGGATCGACGCGCGGATCGTTGATGCCGGTCGTCAGCATTACGCCCGGATACTTCGTCCCTTTGACGACGTGCTGGACGGGGCTCGTGGCGTACAGGTTCTTGAACCCGTCGGCCGTTTTCACGGTCCCGAACTCGGGAACGTTCGGCGGCCCGTTCGGCGTGAATTCGATGCGCAGCTGATCCGACACCGGAATATCGTCGAGCACCGCGGCGAACAAAGAGGGTGCACGGTCGATCGCGCCGCCCATCGTGATGCCACCCGCGCTGCCGCCGCGCGCACCGAGTTTCCCCGGTGAGGTGTAGCGTTGCGCTTCGAGCCACTTCGCGCAGTCGATGAAGTCGGTAACGGTGTTGATCTTGTTGGCGTCCTTGCCGGCTAGATGCCACTCTTCGCCGTACTCGCCGCCGCCGCGGACATGCGCGATGGCGATGATGCCGCCGCGCTCGAGAAAGGCCAGCCGCGAGGGGGCGAAGCTGGCGTCGGATGAGATCCCGTACGAGCCGTAGGCGTAGAGCAGGGTCGGGTTCGCACCGTTGTGCCGCATGTCGCGGCGGTGAATGATCGAGAGTGGGATCGCTGTGCCGTCGGTCGCGGTTACCTTGACCTCGTCGGCGACGATCCCGGAGTAGTCAACCGTCGATGGCGCGTCGAGCTTGGTGTCGACGACCGTCTTCGTCGCCGGATCGTAGGCGTACCAGAGCGGCGAACTCGTCCACGACTGCAGCTGCAGCAGAAAACCGGGGCGGTCGAACTCCGTCGCCAAGCCCGAGATCGTGCCGTTCACGGGCAGCGCAATCTCGCTCTGCACGCCGTCGTAGCCGACCCGCGTGATGCGTCCGAGACCGTCTGCGCGCGATTCGACGTAGAGCGCGTCGCTGGCGGTCGCGATGTTGTCGATCACGCGCGCACCGGCGGGGATCACCTCCGTTGCTTGCGCGAACGCGCTGCCGACCTCGAAACGCACGACCTTGTAACGAAGCGCATTTTTCCCGGTCAGCGCGTACACCGTCGTGCCATGGATCGCAGCCGTGGTCACCTTGTCTTCAGGCCGAATCTCGAGCTTCCACGGGATTGCGGCGGGATCGCCGGCGAGCGCGGTCTTCGGTGCGGTATACACGGTGACGAATCGGTCGACACCGTTGACCAGCACGCCGTACGCGATCGGCGACTCCGGTGACACCGCCAGCGCCGCAAACGTTGTGGGCGGAACGGTCACGGCGGGATTGACGCCCGCACCGAACACCGGCGTATCCGACGCGCCGGGCTGACCCACGACGTGCCGGTAGCTGCGCACGTTGAGGTACTTTGCCATCGGCGAGCCGCCCGGCGCGATCTCCTGACGCTTGAGATAATAGAATGCCTTGCCGTCACTGGACCAGCTCGTGAGTCCAAGGTCCGCTCGATCCGACGTGTCCGGCAGCATGGTGCCGCTCGCGACATCGACGATGTGGATCGTCGCAGCTTCGGAGCCGCCGGCGGCAAGACCGACCGCGACGAGCGTTCCATCGTCCGAGGGCCGAAAATAGGTGATTGCTTGCCGGGGTCCGCTCATCGCGTCGGGGTCGACGAGGATTCGTTCCATGCCGTTGGCGCGCACGTACAGCTTCGCCGAGTTGGCTTCGGCGGGAGTTTTCTCGTAGAAATAGGTCCCGTGATGGACGACGACGCCGCTGGACGCGATCGCCGTGTCGATCAGCTGCTTGAGGCGTGCTTCGAACGTCGCGCGGCCCGGAATCGAATCGAGCACGGTCCGCGTGCGCTCGTTCTGCGCCTTCAGGTACGCGAGCAGATCGGGTCCATTGTCTTCCATCCAGCGATACGGGTCGACGACCGTGGTCCCGAAGTACGTGTCGGTAACCGGAATCATCTTCGCGACCGGCGGCGGCCCCAGCGCCGCTTGGGCCGCCGCCGAAACACCCAGCGCGAGCGCAAGCGAGAGAGCCAAGCCGTTCATACGCATACTCTAGGAGTTGCGAGCGCAGCGGTCCGCGACCTCTCGGAGAGAAGGGTCCGTACGCCGGCGAAACGGGCAGGCGGTGTTGAAAACGCTGCGGCTGATCCTGCGCGAACCGGCCGCCGACGATGCCCCGGCGTTGTCTGCGTACTATCGCCGCAACGCTGCCCGCTTCAGCCGTTGGGAACCGGCGCGCGCCGACGACGTCGAGGCCCAGCGGGCATGGATCGATGAGCGGCAGCGCGCCCGTCGCGCTGACCACGCGACCGGGTTTCTGGTGTTCGAAGCGGTCGGCGGAGCGCTGGCGGGCGTGGTCACGCTGGATGGATTCTCGGAGCGGCCGCGGGGCGCGATGCTCAGCTATTCGATCGATGCGGCCTGCGAAGGTCGCGGCTACGCCTCAGAAGCGGTGGCGTGCACGATCGCATACGCCTTCGACGTTCTGGGGCTCGACGTGCTGACGGCGTACTATCACCCCGGCAACGCGCGCAGCGGACGATTGCTCGAAGGGCAGGGCTTCCGCATCATCGCGCGCACCGACCCGGTAGCGGGATTCGAAGCGTTGATGCGCCCGCAGGTCGTCGCGGAGCGAACGCGCGCCGCGAGCGGACTGCCCGCGACCGATGTCTAAGCGCGTCGCACCGTGATCGGAAAGGTTCTGAACTTTCATCTTCCGGCCGGCGATGTCGAGCGCGCGGCCGCATTCTACCGTCAGGTGTTCGGGTGGACGTTTACGGCGCTCTCCGAGGTGCCGCCCTATCTCGTTTTCACCACCGGGGGCAGCGATGCGCCCGGTATCGAGGGTGCGATCGTGAAGCGGGATGCGATCGTTCAGCATCCGATTCCGACGATCGAGGTGGACGATATCGACGGCACCATGGCGCGCCTCACCGTCTCCGGTGGCCAGCAAGGCGCCGTGCGTGACATTGCGGGGACCGGCCGGTTCGGTTACGCGATCGACTCGGAAGGCAACGTGATCGCCCTCTTGCAGCGCGCACCATAACACGGCCTAACCGCTGGCGGAGGCCTGCGGCTTGGGGGCGAATCGCTATCGGTTATGGCTCCCGACCGGATCGACATCCGTCATGTCGCGCGGCTGGCGCGGCTCGCGCTCAGTGACAGCGAAATCGCTACCTTCGGACCCCAGCTGGGGAAGCTGCTGAGCTTCGTCGACGAACTCAACGAACTCGATACGGCCGGCGTGGCGGCTACCGCGCAGGTCGTACCCTCGCGCAACGTCCAGCGTGCCGACGCAGTCCGGCCGGAAACGATCCTCACCCATGAAGCGGCCCTAGCGAACGCCCCGCAGGCGCAGAGCGGGTATTTCCGCGTGCCGCGGATTCTGGCTGAGGAAGGCTGAGCGTGGATCCCATCCGCGACTCGGCCGTCGCGATCGCAGCCGCGGTCAACCGCGGCGAGACCCGTGCGTCCGCAATCGCGGCGGCCATCATCCCGCACGCGGCGCGCGTCGACACGCACGTCGACGCGTACCTGCAGCTCACGCCCGACCTGATGCGTGCCCAAGCCGAGCGCGTCGATGCGCGCATCGCGGCCGGCGAACGGTTGCCGCTCGCGGGCGTGCCGGTCGCGATCAAAGACAACATGTGCCTCGAGGGCACGCGCACGACCGCGGGCTCGAGAATCCTGGGGAACTTCGTCGCGCCCTACACGGCGACCGCGGTGCAGCGGCTGCTCGACGCCGGCGCGCTGCCGATCGGAAAGACGAACCTCGACGAGTTTGCGATGGGCTCGTCGGGCGAGAACTCCGCCTTCAAGATGACGCGCAATCCCTATGACCTCGAGCGCGTGCCGGGCGGTTCGTCGGCGGGCAGCGCGGCGGCGGTCGGTGCGTTCGCGGCCACGATCTCGCTCGGCAGTGACACCGGCGGTTCGATTCGCGAGCCGGCGGCGTTCTGCAACGTGGTGGGGTTCAAGCCGACCTACGGCCGCGTCTCGCGTTACGGGCTGATTGCATTCGCCTCGTCGCTCGATCAGATCGGTCCCTTCGCTCGCAGCGTCGAGGATGCGGCGCTGGTGTACGATGCGATCGCCGGGAAGGATCCGCTCGACGCGACCAGCCTGGACCTCCGCTCCGAACCGACCGCGACGAATCTGCCGCGCGATCTGCGCGGGGTTCGCGTCGGCATCGTGAAGGAGTTCGATACCGCGGCCCTCGGCGAGTCGATCGCGGGCTGTTACCATCGCGCGTACGAGGACCTGGCCGCGCTCGGTGCGACGCTGGTCGACGTGTCGCTGCCGACCGCGAGGTACGGCCTGGCGACGTACTACCTGATCGCGCCGGCCGAGTGCTCCTCGAACCTGGCCCGGTTCGACGGCGTGCGTTACGGCTTGCGCGTCGACGGCGCCGACGTGGGCGAGATGTACGAGCGCACGCGCGCCACGGGTTTCGGCCCCGAAGTCAAGCGCCGCATCTTGATCGGCACCTATGCCCTGTCATCGGGCTACTACGATGCCTACTACGTCAAGGCACAGAAAGCGCGCACGCGCATCGCCGAGGATTTCTCCCGCGCGTTCGAACGCTGCGATGTGATCGCATCGCCGGCCGCATCGTCGCCGGCCTTCGGGTTCAATGCGAAGAGCGACCCGGTCGCGATGTACCTGATGGACTACTATACGATTCCGGGTTCGCTGGCCGGTCTGCCGTCGCTCTCGGTGCCGTGCGGTGCGGTCGTTCCCGACGGCGGAACGCGCGCGATGCCGATGGGCTTGCAGCTCGCAACGCCGCTCTTCACCGAGCGTGCGCTGCTGGGCTACGCGCACGCTTACGAGCAGGCGACCCTCCACGCGGAGAAGCTGGACCCCGTCGAGGCGCTTCGATGATCGGCGAACGAACGACCGTTTCCGACGACGTGCGCGCACGCTACGAGGCGGTGATCGGCATCGAGTGCCACGTCGAGCTGAAGACCGCGAGCAAAATGTTCTGCGGCTGTCCGAATGCGTTCGGCAGTGCGCCCAACACCAACGTCTGCCCGGTGTGTCTTGCGCTGCCCGGCGCGCTGCCGGTTCCCAACGCGAAGGCGATCGAACAGATCGTGCGCGCCGGCGTGGCCTTCGGTGCGGAGATTCCCGCCCACGCGAAGTTCGACCGCAAGAACTACTTCTATCCCGACATGCCGAAGAATTATCAGATCTCGCAGTTCGACATGCCGCTCACCGTCGGCGGCGCGGTGCGCTACTGGCTCGAAGACGGCACCCGCGGGGAGTGCCGGCTGACCCGTATCCACCTCGAAGAAGACACCGGAAAATCGACCCATGCCAGCGCCGACGGCCGGCTCGCCGGCGCCACCTCATCGCTGGTCGACTTCAATCGGGCCGGCGTCCCTCTGATGGAGTGCGTCGGCGAGCCCGACCTGCGCAGCGCCGACGAAGCGGTCGCGTTTCTCGAGTCGCTGGCGCGAACATTCCGCGAACTCGGCGTCAGCGACGTCAAGATGGAGGAAGGCTCACTGCGCTGCGACGCCAACGTCTCCGTGCGCCTGCGCGGCGCGGCCGAGTACGGCACGAAAGCCGAGATCAAGAACATGAACTCGTTTCGCAGCGCGCGGCGCGCGATCGAGAGCGAGATCGCGCGGCAGATCGCGGTGATCGAAGGCGGCGGACGCGTGATTCAGGAGACGCGCGGCTGGGACGAGACCGCCGGCGTCACCCACACTCAGCGCTCCAAGGAAGAGGCGCACGACTACCGCTACTTCCCCGACCCCGACCTGGTGCCGCTCGACAGCCTGCCCGCGGCGGTCGACGCGGTGCGCGCAACGCTCGTCGAGACGCCCTATGACCGCTATGTTCGCTACGTCGATACGTTCGGGATCGCGTCGAAGCAGGCGACGCAGCTGGTCGACGATGCGCCGCTCTCACGCTGGTTCGATCGCGCCGCTGCCGCATCCGGACAGCCGCTGGCGGCGATGAACTTCGTCTTGGGCGATCTTTCGCGGCTGGCCAACGAATCCGGGATTGCGATTGCCGACGGCAAGGTCACGCCTGAAGCGCTCGCCGAGCTCGTCGAACTGACGCAAAGCACCACGATCAGCTCATCGGCGGCAAAGAAAGTGCTCGAGATCCTGTGGACCGAGGGCGGCTCCCCCAAGGCGATCGTCGAGCGCGAAGGCCTCGCCCAGGTCAGCGATCGCGGCGCCGTCGCGGTGCTCGTCACGGAGGTCCTCGACGCGAATCCGAAGGTCGTGGCCGACTACCGCGCCGGCAAGACCAACGTGCTGGGTTTCCTCACCGGCGCGGTGATGAAAGCGTCGCGCGGCAAAGCCAACCCGGCCCTTGCGCAAGAACTTCTCCGGGAGCAACTCGAGCAGAAGTAGGGTTGCCCCCCATGTCGGCGCGCAGTTTCGCCTGATAGCGTCGAGCCGGAGTCCCTCGTCCGTCGCGGAGTAGGGGTTTTCCCTGATACTGCGGGGCGCTCCCCGCCTGCTACGCTACGGTCTGCCTCACCCTCGCCGCCGGTTCTAAAGAGTGTCCGTGCGAAATCCCCGTCTCTTGCCGGCAAGCATGCTCGCCGGTTTGCTCTGCGCTTCCATCGTGGCCGCCTGCTCGGGAAGCGGCGGGACCGGCAGCACCATTCCGCGTTCGACGCCGACTCCCGCCGGTACGTCGACGCCCACCTCGACGCCGTCGCCGAGTGGAAGCGCCATGGCAACGGCGACGCCCACCGCGACGGCCACGGCGACGGCCACGGCGACCGCAACCGCAACGGCAACGGCAACTCCGACCGCGACAGCAACCGCGACGCCGACGCCTACACCGACCGCGACGCCCACGGCAACGCCGACCCCGACGCCCACGCCTACTGCGACGGCGACGGCGACGGGGGCCGCGATCGTGCTCAATCCGACGAGCATCTCGTTCCCGAACCCGCAGTTCCCGTGTCCGGCGGCGGATTACTCACAGACATTCACCGCCAGCGAAACGGGATACAGCGGGCAGTTCACGGCCACCAGTAGCAGTCCAGGTTCGGCCGCGGTGACGCCGGGCTCGAGCAGTAGTCTCTTCACGGTGACCACACCCATACCGCCCGCCCCCACGCCGCTGCCAGCGTCGGTCACGGTACGGGACTCGTTCGGCAATACCGCGTCCTTGCCGATCAACTTCAACCTGATCTGCCTGCCCTAGCCCTCGCAACGTAGCCGTCTCGGGACGAGCGGCCGGCTCGTAGCCGCTCGTCCCCCGCGCGGAGTGGTGAATCACCACGGCGACCGCGAATCCTCGCACGTCTTGACCCAACAGTCGTTCTTGGACGAGCGCTCCCTCGAAGTTCTTGATTTCGCGCAGATCCGCGAGCGATACGCGGGTCAGACCCACGCACCGCGTTCGCAGGCGCGCGCGCTGGCGTGCGAGCCGGCGTCGGACTTCACGGTCGTGCGCCGGCTGGTCGGCGAGACCAGCGAGATGCGCATTCTGGCTCGGGAGAGCGGCTTTTCGATGGAGCGGATCGACGACGTCGACGACGCGGTCGCAAACGCCGCGCGCGGCGTCGGGCTCCCCGCGCGCGAGCTGCGCGCGATCGGGGATGCGCTCGCGGCAGGGGCGGCGGCGGTGCGCACGGTTCGCGAAGCCGAGGATGCGCCGCTGCTGCGCGAGACCAGCGCGCCTTTTCGCGCCTTGCCGCAGCTCGTCACGCGCATTACCGACGCGATCGACGAGCGCGGGAACGTCCTCGACCGTGCCTCGCAGGCGCTGGCCCGCATCCGGCGCGGCATGGCGCAGGCGCAGGACGATGCCCGCGACCGTGCGGCGGCGATCGTGCGTTCCGCGCGCTATGCGCGCGCAATTCAGGATGCGATCGTTACGGTTCGCGACGGCCGTTACGTCGTGCCGGTGAAGGCGGAATTCCAGGGCGAAATCCCCGGCATCGTCCACGACACGAGCTCCAGCGGCCAGACGCTGTTCATCGAGCCGCTCGAAACGCTGGAAGCCAACAACCGGCTGCGCGCGCTGCAGGTGCAGGAGCAGACCGAGATCGCTCGCATTCTGGCCGAGCTGTCGAGCTTGGTCGAACGCGAGGCGCCGCAGGTTGCCGCCAACATCGCCGTTTACGTCGAGCTCGATCTGGCTGCGGCCCGCGCGCGCATCGCCGACCGGATGGATGCGGTGGCGCCGGAGCTGGTCGACGCGGCCGTCGTCGCGCTCACCGACGCCCGTCATCCGCTGCTCGACGAGCGTGCGGTGCCGCAATCGATCCGGCTCGACGACGAGACGCGTATGCTGATCGTGTCGGGGCCGAACATGGGCGGCAAGACCGTCACCCTGAAACTGGTGGGCCTCGCCGTCACGATGGCCGGCTGCGGCATGCACCTGCCGGCCGCCGCCGCGACAATCGGGCGTTTTTCCCGCCTCTGCACCGACATCGGCGACGAGCAGTCGATCGCGCAGAACGCCTCGACCTTTTCGGCCCACTTGCGGCGTCTGGCCGAGATCTTGGCCGTCGCCGACGACCGGACGTTGATCCTCATCGACGAGATCGGCAGCGGGACCGAACCCAATGCGGGGGCTGCGCTGGCGGTCGCGATGCTGGAGCGCTTTCTGGAAAACGGAGCGCGCGTCGTCGCGACCACGCACGCGACCGAATTGAAGCTGTTCGGGGCCGATCACCCGCACGTCGTCAATGCCAGCGTGCGCTTCGACCCCGATACCTACGAACCAACCTATCAGCTCGACGTCGGCGCGCCGGGCCAATCGCTGGCGTTTGCGCTGGCTCGGCGCATGCACATCGATCCCGCCGTCGTTGCGCGCGCCGAAACCCTGCTCGGTTCGCAGGAACGCGACTACGACCGCGCGCTCGCCGAAGCGACGGAAGAGCGCATTCGTGCCGGCCGCGAGCGCGAGCAGCTCGAACGCGAGCGCGCACACCTGCGCACGCTCGAGGACAACGCCCGCCGGCGCGGTGAGGCGCTCGAACGCGAGCGGCGCGACTTGGCCAAGTCGGCCGACGCGCGTTTCGCCGAAGCACTGCGCCACTTCACCGCCGAACTCGAGCGGCGTGCGGCCGAACGCGGCGACCGGGGAGCCCGCCCGCCCAAGGTGACGCAGGGCCAAGCCGATCTGCTCGCCCGCACGCTGGAAGACATGCACCGGGAACTCGGTCTGGAGACGCGCCCGCAGCGGCCGCGCGAGGACGAGACGCCGACGCCGATCGCGGCCGGCGACCGCGTCCACGTCACCTCGTGGGAACAGGACGGCACGGTGCTGGAAGACCTTGGCGAGAGCGCCTTGGTGCAGATCGGCGCCATGCGGATGACGGTTCCGAAGAGCGACCTGCGCCGGCGCGGCGGCGCGACGCTGGCGCGCGAGAAGCCGTCGGCCGGCGGAACGCCGACGCTCGACGCGGCTTCGACGGCGCAAACCGAGATCGACGTGCGCGGAAAGCGGTTCGTCGAAGCCGAGCCGGTCGTCGATCGCTGGATCGACGAAGCGATGATGCTCGGTCATTCACCCCTGCGGTTGATCCACGGCAAGGGCACGGGGCTGCTGGGCCGCGGTTTGCAGGAGTACCTCAAGGCACACCCATTCGTGCAGAACGTGCGCTACGGAAATGCCGACGAGGGAGGCGGCGGCGTAACCGTGTTTGAACTTCGGTCGCCGACGTCATGACCGCTCTCTCGGCGCGCGAGCGCGCGCAACTCCTTACCGACGGCTGCCAAGACGTCGAGACCCTCGGCGAACTGACCGCACGTCTCGAACAGGGCCGGCCGCTGCGTGTGTATCTCGGCTTGGATCCCACCTCGCCCGATCTGCACATCGGGCACGCCGTCGTGCTGCGGCTGCTGCAGCGTTTCGTGGAGGATGGCCACGACGTTACGCTGCTGATCGGCGACTTCACCGCGCGCATCGGCGACCCCAGCGGCCGCAACGTGCTTCGCCCGCCGCTGAGCGACGAGCAGATCGACGCCAACATGCGCACGTATGCCGCGCAGGCCGGCAAGGTGCTCGACATGAGCCGGGTGCGGCTGCGCTACAACAGCGAGTGGCTTTCGAAACTCACCTTTGCTGACATCCACAAACTGCTCGCGCAGATGACCGTCGCGCAGATGCTGGAACGGAGCGATTTCCGTCAGCGCTACGAGAGCGGGACGCCGATCGCGCTGCACGAGTTCGTCTACCCGGTTGCGGTGGCCTACGATTCGGTCGCGATGAACATCGATGTCGAGGTCGGCGGTTCGGACCAGCTCTTCAACCTGCTGATCAGCCGCCCGTACCAGACCCACGCGGGACAGCGGCCCGAGATCTGTCTCACCGTCCCGCTGCTCGAGGGCATCGACGGCGAGAAGAAGATGTCGAAGTCGCTCGGCAATCACATCGGCCTCACCGACGCGCCCAACGACATGTTCGGCAAGACGATGCGCATCCCGGATGCCATGCTGACGCGCTATGCGCGCTTGGCGGCGGCCTGGCCCGTCGCCAAGGTCGAGAAACTCGAGGCGGCTCTCGCTTCCAGCGCGGCGTCGCCGATGGATGAGAAGAAACGCATCGCGGAAGACCTGGTCGCGCTCTACCATGG
>Ga0182015_10001101_pt1 | contig 36916 bp, 28 predicted proteins | sample 712P3MmetaG_FD_120478 | JGI IMG/M metagenome (GOLD analysis project Ga0182015, IMG submission 120478) | Permafrost microbial communities from Stordalen Mire, Sweden - 712P3M metaG | ecosystem: Environmental > Terrestrial > Soil > Wetlands > Permafrost | place: Sweden: Stordalen | collected...
AAACCGCATCCGTTCGTCCATGACAGAACTCTCCTTCCATGGCATCTCCTCTCCGCCCCCTTCGGGCCGAAAGTGTAACCCATGTCTCCGGAACGTTCTGTTACCTATGTCTCGGAACGGACACTGATCGACAGCGTGATCACGGCGGCGGCCACGTGCACATGGTCCCAGAGTCACGGCTGGCGCTGCGATCTTCGTTTTCTTCGACGTCTTTTTCTTGATTTGTCTGAGATCCCCCTTGGGCGGCAGCTATTTCAGAATGATCTCCTGCAGCAGTTCTGAGCTGAGCAGTTCACGGATTTCGGCGCGTTTTTCTGAGAGTTGTTGGGCGGACTGTTTGCCACCAAGAATTTTGTCGCGAGCCATTTCTCCTTTCGCGGCAAGGCCGTCCATGGCTGCATGATTCTTGTACTCGACGGCGAGACAGACATCCCAATCTTCGGGACTATGCTTGGTTTCTTTGAGGAACAATTTGTAATCCATGATTGTTCCATCGCGCTTCTCCTGCTCCAGAATCGGTTTGCTGGATTGTTGCAGGCTGGTGAGATAGGCGTCCATTTGCGTGGGTTTTACCCGGACTAGCGAGACTCGCCAGACCGGTCCTTCGGTGTAATGTTCTTGCGCGAGAACAGCGGGGGCCAGCACTAACAGAAAAGCTGCGAGACAATAAATCGTTTTCATCGTGTAATCTCCTGAAAAGTGATTTCTTGGAAAGCGGCGAGGAGAATCATACGCTACGTATTTGGTTTTGTGTGTGATATGGGCTTGCGAGGCCAGGATGCCCTCGCGACAGCCGGCAAGATGCCGGCGCTACAAGGGATTGCTGAAAGCTGACGGCTGAGAGCTGACAGCGGTTTTTACGGGGCTTCGATTAGTTCCATTTTTCCGTCGCGGGTGCGGTGCAGGATCATGACTTTGCCCTTGGGATCGCGAAAGACGAAGACGTCGCGATCGCGGAAGTGAGCTTCTTTAATTGCCTCTTCGAGTGTCATGGGACGCATGGCAACCGCTTCTTCGGATCGTACCAGATGAACTTCGGTGGTCCTGGCGACGGCGGGGAACTTGTGGACGACGACATCGACTGAAGTGGGTTCTGACAAGCCTAGCGCAACCCCGATCTTTTCCTGCGACGCCTCGCCGTTCCATTTCCCGGCCACAGTACTTGGGCTTTTGGGATTCGGGCTTTTGTGGTTGCGGCGTTTCTTGGTGCGCCAGCGGGTTTTGTATTTGACCGCCTGCTTTTCCAGGTGTTCGAGCGCTTCGTTGATGGCGGCTGTCATGTCGCCCGCCTGAGCCAGACCAACCAGCGGACCATTGCGTGGAGTGATGGTGATTTCGGCTTTATGCCTGCGCTTCTCGACCGCGAGCACTACTTTGGTCTCAAATTTATTACCGAGAATTTTACGGATCTTGATCAGTCCGGATTCGACCTCTTCACGAATGGCGGGAGTGACTTCGAAATGCCTGCCGGTGTATTCCACGTTCATTGAGCGCCCTCCTTGGGTTCTTACGCCTTCGGGCACAACATAACCGGTATCATTGGATGCCAATACAGCCGGCGAGACGCCGGCGCTACAACTTTTACTTCTTTACTCTGCGCTGGTGGGTGCTCGGGATGCGCATGTCTTCCCGGTATTTTGCGACCGTGCGGCGAGTGACCTGAATGCCCTGCGACTGTAGGATGCGGGTGATCTGCTCGTCGGTTAGCGGCCTGGCGGGATCTTCTTCTTCGATGAGCTTTTTGACGCGGCGTTTCAGAATGAGCAGCGATGTGTTGCCGCCCTGCGGACCGTTCACACTCTCGCTGAAGAAATAGCGCAGTTCGAAGACGCCTTGCGGTGTGTGAGCATATTTGCTCGAGACCGCTCGGCTCACAGTTGAAGGGTGCACGCCAATTTCTTCCGCGACCTCTTTGATCATCATTGGCTTGAGCTGGTCGATTCCTTTTTCGAGGAAGTCCTGCTGGCGGGCGAGAATGCTGTAGCAGACTTTGACAATGGTTTGCTTGCGCTGCTCAATGTTTTTGATGAGCTGAATTGCGCTCTTGTAGCGCTCCTTGACGTAGTTGCGCGTGTCTTTGTCGTTGGTTTCTTTGGTGAGCAGACGCTTGTAAGCGGGGTTGAGGCGAAGCTGCGGCACGTCTTCGTCATTCATCACCACCAGCCATTCGTCCCCGTGCTTCACGAAAGCGACGTCGGGTTCAATCAGGCGCGGCTGCGTTTTGTTGTAGCGCAGGCCGGGGCGAGGATCGAGCGTGCGAATGTAATCGAGCGCTTGCTGAATTACTTCAACCGGGCGAGCCAGGGTGCGGGCGATTTCCTTGTATTGCTTGTTCTGCACGGCTCGCAGGTGCTGGTCGACGATGGCGATGGCGTCGTTCAGAATTTCGCGTGTAGATTCTCCGTTGCCGTTCTTGTGTAGCTCAAGTTGCTGTTGATGATAACGCAATTGATACAGAAGGCACTCGCGCAGGTCGCGGCATCCCACGCCGGGAGGATCCAGTTGCCGTACGACTTCGATGGCTTCGTGCAGGTCGGCAAGATTGAAGCTGGTAGGGAACGTCGGATGCGGCGCTGAAGCCGCCGCGGCTGGAGTTGGCGGCGACTCGATTACTTCTTTATTCGGTTCCTGGGGCTGCGATTCTGCGATCGGCTCAGCCGAATCAACGAGCATTGCGCTTGGTGATTCAGAGGAATCGATTCCGGGTAGAACGAATTCTGCAGCATCAGAAGGAATCGAATCTAAAGAAGCGGCTTCTTGGTAATCAAGTTCTGATGAAGCCAAATCGGACGAAGCCTCATGGGACAAAGCTTCTTCAGTTGCGCTCAGTCCAAGAGCTGCGGCTTCCTTGAAAAGGTTTTCCGCGACGGCGGCGTCCGTTTCAGGGGCGGCCGGCGGCGCTACCCCTATCAATTCTTCGTCGCTGGCGATCAGGTAGCCGTCTTCGTTGAGATTGCCGATGATTAATTCAACGGCTTCCTGAACCTCTGGTCGCATGGAGATCGAACCCAGTTGCCACCTGAGATGGTCGGTCAGACTGCCGGGCTTGGAGAGGAAGTTCTCGAACGAGGGGCGCTCGATGTCCTCCATTTCGCGGGAGCTGCGATAGCCGGGGTCGAGGTAATCCTGAAAGAAAGAGCCGAAATCGATTTCTTCGAACGGATCTTTCTTCTCGGCGTCGGCGGCTGCTGTCGGGCTTTCTTCTACAGGAGCACGGTCGCGCTCTTCCTGCCGGCGATCCACGTCATCGAGCAGGGGAACTGAATCTTCCAGTTCTTCGAGCACTGGATTCTCGACCATTTCGGCGGTGATCATGTCTCGCAGTTCGAGCTTGTTCAGCGCGAGCACGCTGACCATTTGGACGAGACCCGGGGTCAGTATCTGTCTCTGCGAGACCTTAAGGCTTAGCTTGTGTTGCAACAGCACCATGATTCGGGCAATCTTTCTGTACGTTCTAGAATCAAACGCGCTAACCACCAAGGACACGAAGGTTCACAAAGGAAAACCCCGCGCCTACGACCGACGACTAACGAAGATTCTTCTCTACACCAGCGAAAAACTTTGACCCAGGTACACGCGGCGAACTTCGGGGTCGCCTCCTAGTTGCTCTGGTGTGCCCTGGCGGAAAATTCGGCCTTCGTTAATTATGTAGGCGCGATCGGTGACCGATAACGTTTCGCGCACGTTGTGATCGGTGATCAGGATGCCGATGCCGCTGGTCTTCAGATCACTGATAATTTTTTGCAGATCGAGCACGGCTATGGGGTCGATCCCGGAAAAAGGCTCGTCCAAAAGGATGAATGTCGGATTGATGCACAGGGCGCGGGCGATTTCCACCCGCCGCCGTTCGCCTCCCGACAGAGCGTATCCGCGATTTTGGCGAATATGCTCCAAACCTAGTTGATCGATCAGCTTCTCCATCTTCTCGCGGCGCTCATGCCAGGAAATCGACTGGGCTTCGAGCACTGCCAGAATATTCTCCTCGACCGTGAGCTTGCGGAAAACCGAAGCCTCTTGAGGGAGATAGCTGATGCCGTACTGCCGCGCCCGCAGGTACATGGGAACGTCGGTAATGTCGTCGTCGTCGATTAACACACGGCCCGTATCAGGCGGGATGAGGCCGACGATGGCATAGAAGGTAGTCGTCTTACCGGCGCCGTTAGGTCCAAGCAAACCAACGACTTCCCCCTGTTCGACGCGGAGACTAACCCCATTTACAACTCGGCGGCTGCGATAGGATTTACCGATTTCGTCGGTGGCCAAGGTACGCATTTATCGTGCCACTCGCGTTTGGGTGACGGTGGGGGATGAATTATTGCCTTCAACCAGCACCCTATCATCGCGTCTAAAGAAAGTCAACGAAACCCCGGTAATCTTGCCATGTTCGGCATCAAAAATGCTAGGCGGTCCGCCGGTCAGGACAAATTTGTCGTCTGCAGCCGTGTAAACGAGCAGCTCGCCGTTAGCGTGGCGCTCTGGCTGAGTGATCACAACTTGCTCGGCGGCGACGATTTTTTCCAGTTTTCCCGCTGAGGATATGGGTTGGTTTGCCGGACCGCGAGCTTCGAGAAACGCGTCCATCTTCTTAGCTGTGATGGTCGTGTCAGTTGACCGAGCCACGACGTCCCCCTCAAAGTGGGCCTTGCGTTCACTGTCTGCGTAGGTTAGTCGGGTTGACGTGATTGCCATCAGCACTGGTGCTCGCGAATTTTCTTGTTCTGCTTTGCCCCTTTGAGCCGGTTCAGCCTGAACAAGGACGGTCGAAACGGCTTTGGAAGCATCAGAGCCGAGCGCAATCATGGAACGGTGATCACGATCAAATTCAATTGACTGCGCCTCCACAATATTTGCATCCTGCCACAAGCGCGAGTCTCCCGTATACAACGCGACTGATGATGAGCCATGGACGCTCATGGAATGAGCCGTAACGTGGATGGGGCTGGACGAAGACAGAAGCGCGCCATTCGGCTGCGGCTTCAAATCGCTGTAGGTGCTCTTGACATTGCTTTCGGCGATGGCATCTCCGGTGGCGCGATTCAGGCGCATGGAGTTCGCGGTGGTTGTCATCCCACCGTCAGTCACACGCGGAGAGCCGGTAAGAATCAACAGTTGATCATTGGGAGTGTAGCGGGCGTGATCGCCCCAGGCTTTGCGTTCGCCGTCCACGTAGGCCACGTTTCCCTGCTGCACAAGGGTGTCGATTCCGCTGCCAGGTTGGAAGGCAGCATCTAGGACTCGGCTGGTGCTGACGCGATCCGGTTGGCCGGGATTCTTGCTGACAATGCGTGCATCGGGCGCGCCGTGGACTGAAGTCAGCTGACCAGAGTGGTCAAAGTGAGCGTCAAATGTCGCTGCTGTGACCACAGTTTGTGATGCGGCATCGGCCGAGGGACGAATGACGATCTGCGCCGCGCCGGAAGTCTCGGCCCGGTGAAGATGGCTTTGCTTGTTAGCCATGAAAAAGTCGATGCCCGAAGCTGTCAGCTCAAGATCCTGCGCGTTGGAGGCCGGGTGTGCCGCCCCTTGATGTTGCGACAGCACTACGTGGTCTTCGGCGTGAATTTTGGTTAACAGATTCTTGCTCGGAGAATTTGTTCTTCGAGAAACTTTAGTCTCTGCAAATTCGAGCACCACGCGGCCCGCCTTGCCTTCCATCGGTGGTCCTTGCGGCGGCTGGCCTCGGTCGCTTGCGGCTTCTTCGAGCTTGGACGGGCTTGGACTCCCGTCTTCTAATGGGTTTGTTCGCGCGGCGTGGGCTCGCACATTTCCGGAGAAAATGGCGGTTCGCAGCGTATCATGCTGCGCTGCCATAATCAGTTCGAGTTCGTCAGAGCGTGCTTGCCCGGGTTGCGCGCCCTCAGCTTGTACGACCACATCGCCGCGCGCCAGAACCCGATCGAGCGTGTTGTCGGGACGCAGAAACAGCGTAGCCTCATCTGAGTCGCATTGACGGGCACCGCTCCGCATTTGGGGATGGTCGAGCACGACCAGGTGCGGATCCTTAGTGATAGTAGCGCGTGCAGCATTTATGGAGGCTGGAGTTAGCCCGCCGAGCGTGAGATTCACGTGTGATAGCAGCGTGAGGACGTTAGTCTTGGCAAAATAGTTCACACCGATAGCGGATCCGCTGCCTTGTGGCAAATCAAAGTCGACTCTCTCGTTGGTATGCGCGTCTCCCGAGCTTTGATTGAATGTGAGGCCGCGAGTCTTGAGGTGAATGGGATTTTTTCGCTCCGCCGGAGGCGACTGGTCGGGCTTCAACAGGCCTTCAGGATTCGCCTGCAAATCAATCAGGACTTCACCTTTGGCGATTACGTTTCCAGTCTGCTGATCGTATTCGAAATCGGCGCCGCGGATCTGATCGAAGCGGCCGGAATCGCTTCCGTAAAGAGTAATCTGCACATCATGCAGATCCGCGTGCCCACCTTGTTTGAATTGAACTGCTTTGTTGGCTTGGATGGTAAATAGCGTACGACCTTGTTGAGACTTGGAAATAGAAAAACCGGTGGCGGTTTGTTTGATTTCTAGACCGATCTTCTCTGGAACCTGTTTCAGCGCATTTTGGACGCGATGACGAGCATAGAAATACGTCCCTGCAACCAGTAGCAATGCGGCGACGATGGCTGCGGCAAACCAGTGCCGCAAGCGGGATAGCTTGCTGGGCATCTGAGATTAGTGTACGTCAGGCTTCACGCTGCAGGTGTCAGGCTCGCGCTTCTGAATGTATGCGGCAATCGCCTTTGACCGGTGCTGCAAACGATGCTCGAATCATCCTAGCGGACCGACGTGGGAACCTTTCCGAGGACAACTGCGTATATTCTACAGTCACGCGAGGAAGCCTTGAACAACAAAATCGACGTGCAGTCTCCCAGCAATGACGAAACACTGACGTCTAACGAGCGTGATTTGGCCACTCAGCCGTCCGCGCTGCGTAAGATCTTTATTGGCCCGGACGGCTTGCGCGCCGGATGGGGCCTGCTGATCTTCATCGCCATGTTCTTCGCCATGGCCTATTGCATAAATGCTATTGGCCACAAACTTTATCCGGCTGCTCCAAAGGACTCGAAAGCTATGTCGGAAAGCATGGGCTCACCGCGCTTCATGTTGATCGGCGAGTCCCTTCAGTTCCTCTCAGTCCTGCTGCTCAGTTGGATCATGTCCAAGATTGAGCGTAGGCCTGTTTCCGCGTATGGCTTAGGCGACAGGCGTAAATTTTCGCATTTCTTCGCTGGGCTGGGTTGGGGAGTCACGTGTCTGTCCCTTCTCGTTCTGACCCTCTGGAAAACTGGACTGCTTGTCATTGACAGCCGCCTTCTCTTTGGCAGCGACGTGGTGCGTTACGGAGCCATCTGGCTGCTCGGTTTTCTGCTGGTTGGCTTGTTCGAAGAGTATGTGACCCGCGGCTATGTACAGTACACGCTCACCCGCGGCCTCGCCGGCTTTTGCCAGTGGGCTTTCAAGACCCGCCACAGTGCAGCCTTAGGTTTCTGGACATCAGCCTTAATCTGGTCGTTCCTTTTCGGCTTCGGACACAAGAGCAACCCCGGCGAATCTCCCATCGGACTGCTTTCCGCCGGATTGGTCGCCATGGTCTTCTGTCTCAGCCTGTGGCGCACCGGGTCGCTATGGTGGGCTATCGGAGTCCATGCGTCTTGGGATTGGGGCCAATCATTTCTCTACGGCGTGGCCGACAGCGGGCTCATGATCCAGCATCGTCTCCTCGCCACTCATCCCGCAGGCAAGCCCCTGCTCAGCGGAGGAACTACGGGTCCGGAAGGCAGCATCTTCATTCTCGCCATCCTGGCCCTCATGAGTCTAATCGTTGTGTTCACCTTGCCTCGCGGCAGGTATGGACAAGCGTCCAAGGCGTTCGAATAGCTACTGAAACGAACTAGACGTGATTGAGTGTAAGAGGGAGCGTCCTCGCTCGTACTTCCGCACCGAATACCATATTCTTCAGCGTTAGTGCATTCTTCGGCGCGTAGCCTGCCTGATCATTGTCGAAGTAAACATAAATAGCCTTTTGTGTTTTGGCCCAGGACTCAATCTGACGGGCCTACCAACTTAATCGATCGTCACTGTAGCTGCCCTGGTATTTGTTCGCTTCGGGTCCGTGTAATCGGACGTAAGTGAAATCGGTAGTCACGTGCAGAGGCGAGTGATATCCAGCGAGTTCATAAATGCAGAAATATCAAAACTCACGGGAAATGGATGAGAGTAGCGCGACTTGTGTTGTCTGGCATGATTTTCAGATGGATTGTCTTAAACGCACGGAGTTAGACCGACCGAAACATCAGAAAAGAGACAGCTGGGGAGCGGAAGAATCTGCAGATTTCTTGAAGCCGCGTCCGACAGTCCTGCCACCGATCGAGTGGGGAATGGATTTTCCCGTGCAATCGTGGCGGAGAAATCGGCCAACGGAGCATTGGATTTTTCTACGGTTCGCACCAAATGACCAATCTCGCGCAAGCCGTCGACCGAAACCATTATTTTTGACATACGGGCGCGGCCGGAATATTGCCGACGACCGGCAATACCGCCATGTTGTACTTTTGCAGAATCGTGTTCTCCGGCGGAATCTTCTGCTGGTTGAGGTCGCGCCACTGCTCTAGGCGTTTACCCACATTCTGACAGGATTGTTCGACGCTGGATTCAAGAAGAGCTGCGGGACGTGCGTCGCCGCTTTCGATCATGAACGCGAATCGTGCCAGTTCACGGTTCAATGGACCAATGCCGAGATCTGCCGGTTTTCCTTCGCCAACTTCCGCAGCCTGATCAGCCAATGCCTTTAGCGCATCCGCCGCGTCTTTCTTCGTTGTTGTCGCATCGGCCCCCAAGGATTTTTGCCGATCAGCGATCGCCTCTTGTAACGCATGCACTTGCTCGTATCCGTCATAAGTGGCCGACATCTGCGCTGCAATATTTTTCTCGGCATCGAGTTGCTGCATTAAGTCGGAGGGTGGCACATGCACTCTCGGATCAACGCTTACCGTCAACGGTTGCCGGAACATCTTGCCGTCGACACTTAGCACCACGGAGTACTGGCCGGGGACGATGAACGGTCCGGGCTGCAGGTCGCGCGGAAATTTGCCGGGAATGGCATGATCGGAGAGCGTGTATTCGATGTAATCCAGAATGTTGCCGTAGTAGCTGTAACGCAGCGCCTTCATCGGCGGATAGCGAAGATCCCAGACAAACCGATTGAGTCCCTCATTCTTAGTAAGCGCGGGCGGTGGCGCGAACCAATATTCCGGGGCGTTGGCTGGCGCCTTGTCGAATGACGGAGGAATATCCGTGAACTCGCGCACCAGACGGTTTTCCGCATCGTAAATCGAAAGTTTGATGTCGCCTGTCGGCACCGATTTAAGAAAATAATCGATGATTGCGCCGTCAGGCGGATTATCTCCGGCAGGAGTTTCCGGAGGCAGCGGCGTATCCTGCGACATATCCCAGCGCGCGCGTACCGTGTTACGCGGAAGGAGCATGTAAGCCTGCGACTGCGGCCACTTGGAATTGAACTGGCGCAACGGCGTGATGTCATCGAGAATCCACAACGCGCGGCCAAACGTGGATGCAACCAGATCATCGCCGTGAACGTCGAGGTCAGTTACCGACGCCGTCGGCAGATTCAGTTGCAGAGTTTGCCAGTGATCGCCATCGTCGAGGGAAAAGTAAACGCCGTTCCACGTGCCAGCGTAGAGCGATCCCTTGCGTGCTGGATCTTCGCGAACCACGCGGGCGTTTCCAGAGTCGGGCAATCCGCCGGTGATGAGCTGCCAAGTGTGTCCATAGTCTCGCGTGCGATAGATCAGCGGACTTAGTTGCTGATAGCCGTTAACCACGGCGTACGCCGAACCTGCGTCGTAATGCGAAGCTTCCAGCATGGTGATGCTGCTTCGTTCATGCAACCCTGGAATGCTTACATTCTGCCAGGTCTTGTCATCCTTTGTGACTTGAATGAGGCCGTTGCCGGTGCCCGCCCAAATTACCCCGGATTGGACTGGGGAAAGTGCGATCGTATAAATGACTTTTCGCCGCATATCAGGTTTCTTCTGCTCGGGCTCCTGCTTCAACGTGAGGTCGGGACTAACTTCCTGCCAACTGAATCCCCCGTCATCGCTTCGCAAAAGATATTGCGTCCCGGCATACAGCGCGTGCGGATCCTGAGGCGAGAACGCAATCGGCGCCATCTGTGCCGTGCGGTATTTCGAGGTGCGAATCAGAAGATGGACGATCTGCCCCGTGGTTTTGTCATAGCGAAGCACAGTGCCATACCATCCTCCGGCGTATACGTAATTCGGATTCGCGGGATCGGGCACGATGTAGCAAAACTCGAAAGCCCCGGTCGGCGCCCAATCGCGATAGGTGATCTCGCCATAATCGCTGCGGCTGGGAACGGCGGCGGTGCCGCTGTCCTGTTGCGCTCCGTAAACGTAGTAAGGAAAATGCTGATCCGTGCTTACGTGATAAAACTGCCCCGTCGGCTGGTTGTACCACGAACTCCAGGTTTTCCCGCCGTCTACGCTGATGATTGCGCCCTGATCGACTCCGAGGATCATATTTTGTGTGTGGGCAGGATTGATCCAAAGCACGTGAAAGTCATCTCCACTGGGCGCGCCGGCCCACGCTTCAAAGGTGCGGCCTCCGTCGGTCGAGCGATACATGGATGTTTGCGCAACGTAGACAAAGTTGGCATCTGTGGGATCGACAAAAACGCGGCTGAAATATGCATTGCCCAGAATGCGAGGGTCGGTGGTGCTACGCTGCCAACTCACACCGCCGTCGTCCGAGCGAAATAATCCCTGCGTGACGATGGCATAAACCCGCATGCCGTTAGTGCCCGGCGCGACGGCCACACCAACGCGTCCCATAGGATCAGTTGGCAGACCTTTGCCTTCGACTGCGGTCCAGGTTGAGCCTTCATCGGTGGATTTGTAAATCGCGGCGTCTTGCTGTTTCTTTTTCTCGGGCTCCTCCGCGCTGAATGGATCCTCGGGCCGCGTCCACAGCGACGCGTAAACGATGCTTGGGTTTGTTGGGTCAGCCTCAATATCAGGGACACCCGTATCCGGATCTTTGTACAACACCTTTTGCCAATTTCTGCCGCCGTCCAAAGTCTTGTAGACCCCGCGGTCCGTGCCGGACCAATGATCTCCGGCGGTAGCAACGAGAACGATGTCGGGATTCCGAGGATCGACTACAATTCCAGTGATGACGTGGGTTTCGCGCAAGCCGATGTTGGTCCAGGTCGCGCCCGCGTCGGTTGATTTGTATACCCCGTCGCCCTGCGTCTGCTCGCCAGTTCCTGCGTAGATGATTCTGGGATCGGACTGCGCCACCGCGATTGCGCCGATCGATGCGACATGCTCTTGATCGAAGATGGGCTTCCAGACCCGTCCGGCATCCTCGGTTTTCCAGACACCACCGCCCGGAGTTCCGACGTAATAAATGTTCGGGTCGCCTGGCACTCCAGAGACGGATGTGATCCGGCCGCCGCGATGCGGACCGATAAGTCGCCACTGCATGGCTTGGAGAATATTGGGTGGAATTTCTTCTGCGGCTGCCGCGGAAATTAACAACAAAACAAAAAAAAGACAAGCAATTCGCCTGACAAGGCACGCAACGTTTGTATGTTTCATTCCGCTTTAGTGGCTCCTCAGATCGTGTAGGCGCGAGCGTCCATGCTCGTGCTCTGGTGAAAAGTTAGATAAGCATTCCCGCAATTGACGCCGACATCAGATTCGCCATGGTTCCCGCCAGCATCGCTCGCAAACCAAGGCGCGCCAATTCTCCCTTTTTATTTGGGGCAAGCGCGCCAATACCGCCAATCTGAATGCCGATGCAACTTAAATTGGCGAAGCCACACAGAGCGAATGTCGCGATCGTAAACGAGCGGGGGTCAAGAACCGCTTTCTGCGGCCCCAGCATGGAAAAGGCGACTAATTCATTGAGAACCATGCGCGTGCCCAATAGGTTGCCAACCAGAGTGCAGTCTTTCCACGGAATTCCGATCACCCACGCCACGGGTGCGAAAAGTTTGCCAGAAATAATTTCCAGACTCGCAGGAAACCACGGGAAGCCGAGATGCGCCAAGCCGCTGTGAATTCCATAAAGAATTCCGTCCATCAAGGCGATCAGCGCGAGAAACGAGATCAGCATGGCTGCGATATTCAGCGCCAGATTCAGGCCGTCGGTCGTGCCACGCGCGACTGCTCCCAGCACATTTTCTTTTTTTTCTGTTTCTACTTCCTCTTCGCTCATGACCACGCGACCGGCGGTCTTCGGTTGTTCGGTCTCGGGCACCAGCATCTTCGAAACTAAAATCGTTCCGGGAGCGGTCATAATTACGGCGCTCAAGAGATGTTTGGGCTCAATTCCAAATGCGATATACGCAGCCATGATTCCGCCAGAAACGTGCGCCATCCCGCTGGTCATGACAGTCATGAGTTCGGAGCGGGTGAGGTCAGGTAAAAACGGCCGGATGGTCAGCGGCGCTTCAGTCTGGCCCATGAAAATACTGGCGGCAACATTCAGCGACTCAGCACCGCTCGCTCCCATGAAACGCGTCATCACGCGTGCGGCTTGCTTAATGATGAATTGCATGACTCCGTAGTGATACAAAACCGCAAAAAATGCCGCAATGAAAATAACCGTCGGGAGAACTTGAAAGGCGAAATAGAAACCGAGATGCGAGCCTTGCTTCCCCAAATCGCCGAAGACAAACTGAGAGCCTACGAAAGCGTAGCTGAGCAACTTGTTCACAGCATCTCCCGCATACTGAAAAATACGGCGGCCGATGTCGATGCGCAATACGAATACCGCGAAAGCAAATTGCAAGGCCAAACCCCAGACAACCGTTTTGACGCGAATGGCGCGGCGATTGGTGGAGAAAATAAACGCCAGCGTCAGCATGGTTAGCAGGCCCAGAATGCCGGTGAATCGCCCCATCTATTTTCCTCCCACTGTATTTGCTTTTCTCCCGCGAATGACGCGGCGAACCAGCGGATTCGTTTCTACCGCGGGAGCATCTGCGATCTGGAAACTGTCGAGCAACAAGTTCACTGCCCGGGCTGTACGAGCTTCAGAATTCGAGTGGATCGTGCAAAGCGGCTCCCCGGCTCTGACTTGATCACCGGTTTTGCGATGCAGAACAATTCCAACCGCCGAGTCGACTGCGTCTTCTTTCTGCTCCCGTCCTCCGCCGAGGACTACGCAGGCGGTTCCAATCGCTTCGCAATTCATGGCTGCAATAAATCCGCCCCTTGGGCTGACCACTTCTCGAAAATATTTTGCGCGAGGAAGCTTGCCGGGATCATCGAGTGATCCGATATTTCCTCCCTGCAGAGATACCATCTGGCGGAATTTCTGCAGCGCCTGCCCGGAGGCGATGACTCGTTCGGCCTCCAGTTTGCCTTGCGCCACGGTCGCGGCGGCTCCGCCTAGATGGAACATCCAACCCGCCAGTTCGATGCACAGTTCCTTCAAGTCGTCGGGGCCGCGTCCCCGCAAAACCTCCAGAACCTCGATGACTTCCAGCGAATTTCCCACGTGGGTTCCGAGCGGCTGATCCATGTTAGTGATCAATGCAACCACGGACTTCCCCATGCGCTCGCCGGTTTCGACCATCAACTCGGCCAGGAAAACCGCGTCTTCTTCTTTTTTCATAAAGGCGCCCGAGCCGGTCTTGACGTCGAGCACAAGAGCATCGATGCCCTCCGCGAGTTTCTTGCTCATGATGGAGGCGCAAATGAGATACGGACTTTCCACGGTCGCGGTGACATCGCGCAATGCATACAGTTTGCGGTCAGCTGGCGCGATCTCGGAAGTCTGGCCGATCATCGCGCAGCCGCATTCTTTGAGAACCCTGCGGAACTCAGGGACGGTCAGATTCACGCTGAAGCCGGGAATGGCTTCCAGTTTGTCGAGCGTGCCTCCCGTGTGACCGAGGCCGCGCCCGCTAATCATCGGAACGACAAGACCGCCGGCCGCGACTAACGGCGCTAATACCAGCGAGGTTTTGTCGCCGACTCCGCCAGTCGAGTGCTTGTCTACTTTTTTCGCGGGCAATTCCGAGAGATTGAGCACATCGCCGGAATGCAGCATCGCATCGGTCAACGCAGAAGTTTCAGATCGCGTGAGCCCACGCAGGATTACAGCCATCAACCAAGCGGAAACCTGGTAGTCGGCAATTTCGCCGTCGGTATAAGCCCTGACCAGGTATTGAATTTCGGCTGGCGATAGCTCTTGGCCATCCCGTTTTTTGCGAATGACGTCGACAGCGCGAAACCTTTGGCCTTCAGGCAGTTTGCTCACTTTAGACGGAAGCCTTCTGGTAAGAGTTCTGTGATGTGGCTTTCCCTCCATCCCTTCGAGCTTTGAAAAAACACCGTCGCCTCAGGACCGAATTCGTAAATTACCTGGCGGCACGCTCCGCATGGAGAGCAGGGAACTCCCTGGTCATTCACCACCGCGATGGCGCGGATACTCAGGCCTGGACCGGATTCGGCTATCGCCGCAAAGATCGCAGTTCGCTCCGCGCAGTTTGACAAGCCGTAGGATGCGTTCTCCACATTGCACCCGGTGAACACTTCGCCCTTGGAGGTCAGCAGCGCAGCGCCCACCCGGAACTGAGAGTATGGCGCGTAGGCGCGCTTCATGGCTTTGCGCGCGGCTGCGAGCAGACGCTGGTTTTGTTTTCTTGAAACTTCTTTTTTCGCCAGGTTCATTAGAAGCTTGGGAAAGAAATAGCGCTTGATTTTAAACCTCGACTTGCCTTTGCGCTATGGTTTTCGATGAAGCTCTTATAGGTATGATTTTTCTGCAAGCAAAGCACCGGCGAAGACGCCGCGTCTACACTTAAACTATTTCTCCATCAGAAGAACTTTTTCCATGCCATCGATTTCTTTCAACTTCACTTCGATCACTTCGTTCATGGTAGTTTGCACGGTGCGGCCGACGAACGCGGCCTCAATGGGCAACTCGCGGTGGCCGCGGTCAATCAGCACGCAAAGTTGAACCCGGCGGGGACGGCCCTGGGAGAAAAGCGCATCCAGCGCGGCGCGAACCGTGCGCCCGGTGAAAAGAACGTCATCTACCAGCACGATATTCTTGTCTTGAATGGAAAATCCTATCTCCGATTCGTTCACTACCGGCTTGGGTCCCACGGTAGAAAGGTCGTCGCGATAAAAGGTGATGTCCAATGCGCCAACGGGAACGCGGGTATCGTCGATATGCGAGATCGACGTGCTCAGTCGTTCGGCCAGCGGCACGCCGCGGCGCCGAACCCCGATCAGTCCTAAACCGTCCGTACCATTTTCTTCCACAATCTGGTAGGCAAGCCGAACTATTGACCGGTCCATGTCGGATGCCGACATGAGTTGCGCTTTTTGGCGAAGGCCGGTGTGTAGGGCCGCGTTCTCAATTGTCATAACGGTTGCATGATACGCAGGGCGGTGGCCGCTGACAAGCAGTCGGTATTCGCTAACAGCATTTAGAATACTGCGCGCTGGATTCATCGCCCAGGTGGTCAGAGCGCGGCTTCGGAATGGCCATCTTAGAATCGCTCATTATGAAAGCATTCTTCTGTGCCATGCGACGAGCAAAGCCGATCCGATGATCATGAGTCCACCGCAGAGCCCGATCCAAATCCCGAGCGCACCCCATCCCAACTTAAAGCATAAGACGTACCCGAGCGGCAGGCCCATCAGCCAATAAGCGAAGAAATTGGCAATCATGGGAGTTCGCGTGTCGGCGGCGCCGCGCAATGCTCCCGTCGCGACCGTCTGCAGGCCATCGAACAATTGAAATGCGGCCGCCACCAGCAATAGTTGTGCGCCTACCCGGATGACGGCTGGATCGGGAGTAAACAGGCGCGCGATAATTTTCGGAATTGAAACGAATACCGTGCCGGAACAGGCCATGAAACCGACTCCGATAACAATGGCCGACCATCCCGCTCGCCGGGCGGCATCGGGGTCGCATCTGCCTAGTTCTTGTCCGACTCGCACCGCTGCGGCAGAGCTGATTCCGAGCGGCACCATGAAAGTTAGAGCGGCGCAGTTCAGTGCGATCTGATGTCCGGCCAAGGGCACGGGGCCGAGTTTTGCGCACAATGCGGTTGCGGCGGAGAAGGCTCCAATTTCGAAAAGGATCTGGCTCGCGGCCGGGGCTCCGAGCTTGAGCAACGCTCCCATTCTGCTGACGTCAATTCTGATCATGCCCGCCCATCCAGGTCGCAACCGTTTTGATTCGACCCAGAGCAGAGTGATCGCCAGGCAGCCGGCCATGTAGACGCGAGCCCAACACGTAGACCAGCCTGAGCCGGTAATGCCCATGGCGCGGAATCCAAGATGGCCATAAATGAGAACCCAATTTCCGAAAGCATTGACTAAGTTTGCAGAAATCAACGCAAACATAATGGGGTGGGCCACGTTTACCGCTTGCAGATATCGCCGGAGCGCAAAGTAAGCGAGCAGAGGCAACGAACCCCAGTTGAGCGCGCGCAGATACGGACGCATTGGTTCTACGAGCTCTGGGCTAATGCCAAAACGCTGCATCAGCGACGGCCAGAACGACACCGCAAGCATCAGAACTGGCGTAAGCGCGAAGGCGAGGAACAATCCGTTCACCAGCGAATGCCGCGCGTCATCTAAATCCTCGCGGCCGTAGGCGTGGGCGACGAAGGTGTCCATTCCAAGCAGCAAGCCGCCGGTGAAGATGGCCACGCCGTGATAAAGACTTTGTCCCAGCCCGGTCGCGCCAATAGCGACGGCGCTGTTGGGCAGGCGTCCGACCATGATCGTGTCGACAATGCCCATGCTCATCCACCCAACCTCGGCGAATATCAATGGCAAGGCGAGACGCAAAGTCAGGCGAAAGTCCCGGCGCCAAAGCACGAGAGAAAGATGGTTGGATTTCGCCGGCATTTTCTTGTGACTATATCAATCCGTACATGCGGATGCCGTCAATTTTTGCGAGGGTCGGCGGCGGGCGGTGTTCGGACAACGAACCGCAAGGGCTTATGGGTGGGATGCGGGACAAAAGCCGGAATTGTTGCCCATCAGCAGCGGAGCATTTCCGTCAACAAGTTGCCCAGACGACGAATCGAATGAGTACACGTGAAGGCTTGAATCGCTAGCGAGAAGTGCGTACACCAGCGTGCCATCGGGACTGAAGGCGAAGCCTGGTGTCTGCGCGGTCATCGGAATGGAGTTCCCCGTATCCTGCACGTTCTTGGCAGTTAGATGAACCCGCGCCACGCGAATCTGCTGAGTTGCCGGATCGGTCAAGAAGAGATATTTGCCTACGGGACTCAGTTGAACATTCGTGGCAGTCGCGCAAGCCGCGAGCATGGCGGCCGTGCAGCGAAATAAATGATGCCGGGGCCTGGAGATCAGCGGGAAAACGTCGAGGTAGCCGGCCATTCCCGCAGCCATGTGTTCATCAATCATCACCTGCGCTCCAATCACCAGTGTGTCAGAGCTGGTTCCGACCGCATTTCCAAGCTGATAAAGCACCACACTGGGACCAACCGTGCCGTTCCCCGCGTTTAATGGACGCTGGTCATAGAAAGTACCCTGAGAATTTTGTTGGCTGAGATAAATCTGAGTTCCATCGGCGCTAAATCCGTAAAGCGCCGCCGGCCAAACATCGTAAGGACCGTAAGTGCCCTGAGCCTGTGGATACTCGCGGAGCTTGCCATTATTTTGGTTAATTTGGAAAAGACGCAGTGTCGAGACATACTGGTTGCCGGAATTATCGACCTGCATCATGTATGCGAAGTGCGCGCTGCGATGAATATTAAATTGGTAAAGCGAAGGCGCATCCACTGTCTGTACCGCGGGCGTCTGTGGAACACCCGAGCTGTCAGTTGCGAACACTGAAATATGCTGCTGACTTCCGCTATCGGCCCATAAAACGTACAGGAAATCGTCATGCGGCGTGGGAACGAACTGAACCAGCGAACCACTCGGAATTAGGTTGACGGGCTGTTCGACAGGAGTGAAGGTCAACGCGTTGACATCTACGTTGTAGGTTGACACGGTGCCACTGCTAACTGCATATAGAATCTGGCTGGACGGTACGCTCGGGGTAGGGTTGCCAGAGGACGCGTTTTGGCTCGACGTTCCGCAGGAGGTAAGAATACCTACGCAAAGAAGTGGCAAGCAAGCCGACAATATGCGGAGCCACCTCATAAATCCTCCTGCAACCAAGCAAACAACTTAGCAAGCTAAGATGCTAAGCTCGGTCGGTGCGTTGTCAAATTTACGCTGGTAAATGTCACTAATCTAGCGGGAAATGATTTCCGTAGGGGACGAGTTTCAAAGTGGTCCACTACCATGATTTCAAAACGATGTGTGGCATACTGGCGTCCTCCTTTTTATATTCATGCGACGCATTTCCCGGGGGGGGACTTTGAAGAATCGGAAGGCCGCTGTTCTATTGCTGACGGAATGTTTATTGATGTTAGCCACATGTGCGGCGCAGAATATTCAAGTCGATGCAACGCCTGCACACTCCACCAATCATTTCGCACCCAACCAGACGCTGGGCGCCGGAGTTGATCGCATCCCGGCTGCGGCGATTGACCACGATTTGCTTCAGCCAACTTTGCAGCAGGTCTTCGCTGCAGGCTGGCAGCCCGTGACTTATCGCCAGAATACGGAACTGGCGATGGAGGCATGGCACTGGAACCCACAGGGAACGTGGAGCGATACGAGCGGTAAAGGTTACTTTACCGGCTCGACTACGCCGGCGGAAATGATTCGCTACTCGTATGGATATTCGCTCCCGCACCGCGGCACCACGCGCAATGACGGAACCGGGAACGCCGGTTTCTCGCGGCTTACGGACGGCGATCCGAATACTTATTGGAAGAGCGATCCGTACCTCACGCAGCGCTTCACCGGAGAAAGCGATTCGCTGCATCCGCAGTGGGTGATTCTTGATCTCACGCAAAATCAAATGGTCGACAGCATTCGCATCGCCTGGGTGAACCCGTATGCAACGCGTTACGAGGTGCAGTACTGGACGGGAGACGATCCCATCAAAGCGCAAACCAAAGGCGTGTGGGAGACATTTCCACACGGCTCCGTCACCGCGGAAAAAGGTGGAACAGAAACTATTCGCTTGTCCGATAATCCCGGTCTGATTCGATTCGTCCGTATTCTAATGACCGAGTCGTCAAACACCTGTGATTCTCACCAATCGGCTGATCCAAAACTTGCCGACCCGAGAAACTGCGTGGGCTACGCTATTAGCGAACTTTATCTGGGAACAACTACGCCGGATGGTTCGTTCCACGACATTCTCAGACATACGCCAGATCAGGAACAGAGCGCAACTTACTGCTCGTCGGTTGATCCGTGGCATGAGCCTTCTGATTTGCTGTCAACGAAGCAGGCGCAGGTTGGCTTCGATCTTTTTTATACAAGTGGCGTGACGCGCGGATTGCCGGCAATGATTCCGGTAGCCATGCTTTATGACACCCCAGACAACGCCGCCGCTGAGATTGCTTATTTGAAGAACCGCAACTATCCAATCTCTTATGTCGAGATGGGCGAAGAGGCGGATGGACAATTCATGGTGCCGGAGGATTATGCTGCGCTCTATATTCAGTGGGCAGCGGCTCTGCATCATGTGGACCCCACGTTAAAGCTGGGCGGACCGTCATTCCAGGGAGTGAACAAAGACATCGAATCGTGGCCAGATGCTAATGGCAGAGTCTCGTGGGTGGCGCGTTTTCTGGACTATCTAAAACGTCATGGCCGGATGAATGAGCTCTCGTTCTTTTCTTTCGAGCATTATCCTTACGACGGTTGCAAAACGCCGTGGGGCGTCCTTTATGACGAGCCCGACCTTGTGAACCACATCATGCAGATCTGGCGGGAGGACGGAGTGCCGCCAGATCTTCCCATGTTTATCACCGAATCGAATCTCTCTCCCGCCGCCAGCGAAACTTACATGGACATGTTCTCAGGAATCTGGCTAGCGGATTATATCGGCTCGTTCCTCAATTCCGGCGGAAACGGAGTTTATTACTTTCACTATCTGCCGTTGCAGATGGAGCACGGCTGCAACGATTCTCCTGGAACATTCGGCATGTTCACCGTCAATATCAATTATCAGATTCGGCAGCCTCTGGCGCAATTCTTTGTGGCACAGCTCATCAATCTGGAATGGGTGCAGCCCGGCTCTGGAGAGCATTTTATCTTTCCCGCAAAGAGTGATATCGACGATGGCGCGGGTCATGCTTTGGTAACCGCGTATGTGGTGAAACGTCCTGACGGGCAGTGGTCGGTCATGGCGGTGAATCGCGATCAGCTGAACGCTCATCGTGTGCGAATTTGGTTTAACGATTCGACTGCGCCGGAGGCGAATTTCTTTTCCGGTCCGGTCGAGATCGCAACTTTCGGAAAAAACCAGTATCAGTGGCACCCGGCGGAGACGCAGTTTTTAGCGCACTCCGAGAATCCAGGCGAACAACCGGTCATCGCCATTACAAAGGGCAGAGCAGACCCGGACGGCCCGCTCATGCACTCCACGCAAACCGGCGGAAAAGACGCCTGGTACGATTTGCCTGCGGCGTCGGTAGTGGTCATCCGAGGCAAGATTGATCGCAAATAAGTCCGCGTGTAATGGAGGCCGGGCGTCCTCGCCCGGCTGAACGGGCGAGACGCCCGCTCTCCACGAGATTGCGGCTATAATTAAAAAAAGCCATGAAGCTCCACACGGGCGTTTTTATTCTATTCATAAGCAGCTTTACCCTGCTGGCACAGGATGCGACTCGGTTGCCTTCAGCGCCCTCCGCTTCGCAGCAGCAAACCCAGGCACAGAAAGCAGCGTCTCTGCCGATGCAGGCCTCCGCATCGGCTAGCCAGCAAACTCAGCCTCCGGCTGCGTCTACCAAGTCTAACGAGACGCAGGCCGCCCAGAATCAGCCATCACAATCAGGAACACCTTCGCCCCCGGCTTCAAGCCAGCCGGATGACGACTCCCTCACCACGATTCGCCACACGGTAAACGAAGTCAACGTGGTTTTCACGGTTACCGACAAGCACGGCCATTACGTGAAGGATTTGAAGAAAGATGATTTCAAGGTGGTAGACGACAATAAGCCACCAGCGGAAATTCGCAGTTTTCGCTCCGAAGCAAATTTGCCTCTCGAAGTAGGACTGCTTGTCGATGCCAGCAATTCCGTACGTGACCGGTTCAAATTCGAGCAGCAGGCGGCGGTTGAGTTTCTAAATCAAACCATACGTCCAAAGTATGACGAAGCTTTTGTTGTCGGGTTCGACGTTACCCCGGAAGTCACCCAGGATTTCACCGACAACACGGAATTGCTCTCCATCGGAGTGCGCGCACTACGGCCCGGCGGTGGTACCGCGATGTACGATGCGCTTTATTTTGCTTGCCGCGATAAATTGCTGAAGGCCCAGCACAATGGTCCGGTGCGACGGGCAATCATTCTGCTCACTGACGGGGAAGATAACCAGAGCCACGTGACCCGCGAAGAAGCCATCGAGATGGCGCAGCGGGCTGACGTGATCGTCTATACCATCAGCACCAACCTGAGCGGCGCGGGTCATCACGGAGATAAAGTGCTGGAACGCATAGCCGATGCAACCGGCGGACGCGCCTACGTTCCTTTCCAAATCACCGAAGTGGCGAATGCATTTGCTGCAATTCAGGAAGAATTGCGCAGCCAATACGCGATCGCGTATAAACCCGCCGACTTTGTCTCCGACGGCCGCTACCGCAGCGTCGAAATCGTGGCCTTGCAAAAAGGCTTGCGCGTCCGCAGCCGCCACGGTTATTACGCTCCCTCCCCGTAGGTCATCGCATGGCAGGATACTCCGGCACTCCTCTGCCCAAGAAACTGGGAATCAAAGAACAATTTCGTGTCGCCATGTTTGATTTGCCTGCTGAGGTGAAATCTGAACTGAAGACTTCGCTCGCGGGCTGCGATGTCGTCAAGGATGCGCCTCTCGATTTCGTCATGATTTTCGCGAAAACGGCGGCAGAGCTGAATAAACAGTTTCCACGCTTCGCAAAACAACTAGCGCCTGCCGGAATACTTTGGGTAAGTTGGCCGAAGAAGGCCTCTGGCGTGGCTACCGATCTTACCGAGAACGAAGTACGAAAAATTGGATTGGATGCTGGCTTAGTGGATGTGAAGGTGTGCGCCGTCAATGAGATTTGGTCCGGATTGAAATTCGTGATCCGGTTGAGGGATCGGGTGGTCAAGACTCGGTCATCCTGAGCGCGGAGTCGAAGGGAGGTTACCTCTGGCAAGGTCGCCCCCTGCAGCATCTGTAAGCCCTACCTGCCGGGAGAATTCGATTTTCTGGCAGGCTTATGTCGTTGCGAAGGACGTTTGGTACATCATCCCGGCGAAACTCGTGGTCAATGGCAGAAGGAGCAGAATTCGTCTCTATCCCTCCAGGCCGGAGAGCAAGTACGCGCCGTATAAAGAGGAATGGCATTTGCTGCTTTCCGACCACGCCAAGGCGAGCATACGCTCCAAGCGGCGGAAATCTTGAAGGACGCGCTGGTCGATAGCTTCCCACAGTGCGGATGCCACAAAAAACCCGCCCAAGCGAAGCTTGGACGGTGCACCCTCGAGAGTAAAATGGACGCGACCATTCGTGCACTTGCCCATCCGCATCGAGCTTTCTCTCCATATACAATAGATGTACCTAAACAAAAATCTTGAATGGAACTAAATTGAAAAAGGGAAAGCCTTCGCCGAAGTGCGTCGATTCTCCGGTGGATCTATTGCCGACTACTTCCCTGCGGCGCGCCAAAATTATCTGTACCGTTGGCCCGGCCTGCAACTCTGAAGCCATGCTGCGCGATCTTATGCGGCTTGGCATGGACGTGGCCCGGTTGAACTTCTCCCACGGTACGCACGAAGAACATGCGCGCATTATCGAGCGATTGCGCCGCGCCGCTGCGTTGGAAAATCGCACGATTTGCATCCTGCAGGACCTGCAAGGCCCCAAGATCCGCACCGGCCGTTTAACGGACGGAACTCCGATCACGCTGCGGTCAGGGTTGAAGGTCACGATCACGCCGCGCGACGTCGAAGGCACTCCCAGCCTGATTTCAACTACGTTCCAGGGGTTGGCTCGCGAGGTCAAGCCGGGAGCGCGCATTCTGCTTTGCGATGGATTGATCGAGTTGCGTGTCATTCGCGTGCGCGGCGTAGATGTTGAATGCAAGGTCATCAATGGCGGGCAACTGGGCCAGCATCAAGGCATAAACCTTCCCGGAATTGCGCTCTCCATCCCTGCTCTCACCGACAAGGACCGGGCGGACCTGGAATTCGGGATCAAGCATGGCGTCGACGCGCTGGCGATTTCGTTCGTTCGCTCCGCCGCCGATGTGCGCGAGGTCAAAGAAATCATTGCCAGCCATGGCTCTGACCTTCCGGTGATTGCCAAGCTGGAAAAACCTCAGGCTCTGGAACGGCTGGAAGAGATTTTCGAGGCAGCCGACGGAATAATGGTCGCGCGCGGCGATCTCGGCGTCGAAATGCCGCCTGAAAAAGTTCCGGTCATCCAGAAACATGTGATTCGTCGATCAGCGGAATGGCGGAAGCCGGTGATTACGGCGACGCAAATGCTGGAGTCAATGATCGAAAACCCGCGACCCACGCGAGCCGAAGCCAGCGATGTCGCCAACGCAATTTTCGATGGCAGCGACGCTGTCATGCTTTCCGCAGAAACTGCCAACGGCCTCTACCCCCGCGAAGCAGTTTCAATGATGCAGAGAATCGTGGTGGAGGCGGAGGGTAATTCCCGCGATTTCACGCAGCAGCGGCGGCGGCGCGAAAGGCATTCGATTACCGTGGCCGAAGCCATCTGCGAATCGGTTTCGCATGCGGCTGAAGATCTTCCCATGGGAGCCATCGCGGTGTTCACCGAGACCGGAAATACCGCGCGAATGATTTCGAAGTATCGACCGAAAGCAGCGATTTATGCTTTCAGTCAGGCGCTGGCAGTATGCAACCGGATGAATCTCTTATGGGGCGTGCATCCGGTGCACACGGCGCAAGCCCGCAGCGCGGAAAATATGGTCACCACGGCACAGCGGGAGTTGCTGCGCAGTGGTTCCATCAAAGTTGGCGATGTGCTGGCCGTGGTTGCGGGAACTCAGATGGCGTCCGGTTCAACCAATCTCATGCGGCTGCATATTGTGAGCCGGGAAAAATCCTAGACCCGCAAACCTCGTTGAAGACAGCATGTCGTGCGTTCCAGTTCTGCGGCGGTGCTATGCTGCTGCATCTGGGCTCCGCCGATTCTCCTCCTCCTGCAACAACCGGTTAATCTCAGTAACCAACTCCATCAATTTCTTGGGGTCTTGCTCGGTCGTAGCTTGCCGGCACAACTCGATCCAACGTTCGCGCTTTTCGTATGGCGTACAGCGCCCCACAAAGGAGGGCCAACACTGACGGTTGCGTTATATCACAAGAGTCAATACGAGTCTGTTCGGAAACATGCGGCAGAGTTGGGAGAGCTAGGGCTGCGCTTTGTATTTGGGCTTTCCGCGAGTGGGGCAGCAGGACGCGCCTGACCGGTGCGGGCATTTTGCGGCCCGTCACTTCGCGGAAGATGCGCTCGATGGGAGTCTCCGGGCGAGTCTTAAGCGGCATACGGCCCTCACGAATGACTTAAGAGATGGTACACCTCGGGTCCGATACGCACCAAACATGCCAGCAGACAGAAACGGAACGACTATGCGGTGTTTGCGTCGCAGCCCCGGTAGATTGAGGCGTCATCCAAAACTATTGAAGTCTTCCTGAGCTTTGTTTCGTCTAAAAGCAATAGTGCTCCGCTGCGTACGAGAAGCTTTCGCTCATGCGAAGATAGAATCCGCACGCCTGGACACTCGCAACGCATGAGCAGCTTAACTATTAACCGGGTCTTTAAAGCATTTCAATATCGCGATTTCCGCCTGATGTGGATTGGCGCCTGCATGTCCAGCATTGGCACCTGGATGCAGATTGTGGCGCAAGGATGGTTGATCTATCGCTTAAGCCACTCGGCTTTCTTGCTCGCGTTGGATCAGTTTCTCGGCGGCATTCCCATCTTCCTTTTCTCATTGATCGGCGGCGTGGTGGCTGATCGCGCTGAACGAAGGAAAATTCTGCTTGGGTCGCAATATGTACAGATGGCGTGCGCAGCTATACTCACCGTGCTCATCGTGGCCGGGCGAATCCATGTGTGGCATATGCTTGCTCTCTCATTCGTGTCCGGCCTGGCGCAGGCGTTTGGCGGCCCGGCTTATTCCGCGCTGATTCCCAGCTTGGTTAGTCGAGAGGATATGCCCAATGCCATCGCGCTAAATTCGATCCAGTTCAATACGGCGGTCACGATAGGGCCGGCGCTGGCCGGACAAGCTTTGGCGAAATTGGGCGAGCAGTGGTGTTTCGGTCTGAACGCGCTGTCATTTCTCGCGCCCATCGTTTCGCTTTCCATCATCACCGCCCGCTATCTTCCAGAAAAAACCAACGACTCGATTTTTGGCAGCCTGAAGCAAGGCATCAAATTCGTGCGCAAGCAAGGATCGATGGAGGCGCTGATTCTGCTCGCGTTTTGCATGACCGCCTTGAGCATGCCGATGCGCACTTACATTCCGGTGTTCGTTAAAGACATTTTCCATCGGGGCCCGGAGACGTTTGGCAATCTGCTCTCCGCGATGGGAATCGGTTCGATAATCGGCTCGCTGACCGTAGCGAGCATGGGGAACATTCCCAATAAAGGCCGCGTCGCGCTGGTTACGTTGATCAGCCTGGGCGCGGGAATCACGGGCTTTTCTATTTCCAAGGCGTTGCCGCTGAGCTATGCCATGCTGGTCATCGTCGGCGCCTCAATGATGATGGTGTTTGCTACGGTGACATCGCTGGTGCAGTTAATTGCGACCAATGAAATGCGGGGACGCGTGATGAGCGTTTACAACTGTGCTTTCCGCGGAGGGATGCCGATGGGGAATTTGCTTTCGGGATGGCTGGTGCCCATGTTTACCGCACCGGTAGTGCTGGGAGTGAACGGACTGCTGTTGATTCTGATGGCGGGATATTTTCTGGTCGTGCAACGGCGCGTGGCCGCGCTTTAATTGTGTGGGTAGATAACTCTGTCGTTTCTCGGGACTGAATCATTTTTTTCCAGTTTTCGCCAGCGCCGCGCTGGGCTATGCTGGTCGCCCCTCTAGCGCTGAAGAGCCGCATTTATCATGCTGTCGTGCTGTCCCGAGTGCGACAATCTCCGGTGACCATACTTTTACAAACAATTGACACGCCGGTGACATTGGCTCTTTTGACCGTGCATACTATTTGCGCGCAGTCGGACTGCCAGCTCGAAGCTATTGGAGAGCCCTATGAAAACGCAAAGTTTTGGCGGGCTGTTGGTATTAGCGGCGGCATCGATATTCGCAACCATCATAATTGTGCCGGCGCAAGCGCAGACTTTCACGGTGCTGTACACGTTCTCAGGTTCGGACGGTTCTGGTCCAAGTGGAAGCCTGGTGCGAGACGCCGCTGGAAACCTGTACGGGACCACCTACAGTGGCGGAACGTACACCGCCGGAGTTGTCTTCAAATTGGATACATCCAACAACGAGACCGTACTTTTCGACTTTAGTCCGAACAATTCCCGCGGTGCGTTTCCCGACTATGGGCTCACCACGGACAAGGAGGGAAACCTTTACAGTCCCGCGGACGGAGGTAGCCCAAAAGGCGGGGGCTTGCTATGGGAACTCAGCCCTGACGGGAAGGAAAAGGTGCTGTGGGATTTCGGGGGCTGCTTTGGGTGCAGAAAGCCAGGCGTTGCCCAAGGGCGATTATTGATGGATGCGTCCGGCAACCTTTATGGCGTAACCGCCCTGGGAGGCGTCAAGGGCGTGGGGCCTGAATGTCATCTCTATGGTTGCGGCGTCGTCTACAAGCTTGACACTGCCGGCAAACTGCATGTGCTCCACGCGTTTACCGGAGGAGCAGACGGGGGCTCACCCTATGGGGCGTTGCTTCAGGACGCGAAGGGAAACCTGTACGGGGCAGCGCTGAGTGGTGGAGACCTGACCTGTCCACAATTCCCGAACCTGGGTTGCGGAACAGTGTTCGAGTTGGCTCCTGACGGAAAGTTCGCAGTTTTGCACACCTTCACCGGAGGCAACGACGGGGCGGGGCCCGACGGAGGACTGGTGATGGACAGCGCCGGAAACCTCTATGGCGCGGCTTCCGTTGGCGGTAATAGTAACTGCGATGACGGTTGCGGAACTTTGTTCAAAATTGACTCCAATGGCAAGTTTAAGGTCCTTTATACGTTCATGGATGGTGAGGACGGGAGCTACCCCAATGGAAACTTGGTCATGGACTCTAAAGGAAATCTCTACGGCGAGACGCGAGGTCTAACTACCAACTCTTTCTACGGGACAGTATACGAGCTGAATCCAGCCGGCAAAATGAAAGTGCTTCACGTCTTGAATGGATCTCCCGACGGCGCGGATCCTGTGGGCGGGCTTATCCGGGACTCCGCCGGTAACCTCTATGGAGTTGCCTACCAGGGCGGGAGCGGCAGCGGATGCCTTGATGTAGGCTGCGGCACGGTCTTCAGGGTAACGCCATAGCTGGAAAATTCTCTACTCGCAAGCGAACCAGTGGCGCTCCTTTTCTTGAAAACGTCGCGAAATCACGGACCCCTATATCGGGTCCCAAATGATGTCTTCGCATTCTGAAGCGACCTTTTCGCAGCGGGGAGGGGCGGGGTCGTCGGCTGTCGCCGCGCGAGGTTCCGCTGTAGCGTGCATACTGCCGTCGTAGTCAAAAAAATAGCTTCGGAGACAAATCTCTCCGTAACGTTTGCACTGCGTCGACAGGGCGAACCGGTTGGGGTCGCCGGCTCTGGGCGGGAAATAGAGTGTTTCATAATCTCTGGCCTCCAGGCGCGTGTGACCATCTTCCATAATCGGAGTCTCGTATGCAGCGCTGCCGTCAATGTCGGCATTGATGGTCGCTGGCGGCAATCCATTAGTTTTTCCTTTTATATAGCGATCGAGATTGAACTTCAGAAAATCCATTTGCGAGTTCGATAGATCGCTCGGCATCACCATGACTTTTGCGGTAACGTTCTCCATCTCCCATGGATAGTCGACAAACACAATTCCACGGCTGTCGATCAATAAAGGCTCACGTCCGCGAATTCCCTTTTTGCCGGGCGTGGCAGTGAGCTGAAAATCGGTTACGCGCCCAGTAGCCGCGTCCTTCTGCGGAGCGTAGTTGAGCGTGAACTCTGGAATCGCGTCGGTGGCGAATTTTGTTTGGCAGGCCCAATCCGCCGGAACCAGATTAAGCGACGCCGGATACTCCGCTTCAGGGTGAAGCATGTGGTTTCGCAGCAGGCAGGCGGTCAGCCCAATTATCGTCTCGCGCGCAAGTATGGCGGGCTTGTAGAGATCCATTTCATTCTGCACTTTTTTCTGCTCGGCATGCATCTGGCCTCGGTTCGCAATGGGCATGAGAGACTGAACACCAAAATAAAGATAGAACGCGGTTACACCAACGGCCGCTCCGAACGCATCCCATTGAACCTTTCCGATCTTGAAAGCTGACCAAACGATCCACAGACTGATTACCATATACGCGAGGAGGGTCACCCCTGCTGCCATTAATCCGAGGTCCGGAGGACCATTCCAGGCAGACATTCCCACGAAAAAAAACATTGCCATGAAGGCGTATGGTGAAACCAGCACAAACGCCCCGAAGAACCCACAAGCGACACCTGCCCCCATTGCAATCGACTTTTGTTCTCGCCTTGAGATGAGGAACCAGGAAATTATGTATGGAGCCAACAAGAAGGCAATACCAAGCAGGAAAATCCATGCAGGCACAGAAGCTCGCCCGTCATTTGCGCGATCATGGTGTAGAGCGGCGGAGACAGCCCAGAAGAAGAAGAACGCACAAGTCGCGAGAAATGCGGCAACCAGTCCGGTTCGGAGTTGGATCGTCCGCGAAGTCAGCGTCGGGGCACTGGGTTTCGCCGCGGTCGGATTGCTTGGACTGCTCACTGTTGAATGCCTCCGAAGCAGCAGATCAGCACTGCAAGCCCGACTCTGCGCTTTAATTTCTGAAAATTAGCGGAGAGTTATATCGGATCCCAAATTACATCATCGCATTCCCCGCCGAAAAACCTTTCGCAACGGGAAAACGCAGGGTCTTTGGCTGTGGCCTGGCGCGGTTCTCCGGTCGCGTGAATGCTGCCATCGTAATCTGCGAAGTAGCTTCGCAAGCAGTTCTGGCCGTAACTTTTGCACAGCACGGAGAGGGCAAATTGGCCGGGGTTGCCAGCCTTGGGTGGCAAATAGAGCGTTTCAAAATCCCTCGTTTCCAAGCGCATTCCACCGTCTTCGATAGTCGGCATTTCGTGGCCAAGACTGCCGATGGCGTCGGCGTTCAGGGTAGCGGGCGCCACTCCATTAGTCTTATCTTTCATGTACTTCTCAATATTCCTTTTCAGGAATTCGATCTGCGAATAAAAAAAATCGCCCTCCTCCACCGTGACCTTTGGAGTGACGTTCTCCATATCCCAAGGATAGTCGACAAATATAATTCCACGGCTATCAATCATTACAGGATCGCGACCGCGAATTCCCTTTCTGTCAGGCATGGCGGTTAGCTGGAAATCGGTCACCCGCCCAGTGGCCGCATCCTTCTGCGGGGCGTATTCGAGGGTGAACTCCGGAACCGCATTGGTGCCGAAATTTGTGTCGCAAGCCCAATCTGCTGGGTGCGGATTGAGCGTTGCCGGATAGTCCGCTTCGGGATGGAGCATGTGGTTTCGCAGCAGGCAAGTGGCCAGGGAAACGATGGTATGCCCGGCAAGCCTAGCTGGCTTGTTCAGGTCCATGTCGGCCTGCGCTTTTTTTTGGTCTGCCTGCATCTGGCCTCTGTTCGCGATGGGCATAAGAAATTGAAAACCGAAGAACAGATAGAATGCGGTTGCGCCCACTCCTGCCCCGAACGTACTCCACTGCACCTTTCCGATTCTGAACGCGGACCACACGATCCATAGGCTGACTACCATATACACGAGCAACGTCAATGCCGCTGCCATTATTCCAGGGTTTGGCGGGCCATTCCAGGCAGACATTCCCACAAATAGGGACATCACTGCGAATGCATAAGGCGAAACCAGCACAAACGCCCCAAAGAAGCCGCACGCTACACCTGCTCCAGCTGCGACGGGCCCTTCTTCTCGATCCGATAGGAGGATCCATGAAATTATGTAAGGGGCCAATAAGAAACCAAAACCAAGCAGAAAAACCCACACCGGCGGAGAAGGGCGTCCCTCTTGGAGGCGGTGCTGTAGTGCAACTGAGACAAAGAAAAGGAGGAAGAACACACAAGTCGCTACAAACGCCGCAATCAGCGCTATTCGGAGCTTGGACGTCCGCGAGTTGAGGGTAGCGGCGTTTGACTTCGGAGCGGTCGGATTGTGTGGACCCGTCATTGCGGACGGCGGTCCTAACCGCCCTGCTTCAATTCCAGCAGGACTTGCCGAGCGATTTCTTTCAGCGTCTCGAACACGCCGTTCCCTTGGAAAGCGATGGCCTCCATCACCGGCTCTTCTTTGCGGCGAAGCTCTTTGGTCAGAGCATCCACGGACAGAATGTTTGGCAGGTCTCGCTTGTTCAGTTGCAAGACGTACGGGATTTTTTTGAAGTCGTAGCCGTGTTCCTTTAGGTTGTCCATGAGGTTGTCGAGCGCCTCGACGTTGGCGTCCATGCGCTCTTGCTGCGAATCGGCGACAAAGACGATGCCGTCCACTCCGCGCAGAATCAGTTTGCGGCTGGCATCGTAAAACACCTGCCCAGGCACGGTATACAGGTGAATGCGGGTTTTGAAGCCGCGCACTGAGCCCAGATCGAGAGGCAGGAAGTCGAAGAACAAAGTACGATCCGTCTCGGTGGCGAGCGAGATCATCTTTCCCTTCTGCTGTTCGGCAGTTTTCTGAAAGATGTACTGGAGATTGGTGGTTTTGCCGCCAAGCCCGGCGCCGTAGTAGACGATCTTGCAATTAATCTCGCGGGCTGCAAAGTTGATGAAACTCAAAGACTTTCCTCAAGACATGCGGCAGGCGCTCAAAACCCAGAGCTTCCACCACTTGTAAGTTTTGGCTTGGTACTGCTGGTTTTATACCACAGCCGAGGGCATCACCGGCAGGTTACCCTGGTTACTACGGGACCTCCGGGTGTAACAACTGCTAACGGCTCACTGGCAACGGATAATAACCAGCCTTGGCATAAACCAGCACGCAGGGTCGTAGATCTGAGCTCTTGCAGCCCGGACGGCCAACTCTGACTTCGATTTCCCGATAAGAGCTGCTGGGAGTGGCCGCGGTGGCGTACCCGAGCGTGTACTGGTTGCGGGCATCGCCAATCACTTGCTGATACGCGCCTTCAATGGCATTCTTCGAATACTCGCTAAGAATCTCGCCCCCGGTTGCGTTGGCGTATCTGGGCAAAATGTCGCTGTATCCCTGCCCAGGCAGGTGCAGTTTTTCCAGCTGCTTATAACCCGGAATCGCCGAGCCGCCTGTAGCGATGCCGTATACCATGACCCCATTGGAAAGCAGGACTTTCAGCACATCGCCATAGCTGGCATTGCTGCGGAGTTCGCGGCCGTCGCTGATGACGAATATTATTTTCCGCCGGCTCTTTTCGCGCTTGCCGAGATCCAGGGCGGCCATCAAAATAGCATCATTTAGGACGTGAGATCCCTTGGCAGGCGAAATCGGCGCCGGGATACTGCGATCGTATGGAATGTCATTGATCGTGGGGCCTTGAGGCCCCAAAGGCCCATCGACTACGGGTACGCCGTTGTTCTCGCCGTGATTGTTTCTGATTTGATTCAGGGCCGCATCCAGTCTCTTGCCAACCGACCCGAAATCAGCCGCTCTTCCCACCGTGGTGCTGAAGGTATAAATGGCGACTTCATCGAACTGGCTGAACGCGCCTTCCAGCGCGGGCAGCGTCTGATTCACTTTCTGCACGTTTATGTCCGGCATGCCCAGATCGAAAATCACCGCTGCCGATATTGCCAGAGGGTCGCTGGTAAAGAAATTCAGGACCATCTTCTTGCCATCATCGAGTACGGAGAAATCCTTGGGCAGCAATCCGTTGACGAGGTGTCCGGAGTCGTCCGTTACCCTGACTGGCACAATTACCTGGTTCACGTTTCGAGTAATTTTGAACAATTCATCCTGTGAGCTGCTGCCTGTGCTGGGCGTGCCGCCACCTTCGGGAACGGTCTTAACCTCAAGCGGATGCGGAGGAGGCGTGGGATTGGTTGCTTCCTCAGGGGGCGCTGGAGCCGGTTTGGAATACGTAGGCGGAGCCTCATTTACCGAAGGCGGTTGCTCGACCGGGGGTTGATCGGGTGGCGGCGGTCCCTGAGACTCTGCGGGCGGATTTGTGGGGAACGGCTGCGGAGGACGACTGGCGGAGGGCGCGTCAGGAATGTCCTGGTTTTGCCCGGTTGGTTGCTGTGCCGACGCAACTCCTAAAGCCAGAAAAAACGATATGACCGCCGTGCCAGCTGCCATCCGCTTCCCGCCTGCGATGCGAAACAATCGGAACCCTTCCCGCCTCATGGCAAATCCCTCGTAACTCGGATGCTGACAGCAGCCATTTGGTGCATCTAACGCTTAAGGACTAGACTATCAAAAATAGTGAGAGAATACTTTCATGTCCAAAGCCTGTACACCTTCAGCGTTGCGCGCCCTGGCGCTTCTATTATTGTTTGCCGCGTTTTCAGCCGCTGGCGCTCAGCAACCTGCCCCCACGCCCGATAACCAGAACCATCAAGACCAGGATCAGGACCAGTCGGCTGCGACCCTGAAGGTCAACGTAAACGTTGTCCAGCTTTTCTTCAACGTCAAGGACAAAAGGGGCGCATTGATCCCCAGCCTTACCAAGACCGATTTTCAGATTTTTGAAGATGGCAAGCCGCAGACCATCAAATATTTCGCCGCCGAGTCGAACCTCCCGCTCACGCTTGGCATTTTAATTGACTCCAGCGGAAGCCAGGCTCGCGTATTGGATATGGAGAAGCAAGTCGGCGGCGATTTTCTCAGCCAAATTTTGCGCGAGAAGGATTTGGCTTTCGTCATCGACTTCGATGTCAACGTTGAACTTTTGCAGGATTTCACCAGCTCGGTGCACCTGTTGAAAACAGCTCTCAATAGCGCCCGCATCAACACCGCTGGCGGGAGCGGCACCGGCATACCGGGATTGGGCGGAGGAACAATTCCGACACAAGGGGCTCCCAGGGGCACGCTGCTTTACGATGCGGTATATCTCGCCTCGCACGATGAATTAGCGCAGCAAGTCGGACGCAAAGCCATGATCCTGCTTACCGACGGCCAGGATGAAGGCAGCCAGCTTAAGATTAAGGACGCGATTGAAGCCGCGCAGAAGTCGGACAGCATCGTGTACGTGCTGCTCTGCGCGGATCGCGGCTTCTATGGTGGTTTTGGCGGCTACTCTGGCGAAGGCGAAATGAAGAAGCTAACGCAGGAAACTGGAGGGCGCGTCATCGAGGTGGGCAACAAATACGAAAAGCTGAAAGAAGGCTTCGATCAGATTGCCAATGAATTGCGCAGCCAGTACAACATTGGCTATAACCCCACCAACGCCGTACTGGACGGGACGTTCCGCAAGATCGAAATACGCGCCAACAACAAAGACTATAAAATTCAATCCCGCGCGGGATATTACGCCGTTCCCAAACGCGATTGAGCCCGTCCTGATACCTGTCATCCTGAGCGGAGTTGCTGTCGCGAAGCGACGGCAACGCAGTCGAAGGACCCCCAGTGAGCCAGTTGCCGCCATTGCCGTTGCAAGAAATTCTCCCAACTAAAACTAGAGCAGCATCGCGAGAACGTTCCTTATGAGAGAAGCAACTGTTAGGGCCTCGACGCTGGACTTGGGCTTCGTCCATAGGCTCACGACTTTCGTTGGCTTCTGGGTGCTGTCAGCACCAACCCAGTCCGCCTAGGAGAGATCGGAACGCGTAGAGGACAGATTTGTTCTATTTGGCGGGTGGCCCGGACGATCGTCTTCATTTTACTCCGGAGGGTGCCCCGTCCAAGCCTCGCTTGGGCGGGGTTTTTCGTTGGTGAACGGGTCCGCCTCGTAGTATTCGCGGGGTTCCTGTAGCGTACGCGAAACAGCAGGCCTCTCCACCCCCGATCCCCTTTGGGTTGAGAAGCTGCGGACGGGATGACAATTCATAGTGCGATTAGGCGATTAGATAAGCTTGAATCGATGAAGATCCCCGCCCAAGCGGAGCTTGGACGGGGCACCCTCGGGTTCTTTTCTAAAACGCGTTATGCGCTTGTGATCATTTAGTCGCGACTTGGGGGACGGGCATGGCTTTTAGCTCTTTGCCGAGGAATGCTCTTGGGAAGAGCATGGCGTTGAATTCGGCGCCGACCAGAATTACCAGTGAGATGATGTACATCCACACCAGCAGGGCGATCGCTGCGCCCAGTGAGCCGTAGATGATGCTGTAATCAGCGTAGTTCTGCAAATACCAACCGAATAGCGATGTGGAGAGGAACCAGAGTACTGTCGCCAGCGTTGCGCCCGGCAACACGCTATGCCACGGTTGCGTGCGAGGCACGGCATGGTGGTAGATAAGGGCTATCACTGCGATGCTGGTTAGCGTGGCAATCAGCCAGCGGATCGCCGTCCACATCAGCAGGACGTACATTCCGAACTCCTGATTCAGGTGGAAAAGTATATTGCGTTCGATGCGGCTGCCGGAAGCTACCAGGATGGTGGCGAACATCAGCGGAATTCCGGCGAGGATGACCAGCGAGAATGCGACCATTCGTTCTTTGAACAGGCCCCAGATTTTTGGTAGCTCGTAGCAGCGCCGGAAACCTTCCATCCAGGAAATCATGACGCCGGAAGCGGTCCACAGGGTGAGCAGAGAAGCGCTAACCAGTACTCCGACCGAGCGCGGCGAAGCTCCCTTCAAATAAGAAAGAGCGTCAGGGCTTCCGGCCGGAAGGATTCGATCCAAAGCATAAGTGATCTCGCGCAAGTAGGCTGCGGTCTTGCGGGAGTTGGCCAGCACCGATCCAACTACCAACAGGAGAGGGAAGAAAGTCAGAATGGAGGAATAAGCAGACGCTTTCGCCGTGGCGAACGCGTCATGCTCAAAGGCGCGCCAAAAAGCCAGCCGCAACAGATGTATAAAGCGAAGGATCACCCGTCCCAGAGTATTTCGCCGGGGCATGGTGTGCAACTGAGAAGTAAGGTCCAGTTCCCGATCGGGCAATCTTTGGGGGTTGGCGGCCATGCTATGAATAAAAGCATAAAACAAGGGGCGGTTATACGAAAACCGCCCCTTTTGGTAATTGCAATTACTCGGCTGTGAGTTCCTCGGTCTCGCCTTCGTGCCGCATAAGCTCGAGCGCGCGCTCGGCTTCTTCGTACGCTTGGGAGACTTCCTCCTGCACCTTGGCGGCCGCTTCTTCCATTTCTGGCGAGAGGCGGACGTTGCGGTAGTACTCCATGCCAGTGCCGGCGGGAATGAGGCGTCCCACGATCACGTTCTCTTTCAATCCGCGTAGGTGATCGACCTTGCCGTTGATTGAAGCCTCGGTCAGTACACGGGTCGTCTCCTGGAATGAGGCTGCGGAGATGAACGAGTCAGTCGAGAGCGAAGCCTTGGTGATGCCGAGGAGCAGCGGCCGGCCAGTTGCCGGACGTCCACCCTGCGCGATCACTCGCTCGTTCTCTTCCGCGAAGGCGAACTTGTCGACCTGCTCTTCGAGCAGGAACTTGGTGTCGCCGGCGTCTTCCACCTTGCGCCAACGCATCATCTGACGAACGATCACTTCGATGTGCTTGTCGCTGATGTTCACGCCCTGCAACCGGTAAACTTCCTGGATTTCGTTTACCAGGTAAGACTGCAGTTCCTTTTCTCCGAGCACGGCCAGGATGTCGTGCGGGTTGAGCGGGCCGTCCATGAGCGGTTCGCCCGCCTTGACGCGCTCGCCTTCCTGCACGTTGATGTGGACGCCGCGCGGAACCGAGTACTCCTTTTCGGTGCCGTTGTCGGCGATCACGTACATCTTGCGCTGACCTTTCGAGACTTCGCCGAACTTGACCGTGCCATCGATTTCGCTGATGACCGCAGTCTCATGCGGCTTGCGGGCTTCGAACAGTTCGACCACGCGTGGTAGACCACCGGTGATGTCTTTGGTCTTGGTGGTCTCGCGCGGGATCTTGGCCAGCACGTCGCCTGGGAAAGCCGTATCGCCGTCCTGAACCATTAAATGCGCTCTGGATGGCATCAGGTAACGCTTGCTGGTCTTGCCCTTGATCACGATTGCGGGCTGGCGCTTCTCGTCGGGAGAATCTGCCACGACGTGTCGCGACAAGCCGGTGACTTCGTCGACTTCTTCGTGGAGCGTGACGCCTTCCTGCAGGTCTTTGAACTGGATCGTGCCCCCAATTTCGGTTAGGACTGAGAAGGTGTATGGATCCCACTCGACCATGACCTTGCCGAGTTGAACCGGATCGCCTTCGCTGACCTTGACCTTGGCGCCGTAAACAACCGCGTAACGCTCGCGTTCGCGGCCTTTGTCGTCGACCACCGCAATCGAACCCTGACGGTTCATCACGACCAGATCGCCGGACTTGGCTTTAACCGTTTGCAGGCCGACAAAGCGGACGGTTCCAGTGGTCTTGGCTTCCAAACGCGATTGCTCGGAAACTCGCGATGCCGTACCACCGATGTGGAAGGTACGCATGGTGAGCTGAGTTCCGGGTTCGCCGATGGATTGAGCGGCGATGACTCCGGTAGCTTCGCCGAGTTCGACGAGGCGGCCCGAAGCCAGATTGC
>Ga0182015_10001102_pt1 | contig 36890 bp, 34 predicted proteins | sample 712P3MmetaG_FD_120478 | JGI IMG/M metagenome (GOLD analysis project Ga0182015, IMG submission 120478) | Permafrost microbial communities from Stordalen Mire, Sweden - 712P3M metaG | ecosystem: Environmental > Terrestrial > Soil > Wetlands > Permafrost | place: Sweden: Stordalen | collected...
AACGCCAAAGCTCGTCTGCGCCGGTCTTCCAGAAGATCGGCACTCCCTTTTAGTCTGGGCATAGCTGTTCTGTACCTCAATATCTATTATTGCATTCTTTATACAGAGATCAATAGTGCTCGGCATTCTGGCCGCCAAGGTGCTCTCGTACATCGTGTACCAGGCCGGGCCGAAAGATCCGGCTGTGTTGGGCGGTGTCGTTCTCACCATGCTGGCGATCGGCCTCGCGGCTGCGTGGATACCAGCGCAAAAAGCGCTCGCAGTGAACCCGGTGATCCTGATGCGAGAAGAGTGAAGCCAGGGGGGGGGCGAGGACTGCGGGGATTGCGCACAGGGTCAAACCATATCCGGCAAAGATCCCCGCACTCGCGCGCCTTTCGTGATCGCCCTCTCGTTCGAATCGCGCGTCCCCCGCTCATCCTTTCGATTTGCAGACCTTCCGGCGCCGACGCCCAGTTGGGGCCATTCCAGCTTCTCTCCCCATGCGCCAGCCCTGAAGCAGAAGCTTAAGCCCCATTTGCAGCGGAGAGGTATCTTCTGGACAAATTCTGTACTTTCTGTTTATACTGAACTTACAGTTTCGGAGGAAGGTTCATGACCCTATCGAAGGCGGCGAGTGAGTTCATTGTGCACTGGGGCGAGATGGGCAGCCGATGGGGCGTGAACCGCACCGTGGCACAGGTGCATGCACTCCTGTACCTGTCGGCGGGCCCACTCACGGCCGAGGAAATTGCAGAAACGCTCGCCGTAGCGCGCTCCAATGTGAGCACCAGCCTGCACGAGTTGCAGAACTGGCAACTGGTGCGCGCGACGCACCTGCTGGGTGATCGCCGCGACTTCTTCTCAACCTCGCACGATGTGTGGCAGCTCTTTTTTACAGTGCTCGAGCAGCGCGTGGAGCGTGAAATTGAGCCCACCATCGCCGCGCTTGGCCGCCTTGCCGTTGAAGCACGCGCGGAAAAGCAGACGGATGTCACCGCGCGCATCGCCAGCATGCACGCCTTTTTGCAGGAGATGCATGGCTGGTATCAGCAGATGTCAAAGCTGCCGCCAAGCACTCTGCGCAGCCTGGTGAGTTTGGGGAGCAGCATTACAAAGTGGCTGCCAATTCGGCGCAAAGCGAAAGGGGAAAAATGATCGCCACAGACGCAAACGTAATCAATGGAGCCGTGGTTAAACCACTTTCCTCTCCACAGGTCGCACCGCAGATTGGCCTGGAGCAGTATTACAGCGAGGCCGGTCCGGATTACGCAGCTTGGAGCCGGGAGTTCAACATGCACTTCGGCTTCTACCGTGCCGGTGCGAACCCGCTGGACCGCGAATCCATGCTGGAGCAGATGAACGCAGAAGTGCTCGAACACCTGCAGTTGGCAGGTATCGTGGAACCGCGACTGCTCGACCTTGGCTGCGGCCTCGGCGCCACACTGCGCAGCTTTTCTCGCAGGCTCCCACATGCGAAACTGGTGGGATTGACGCGTGTGCCGTGGCAGGTGGAGCACGCACGTGCGCTCAACGAGGTAGCCGGCTTCGGGGAGCAAGTGCGAGTCCTCGAAGCCGACTATGAAAACACTGTTCTGCCACACAATGGTTTCGACGGTGCATACGCGCTGGAGAGCAGTTGTCACGCGCACGGACCGGACAAGGGCGCGTTGATGACGGAGGCGCACCGCCTGCTGCGACCAGGCGGCCGTCTCGTTGTTGCAGACGGGTTTCTCACCAGCGCTCGGTTTACCAGTACGCTGCAGCAGCGTGTATACAGAAAGCTCTGCGAGTGCTGGGTGATCGAAGAGTTGGCGCAGCTTCAACCGTTTCGGGAGCGGCTTGAAAAGCTTGGCTTCTCCGATATCACCGTTGAGAACTTGCAGATGCGTGTAGCGCCTTCAGTCGCGCATATTCCCTGGGTGACACTTAAGTTCCTGCTTACGGATGTCGCATTCGGCAAGCGCGAGATGACCCGGGCCCGCTGGAACAACGTCCTCGCGCCGGTCCTGTTGCCGCTGGTCAGCGCTCCGCTGGGGCCGATGACCTACTGCATGATCACAGCGACGAAGCGTTAGATGGGGCCGATCTCCCGGAGCGCAGGGCATTTGCTCAATCGAGAAAACTCCTGACTGAGAACCCCCTATTGCTTATTCCAATACCTTCAGCTCCGTCTCCTTTGTAGCCAGCGAGCTTCCGCCAACCCATATCTTGTAGGTTGTCGGTTCCACCGTGCGCTTCATCTCCACGTTATAGAAATTCAGCTCGTCGAATCCCAACGGAAACTCCAAATGTTTCATCTCTCCCGGCGCGAGTTGCACGCGCGCAAATCCTTTCAGCTCCCGCACCGGTTGTTCAACGCTCGCCGCCGTATTTCGTATATAGAGTTGCACAACCTCGGTCCCGGCTACGCTTCCGGTATTCCTGACGTCCACGCCCACCTTCGTGACCGGCCCATTGCGCGACGCCAGAATCTCACCCACCGGAACCTCCGCGCGGCTGATTGTCGGCTCAGAATAACTGAATCGCGTATAGCTCAGTCCCCACCCAAACGGGAACAGAGCCGAGTTCTCCTCGTCCAGGTACCGCGATACGAACTTCTCTTCCGCACTCGCTGGCAGATGGCTCAAATCTCCATGCGCCGGACGCCCGGTCGGCAGCTGCGCATAGTAAAGCGGCTCTTGCCCAACCGCTCGGGGAAAACTCGAAGGAAGTTTGCCCGAGGGGTTCACATCACCAAACAGCACATTCGCAACCGCGTGCCCAGCCTCCACACCCGGGCTCCACGCTTCAAGAATCGCCGGCACGTGCCCGGCAGCCCACTTCAGCTCCAACGGACGCCCTGCCAGCACCACCAAGATCACCGGTTTGCCGGTAGCCACCACAGCCTCTAAAAGCTTTTCCTGAACTCCGGTAAATCCCAGGTGAACCCGGCTTGAAGCCTCGCCCTCCATCCAGTTGGTCGGCTCGCCCAGCGCTAGAATCGCCACGTCGGCCTGCTTCGCCGTCTCCACCGCATCCGCAATTGTCTTGGCATCGTCCGGCGCGGGCAGATGCGCATCAGGAGCAATTGGCCTATCGAAGGCCACCCGCTTCACCACGTTCGCGTCCTGGCCACTCAGCAGCTCGGAGCCCAGGGAGTAGAGCAATCGATCCCCCAGCCGTTCGGTCAGCGCTTTCCTCAGCGTGACCGCAAACTTCGGATCGCCGGTCACCGCCCAAGCGCCCAGCATCTCCTGCTGGTTGTCTGCCATGGGGCCAATCAGCGCCACTTTCTTTACCTTTGTAGGCAGCGGCAACAGCGTTCCCACTCCTTCGACCGGCTCGTTCTTCAGCAGAACGAATGTCTCTTCAGCCACCTTCCGCGCCGCCGCGCGCCGCTCCGGCGTTGCATCGTACGGCGGACCAACTTCTGTGTACGGACGATCGAAGAGGCCCAGCGCAAACTTCACCCGCAGAATCCGCCGCGTCGCCTCATTCACAACGCTCTCAGGAATCTTGCCCGAGCGCACCTGATCCGCGATCACCGTCCCGTAAAGACCGCCCTCCATATCCGCGTCCACGCCGGCTACCAGCGCCTTCCTCGCCACCGTGGGCCCGTCGCCGATTGAATGGTTCTTCAGCTCTGCAACGGCGCCCCAATCGGAAACCACAAACCCGTCAAACCCCCACTCCTTGCGCAGAACCTGTGTCAGTGTCCACGGGTTCGCGGTTGCAGGAACTCCGTTGATCGAGTTGAACGAACTCATCATCGTTGCCGCCCCGGCCTCAACCGCCGCGCGATATGGCTCCAGGTAAACCTGGCGAAGCGTGCCCTCTCCCAGGTCCACCGCGTTGTAGTCGCGCCCGGCAATGGCCCCGCCGTAAGCGGCATAGTGTTTGACGCTCACCGCAACCGAGTCCGGCTTCGATAGATCGTTCTGCTGATAGCCCTTCACATAGGCGCGGGCCAGCACCGAGCCAAGATAAGGATCCTCACCCGCGGACTCGACGATGCGCCCCCAGCGCGGATCCCGCGCAATGTCCACCATGGGTGAAAAGACCCACGCAAGCCCGTCGGCCCGTGCCTCCACCGCGCCCATATGCGCCACAAGCTCCACCACCGCTGGATCCCAGCTTGCCGCCAGTGCAAGGGGCACGGGAAACGTCGTCCTGTGGCCGTGAATCACGTCCTGCCCAAACAGGATGGGAATATGCAGCCGCGACTTCTCCACCGCAATGTGCTGGTAACGGTTGGTCGCCTCCGCACCAACCACGTTCAGCATCGATCCCAGCTCCCCTTTCACCACCAGGTCTTCATAGCTCAGGCTTGAAGCATTCGGCCCCGTTGCATTGCCCACCGAATACTGAACCAACTGCCCAATCTTTTCCTCCAGCGTCATCTTCTTCAGCAGCGCTTCCACCCGCACATTCAATTCTTTCGACGCCAGTTGTGCGTTCGGCACAGGTTTGGTCTGGGCAGAGGCTTGGAGGTTGGCAACACCGGTCAAGACGAGAACACAAAGAAGAATTCCAACTGAGAGAACGATCGCTGTTTTCATGGCCCGGTAAGAATAACCCGTTTGCGCCGAGGTTGTCTGCGCTCTGTTCCCCTCAACGATTGCCATGCCTAGTCCCTTTCCAAAGCCCTATCGCCGAAAACCCCGGAAATGCTCTACTCTTGCCAGTGAGCTCATGAAGACCTTTCTTATCAAGCTTCGGAATGCCGTCGGCCAAGCCATGGCCAACGACGTGCTCAACACGGCCAAGGCCGCTGCCTACTCCGGCATGCTCATGATGTTTCCCGCCCTCCTGGTCGTCACAACTCTGCTCGCCCAGGTTCCTGAGGGCACCACGCTGGTGGGCGAAATCCGCACTACGTTCGTGCAATTCCTTCCCGCTGACTCCATGGACATCCTCCAGGCATACGTCCTCAGCCGCCGCATCCACTCCGCCCAGGTCATTCTCTCTGCGATGGTGCTCAGCATCTTTGCCGGCCTGGGCATGATGCTTTCGTTGATGGAGGGATTCCGGCGCGCTTATCGGCTCCCGCGTGAGGACTGGACCTTCGGGGGCCGCGCCCTCCGAGCACTCTTGCTCGTGCCGATCGCCCTTGTCCCACTATCGCTGGCGACCATCGTTGTGGTCTTTGGCCATCAGATCGAGGCCTGGATGATTGCCAACGCCGATCACGAGTTGCGCGCCATTGTGCTCATCTTCTGGCGGCTGGTACGTTGGTCGGTGGCTTTTCTCACCAGCTTCACCGTCCTGGCGGCCATCTACCATTTCGGCACGCGCCGCACGGAGCACTGGTTGTGGGTCGGCCCCGGCGCCGTAATGGGAACTGTGCTCTGGTTTCCGGCAACGCTGGCTTTCGGCTGGTACGTCACGCGCTTTGCCGACTATTCCATGTTCTACGGCTCATTTGGCGCTGCCATCGCAACCCTGGTCTGGCTCTATATCGCTGCTTTCAGCGTCCTCATCGGTGCTGAGCTGAATGGCGCCCTTTTCCGCGAGCGGCAGGCAAGGCTCCCTGCCCCGGACCAATCTGAGCAACCCTCATCTCGTCAGTGACAACTCTCACCGACCATTGCATCTCTAACAATGCATACTGGATAAAATAGAGGTGCGGTCCATTTGGCACCCAAGGATAGCTCTTCGCCCATAGGGTAGTGACCTACCCTCCATGTACAATAAAGCTGATCGCCTGCCAATTTAGCCTTCTTTCCCAACTCAGCCCTTTTTGGAGTCTCCTCATGCCGTTTGCAGATATTATCCTGGCCGAATCCCCGTCACAACGCCGTGCAAAGATCGTCTCCACGCTTGGACCGGCCTCCAACACCGAGCCCGTGTTCCGCGACCTGGTTCGCGCCGGCATTGATGTGGTCCGTCTCAATTTTTCCCATGGCACACACGACGAAAAACTGGCCCTGATCCAGATGATTCGCAAAGTCAGCCGTGAGGAGCGCAAGCCACTTTGCATCCTGGGCGATCTGCAAGGTCCCAAGATTCGTACTTCCAAGCTCAAAGATCACCAGTCGGTCATGCTCAAGGCCAGCCAGCGCCTCACCATTACGCCGCGCGAAGTCCCGGGCACAGCATCCCTGGTGGGCACCACCTTCAAGACACTGGCTGAAAACGTCGAGCAGGGTTCCCGCATTTTGCTTTCCGATGGCCTCATCGAACTGCGCGTGCACGAGGTCCTCGGCGACGACGTCATCTGCGAGATCATCAACGGCGGCATGCTCGGTGAAAACAAGGGCATCAACCTGCCCGGCATTCCGGTTCGCGTCCCCTCGCTCACTGAAAAGGACTCCGCTGATCTTGAGTTTGCCCTCAAGAACGGCGTCGACGCCATCGCCGTCTCGTTCGTCCGCACCGCGGAGGATATCCGCCTGGTCCGCAACCGCGTCTCCGCATACGGAGGTGAAACCTGGATCATTGCCAAGCTCGAAAAGCCCCAGGCCATTGAGCATCTCGACGGTATTCTGCAGGCCTCAGACGCCATCATGGTCGCCCGTGGCGATCTCGGCGTGGAAATGCCGCCGGAGAAAGTTCCCGCCGTTCAAAAGCACATCATCCGCCGCGCTGCAGAGTACCGCAAGCCGGTCATCACCGCCACTCAAATGCTGGAGTCGATGATCGACAATCCGCGCCCCACGCGCGCAGAAGTCTCAGATGTAGCCAATGCCATCTACGACGGCACTGACGCAGTCATGCTCTCCGGCGAGTCCGCGGTAGGAAAGTATCCCGTGCAGACGGTCGGCATGATGGCGCGCATCATTATGGAAGCCGAACTCCACATCAAGCTCGATGAACACGCCGAGCCAAGGGAGCGCGCCAGCCACCTCTCCATCGCAGAGACCATTTGCGAAGCCACAGCCCATGCAGCTGATGATCTCGACCTGCGCGGCATTGCCCTCTTCACTGAGTCCGGCAGCACCGCCCGCCAGCTCTCCAAGTACCACCCCTCCGCGCCCATCTTCGCGCTCAGCCCCGTCGAAGTCACCATCAATCGCCTCAATTTGCTCTGGGGCACCACGCCCATCCGTTGTCCCAAGATCAACAGCACTGAGGCGTTGGTCGACTGCGCCGAGAACCTGCTTTTGCATAGCGGCTTCGTCAAGCCCCGTGAGGTCATCGCCATCGTAGCCGGCACCCGAACCAAGTCCGGTTCTACCAACTTCCTTCGCTTGCACGTACTCGGCGAGCATAACCAGGAGGGCATGCGCTTCTTTGCCCCTCGCGAAGAGGAGACCATCCCCGATCCCGCCCCACAAGCGCAGACCGCCAAAGCCAGGCGCCCCTCTTCAAAATCAGCCAAAAACCCCGCGCCAACTGTTTAGCCGCGTTTCTGCTTCACAAAAAATGCCACCCCCATCCCGGGAGTGGCGTTTTTGGCTGCATCCTTCGGTCGCGATTCGCTCTCTACTTGTCCAGCACCTGGTACCGCGCCACCATGCCCGCTAGCATGTGGTCGCTGATGTGGCAGTGATAGAGCCAGATGCCGGGCGCATCCGGCACCATGTCCGCTGTAATCATCTGCGCCGACGTCACCGCCAACACATCCGTACGCTGCCCATTCACCAACACGGTGTTCCCATGCCAGTGCGGCGTATGGCCGTTAAAGAAGTCCCCCAGCGTCGACACATACCAGCGCACGTGGTCGCCCTTCTTCATGGTCATCATGGGCATGTTGCCGAAGATGTATCCGTTGATCGACCACTTAATGTTGACGTCGACAAAGCCCGTTCCGGCAATCGTCCCGGCCATCCCGCTCGGCGTGAAGGGAATTCCCTCCTTCCGATTCACACCCTTGGGATCCGAGGTGTGATCGCGGATGTTGTCTTCAAGATACTGACTTTCATTCTCATTGATGGCGATAAACATGCTCACGAACTCATGGTTGACATCCTTCGGCCGTCCATCCGGCAGAGCCATTCCGCGTCTCGTGACTACGATGACCCCAAACAGTCCTGAAGCCACGTCCCGCAGCTCATCGCAATGCGAGTGATAGAGCCAGAAAACCGAGCTTGGATCGTTTGGCCCCGGTCCCGCGCGCTCCGGTATCCGCCACGTATATGTATGCGTCGCGCCTGGCGGCACGCCACCGTCTTCCTTGTCTTTGCCGCTGGTGCCGTCGTTGTAGTCAGCGCCCTCTGAATCCTTCTCGTACAACACCCCATGCGGATGCATGCTGTAGGGATGCGTCGCATTGTTCTTGAAAACAACCTTGATCGTGTCGCCCACGGCCCCGCGCAGAATCGGTCCCAGGATCCCTAAATACTGCTCATCGGGCTCGCGCTTCTTCTGCGTCGCAAACGTCGCATCGGTGTACTCGTGATAAACCGCCTTCTTGTACACCTTGCCAATCCTGTGAGGCCCCGACTCGGTAAACGCCTTGCCAATCTCGTCGAACTCCATGCCCATGGCTTCGTCACGGCCGGAGGGCGCGTAATCCCATTGCACCTCGTCGGCTGCAACGTAGTAAGTGCGTGTCTTGCCTGCGGGCACAGCGGCGGCGGCGCTCACCCGAACCGGAACTCCGCAAAGAACAATCGCGGCCAAACCAGCTGCTACGAAAAGAGCACGTGAGATTCTTCCTTGATTCAATTTGCCTCCAGCGTCATCGGTGATAATGCCGTCAAAATTGGCGAACGCCAGCCTGCTTCAGACACAAGCTTCCGCGTCGCATTCGTTTTAGGTACGCAACCGCGTTGCGATGTGAATTCACTTAGCGCTGAAATGCTCTTGTGGTGCCGTGCTGTGCGTGGTCGGGGATCTGAAAAGTATTCTGAATTGAAGAAGATGAACCTGTTAACCGAAGAAAGGCCGGGGGCGATCGGCTGCCCCGTCCTTTCCGCGTTTTTGCCGGAAAGGGCGGGAGAGCCATCACTATTCGCACCAAGAGCCGAAGGCGGCTGCCCCACCGCAGATGGTTATTTCGGCGCGAGCTGCCGCAGCACGTACTGCAGAATGCCGCCGTGCTCAAAGTACTCGATCTCCTGCGGAGTATCGATGCGAACTTTGGCCGTGAACTCCTTCACAGCCCCATCGGGAGCGGTAGCCTTCACCGTGAGCGTGCGACCACCGGCAAGCCTGGCCCCCAACAGAGTTGTCAGTCCCGGGAAGGCGTAGACCTCCTCGCCGGTCAGCCCCAGCGACTCCACATTCTGCCCATCCTCGAACTGCAGAGGCAGAATCCCCATCCCCACCAGATTCGACCGGTGAATGCGTTCGAAACTCTCCGCAATCACCGCTCGCACGCCCAGCAGCTTCGGTCCCTTCGCCGCCCAGTCGCGCGAGGATCCGGAGCCGTACTCCTTGCCGGCCAGGATCACCAGCGGCACGCCGCGCTCTTCATACTTCACGCTCGCGTCGAAGATCGACATCCCTTCACCCTCGGGCAGCAGCCGCGTGACTCCACCTTCCGTCCCCGGCGCAAGCTTGTTGCGAAGCCGCACATTCGCAAAAGTTCCGCGCACCATCACCTCATGGTTGCCACGCCGCGAACCATACGAGTTGAAGTCCGCCAGCTTCACTCCATGCTCTGACAGATACTCGCCAGCAGGACCGTTGGCCTTGATGTTGCCTGCCGGAGAAATGTGGTCCGTCGTCACCGAATCGCCCAGCACCGCCAGCACCCGCGCGCCCAGGATGTCCGTGACTGCCGCAGGCGTCTTCGTGATCCCATCAAAGTACGGTGCCTTGCGAATGTACGTCGAGTCCGGCTCCCACTGATACACATCGCCGGTCGGGAACTTCAGCCCCTGCCAGTTCGCGTCCCCGTCTGAAACCGTGGCGTACTCCTTGCGGAAGCTTTCGCTGTTCAGTCCACGCTCGATCGCCTCGGCTATCTCGGCTTGCGTCGGCCAAATGTCTTTCAGGTAAACCGGCTGCCCGGCCTGGTCCGTTCCCAGCGGATCCGTATCGAAGTTGTGCCCAATCTTGCCGGCCAATGCATACGCGACAACCAGTGGCGGGCTCATCAGATAATTTGCCCGCACATCCACGTTCACGCGCCCCTCAAAGTTGCGGTTGCCGCTCAGCACGCTCACCGCGACCAGGCCGTGCTCGTCGATGCTCTTTGAAACATCGGTCGGCAGCGGACCGGAGTTCCCAATGCACGTCGTGCAGCCATAGCCCACCACATTGAAGCGGAGCTTTTCAAGGTACGGTAGCAGCCCAGCCTTGGTGTAGTAGTCGGTCACCACGCGCGAACCCGGCGCAAGAGATGTCTTCACCCAGGGCGGCACAGTCAGACCCTTTTCGACAGCCTTCTTCGCCAGAATTCCCGCAGCCACCATCACCGACGGGTTCGAGGTATTCGTGCAACTCGTAATCGCCGCAATCACCACCGACCCATGGTCGAGATACGTATCAGGATCGACGCCGAAGCGCTCCTTCACTGTCGTTGTCAGGTGCACCGGAACCTTTTCCGCAATGCCGCTGTCAGTTACGGTCCCGCGCTTCCACGCAGCCGCGGTCCGTGTACCCAGCGGCTTGGCAGTCGGTGACAGCAGGGCGGGCAGTTGTTGTGCAAAGCTCGCCGCCGCGTCCTTCAGCAGCACGCGATCCTGTGGCCTCTTTGGTCCTGCAACGCTCGGCTCCACCGCGCCCAGGTCCAGTTCAAGCGTTTCCGTGTACTCCGCCTCTGGCGAGCTGGCCGTGTGGAACAGCCCTTGTTCCTTGTAGTAGGCCTCGACCAGTGCGATTTGCTCTTCGCTGCGTCCTGTCAGTCGCAGATAGCGCAGCGTCTCCGCATCCACTGGGAAGATGCCGCAAGTCGCGCCGTACTCCGGCGCCATGTTGCTGATTGTTGCGCGATCGGCCAACGCCAGACCGGCAATCCCGCTACCGTAGAACTCCACAAACTTGCCCACAACCCCCAGCTTGCGCAACGATTGTGTCACAGTCAGCACCAGGTCAGTGGCTGTCGCTCCTTCGCGCAGCTTCCCCGTCAGCCTGAGGCCCACCACTTGCGGCACAAGCATTGAGACAGCCTGCCCCAGCATCGCCGCCTCGGCCTCAATGCCGCCAACGCCCCAGCCCAGCACACCCAATCCATTGATCATCGTCGTGTGCGAGTCGGTGCCCACCAGCGTGTCAGGATAAGCCACCACTTCGCCGTCGATCTCGGTGGTAAACACCACCCGCGCCAGGTACTCCAAATTCACCTGATGGCAAATCCCCATCCCCGGCGGAACCGCAGAGAAGTTGCGGAACGCCGTCTGCCCCCACTTCAAGAACGCATACCGTTCGCGGTTTCTCTGAAATTCCAAGAGAGTATTTGCCGCAAGAGCGCCCACGGCGCCAAATTCATCCACCTGCACCGAATGATCGATGACAAGCTCTGCCGGAACCAGCGGATTCACCCGCTCCGGATCGCCGCCCAGTGTCTTGATGGCATCGCGCATCGCGCCAAGGTCCACGATCGCGGGCACACCAGTAAAGTCCTGCATCAGCACGCGCGCCGGCATGTAAGCAATCTCGCGGCTCGGCTCCGCCTTGGCATCCCAGTTGGCCAGGAATTCGATATCGCCGACCGTCACGTTCAGGCCGTCTTCTCGGCGCAACAGGTTTTCAAGCAATATCTTCAGGCTGAAGGGAAGCCGATTCAGGTTGAAGCCGCGGGCTGTCAGTGCCGGAAGCCGAAACATCGTGTAGGAGCGATTGCCGGATGCCAGTGTGGCCCGGCTGTCAAAACTATTCATCGTGGGAACCCTTTCTATCCGCGCATCGGCGGATGGATGTCTTGAGTTGCAGGCGGAGCCGTCGAATGATGGGAACTCCGCCGGACAGCGGGTGCCCAGGCCTCGTCTTTGAGTCCCGGGAAACCTCGAATTAACCGGCTGGATGATTCAGAGGGAAGAACCGCGCCCACGATCGGGCCGGCCGCGGTGGAACCGCTTCAGCACGGGCGTCGATGAAATTCGGACTGCGGAACGGCTAAACATAGCGGATACTAAAATTCTAGCGCCAAGTCGCGATTCAGGGAATCTTTATCCGCAATTGAAAGCAAGCCCGGGCTCGTGGGTCGTCGAACGCCTTCCAAACGGCCCGGCCCATTTCTGCATTGTACGAATCCAGAACCAGAAGCTATGCTCAAACCCGAAGCTTCAGGAGGTCCCGATGCACCTGCGCAGAGTCCTGTCCCCGATTGCCGCCATGCTCTTCCTCGGTGTGGCGGCAAATAGCCAGACCATGTCCATGCCCCCCGCGAGTCCGCCAGCCGCGCAGCAAGCGCTTGCCGTTACCTGGCCCACCGTAGACGGCGTTGCTGTTCTGCCCAACTTTCGTTTCGGCACTGGCGAGACGCTGCCCCAGCTCAAGCTGCATTACCTCACTCTCGGCACGCCCCACCGCAATGCAGCGGGCCACGTCGATAATGCCGTGCTCCTCCTCCACGGCACCGGTGGCAATGCCCACTCGCTCATGAATCCCTTGTTCTCGAATGTTCTCTTCGGCCCCGGCCAGCCGCTCGACATCACCAAATACTTCATCATCCTGCCCGACGACATCGGCCACGGCGAAAGCTCCAAGCCCTCTGACGGCTCGCATATGAAGTTCCCTGCCTACGACTACGACGACATGGTCCGCAGCCAGCACATGATGCTCGACGAGATGAAGATCGATCATCTCCGCCTCATCCTGGGAACCTCAATGGGTTGCATGCAGACCTTCGTCTGGGGAGAGACCTACCCCGGCTTTGCCGACGCCCTTGCCCCCTTCGCCTGCCTCCCGGTCCAGATCGCCGGTCGCAACCGAATGATGCGCTACATGGCCATCCAGGGCATCAAGCTCGACCCGGCATGGATGGATGGCGAGTACAAGACCGAGCCTGCGCTGGGCCTGCGCAACGCCAACGAAATGCTCCTCGTCATGGGATCAAGCCCGCTACAGATGCAGAAGAATGAGCCGACTCGCGAGCTTGCGGAAAAGTATGTAGACCAGTACCTTGCGCGCACGATGGCGAATACAGATGCGAATGACCTTATCTATTACGTCAACGCCAGCCGCAACTACGACCCCAGCCCCCGCCTCGAACAGATCACGACGCCTGTGCTGTGGATCAACTCGGCGGACGATTACATCAACCCGCCCGAGCTCGGGATTGCCGAAAAAATGGCCAAGCGCATACCCAATGCGCGCTTCATCCTTATCCCCATTTCGGATGCCACCCGCGGACATGGAACCCACACCGTAGCCGCAGTTTGGAAGGACTACCTGATCGAGCTTCTCAAAACCACCGAACCAAAGCAGTAGTTCGCCAACGCCGCTGACGCCGCTATTACCGCTGCCCTGGCTCCATGTTGTAAAGGAAATAAGCGCGCAACTCCAGGTAGGGGCCCTTGAAGTCATGGGGCAGCGGCGGATAGTTTGATCCGGTAAGAGCGCCCCAGGCAGCACGATCCAACGCCGTGTCGCCGGAACGGCCTTCCAGGTACATAGGATCCACAAGCCGGCCATCGGGAAGAACCTTGAACCGTATTACTACCATTCCTGACTTCAAGATTGGCGGGTTCACTTCGTCCGGAATCAACGGATCCCAGGTACGTTGCGTCTCGTAGTGCCAGCGCTGCAACCAGGCACTGAAGTCCACACCCTCGGTGGGCGACAGAATCTCCACACCGCCGCCGGCCCCTGGATGACGGGCCAGCCCGCCCATACCCATGCTCCCCGGAGCACCTTGCCCTGGGGCACGCGAACCGCGCATGGCGTCTCGCAGCTGGTCGGCTGGATTCTGCGATCCCATCGCAAAGTTCGGACGCGCCGGCACCGCTGCTGGGCGAGGAGTTTCAAGCTGTGGCTGCGGGGTGGAAGGAGGAGGTTGATTTGGAGCGGGCTGCTGAACTTGCGCGGGCGCCGGGGGTGCCGGTGTTGGCGCTGGCGGCGGTATGGCCTTGTTCAGAGCCTCCAGCGTCTTCTTGTCCATCACCGTCGGTTTTTCAGGAATGGGGTTGATCTTTACCTTCGGTTGCAGTTGACGAAGTGCGTCGGGTGGCAGATCAAGATATTGCAGATCCTTGCGATTCTTGATCGCTTCCATGGGATCGATCACCTGCGGCACTTTGAAGACATACTTCGGAATCCACGTAATCGCCGAAAGTATCGCCAGGTGGATGAGAATTGCTAACCATACTCCCTCGCGCAGCCGCGCCCAGCGCCGCTCATCCTCAAGTTCGCCGATCATCTCCAGCAGTTCGTGGGTGTCGTAGTCCACCCAGCGCGAACCGCGAACGACAGGAGATTCAGTTTCTGTCTTGGACTCGGTCTCAGCCTCGCGCAACTCTGTGCCCTCTGCCGGAGTCTCCAGCGGCGGGTCCTCTTCGCCGGTGACGGAGATGCTGCCGCTCGGCTCCGGACTGGCGATGTTCAGGCTGATCAGCGGAGTGGCGTTCGGTTTCGACACGCGGCCATTCTCGCTCGGCTCTTTGGGCTCGTTCATGCTAGTTGGAGCTTCGCTGGTGGGCATCAGTTGCTTGGGAGCTTGCTTGGGCACACACTGCCCAACGGCTCCCTCTCGAGTCCTTTCTATCTATTCTCTCATTCCACCTGAAATCCGTGCACTCGGCGAGCCTCGTACAATGGTTCCTGATGATTAAGACGGATTATTAGGCGGAAGGGGACCCGTTTGAAGTCGTTTCTTGCCAGGTTCATAGCCAAGTTGAATTTTGTACTCCTGCCTTTCCTGGCCAAATTTGGGTTCTGGGGCCTCGGCGCTCTCGCATTGCTTGATTCTTCAAGCCTCCCCGTTCCCATGGATGCATTCTTGGCCTTCTCCATCTGGAACGACAAGGGCCACTTCTGGCTCTATTGCCTTACAGCCTCAGTCGGCTCGGCGATAGGCGGTCTGCTTCCCTATGGACTGGGGCGCGCCGGCGGCGAACTCTTTCTGCTCAAGCGGGTCAACCGTGAGCGCTTTGAGAGGATGCGCACTCGCTTCGAACGCCAGGAATTCCTGGCCATGATGATCCCCTCCATGCTGCCTCCGCCCACGCCGTGGAAGGCCTTCGTCTTTGCCGCGGGCGTATTCGAGATGAGGGTGGTCCCATTCATGCTGTCCGTATTCTTCGGCAGGATGGTTCGCTGGATGGTGCTCTCACTCCTCGTGCTCAAGCTGGGCCCGGGAGCTGTTCAGATCGTCGAGCACCACGCTCTCATCTTGGTGGCCATCGTGGGTGCCCTGGCAATCGCCGGGTTCACCTGGTGGTGGATGCGCAGAAAGCGCGCCGACAAGCTCCTCGAAAACTAGACCGCACACAGTTTCGCGATCTTGCCATTCCGCGAACGGGCTAACCCCCGAGGCGGGACTTGCCAACTTAATCGATCCAAGGATTGAAACGATAGGTCCGGATGCCCCATCCTTCCGATTTTTCATCGCAAGGGCGGGGATCGAAAACGGCTATTTCGCCGCCAGCGCAGTCTGTTCCTGCGCCCCACTCAGCCGCCGCACCATTACTGGGACGCCAAAAGCCACAGCAACCACGATCGCCGTTGACACCAGGTCGTTGCGATAGAAGGGCAGTCCGGCCGCGTAGCAGGTGGCCAGTCCTCCAGCCGTGCGCGGATACATAGCGCTGCTGGCCCAGACCGCATAATTCGAAATCAAAAAGAACGACGTCGGTCCAAGAAGAGTCGCAGCGCCTGCGCGCACAAACGTGGTCCGGCTGTGCAGCAGAATCTGCCCCAGTGCCATCGCCGCAACATACCACGCCCATGTAGGCAAGTACTCCTGTGTGTGGAAGCCGTAGTGGTACACGTAAACCGTCAGGAAGTAGTCGCAAGCCATGAGCACTGCCAGGGGCCCAAGCATCTCCCGCCATGACCGCCTAGCGCCAAAATACAACAGAGTGCCGCCGACTGCGGTAAAGTTCCACAAGCCCGCGTGGGGCAGCAGACGGCTCAACACGGCAACAAGCAATAACAGATAAGCGGGCATGAAAACCTCAATTTCTTCGATTTCCGGGGACCAGGTCCCAGAGTGGGGGAAAACCATTCCTGTCGAATATCGGGGTCCACAGCGACAGGTCCTAATCGATGGAGTTGCGGCAACTGCGACTCTCTTCATTCTGGGGTCCGCGAGCCGCCCGGTCAACCGGAATCGTTCCATCACACCAACAAATGTTTCCACCAGGAGCAAAACCGCCTAGTGCTGCTCACGCCCATTCATCGCCTCGCCGGCATCCTCGTGCCCATCTATGACATAGACCCAGCCGCTTAGCAATGACCGGCCGGTCGCATTTCCTGTGCCTATGAACGAATAATCGAAGCGCAGGTCTTTGAACTCCACTGTCGTCCAGGTCCTGCCGGGTACCAGCTGTGGCGCTTCCATCCCCGCAACTGGCACCTGCCCCACGTCGCGCACCACCGCCCATGTTCCCCAGTCCAGGTACACCTGGCCCAGGGGTGTTCGTTTCGCAACCTCTGTGGCCGCGGTCGCTGGCGGCTTGAACTGCACGTCCTGCTGTGGGTCGCTGTCGATCGTCCCAGTCCAAGTGTCGACTTCCGCAGTCTGGTAAAAGCCCCCAGTCTCCAGAACCGCGTGCCAGCGAAACGGATCGACCGGATATGGCTCGATTCCCATCCGCGTCACCGGCGAGGTTGCCACTTGTGTCTTTTCCAACAGTGAACCGGCCTCTGCGTGCTCCTCCCACCGCCAACCCCACAACAACACCATGCCTGTCAGCGCGAGAATCGCCCATCCGCGCCCGCGAAACTCCTTCCGCCGTGCACCAATCTCCCCAGCCACAAGTCCAAACAGCCACGGCATAATGAACGCCATCAGCAAGAGTGCCCACAATACTGGTTCGGCAATAAACATGAAGCTGCCCGCATACCAGCGCGGATTGAAAGGGAAGAATGGCCGCAGACCATAGTTGTTGGTCCAATCCAGCAGCAGATGGCTCAGGGCCGCAATCATGGCAGTTGCGTAGAGCCAGCCCCAATGCACCGGCTGCGTCTGCCGTGGCTCCGGTGCGCCCGGGTCAATCACGCGTGGTGGCGTCGCCGCCAGCTTTCTATGTCTTCGCCGCTTCACCCACAGATCAAGCAGCCACACCAGCCCCACCACAACTCCGGCTACCACCGGCAAGGCGATAAACGTATGCGTAATTCCCCGGTGGTGCTTCAGTTCCTCCACCGGCCCACGCAACCCCCAAAGCACATCCATGTCCGCAGCTTCCGCCGCCAGCACAGCCGCCAGCGTTGCATACCGCGTTGTGCGGTTCAGCCCCGCACGCCCAATGCAAGCCCCAGTAAGAAAATGCGTAATAGGTTCCATATGCGATCTGCCAACCATACTACCCTGCCCCACGGCCCCCTATAATTCAGCCAATGGGCGACCACACCAACACAGACTCGGCCGCAGCCCATCGCGTCAAGGAACTGCGCTCCGAACTCCGCCGCCACGAGCACTTTTATTACGTCCTGGATGCCCCGCAGATCAGCGACGCCCAGTACGACGCGCTGATGAACGAGCTCAAGCGGATCGAGACCGCGCATCCTGAGCTGCTGACCCCCGACTCGCCGACCCAGCGCGTAGGCGGTAAGCCCGCCGAAGGCTTCAAGAAAGTGAGCCATTCGCGTCCCATGCTTAGCCTGGACAACGCCTACTCCGCAGAAGAACTGGCAGACTGGGATCGCCGCGTTCGCGAGCTCGCTGGCGGGCTCCCGGTCGAGTACACGGCGGAGCTAAAGCTCGACGGCCTCAGCATCGCCCTGCACTATGAAGCGACGGAAAGCGGCGGCGCCCGCCTTGTCCGCGGCATCACCCGCGGCGACGGCCAAATCGGCGAAGACGTAACCTCAAATGTGCGCACCATCCGCAGTGTGCCGCTTTCAACCTCAGCCGACCGTTTGAACGCAGCAGGACTCCCGCCAACATTTGAGGTACGTGGCGAGGTGGTGATGCCCGAGGCGGCCTTCCAACGCATGAACGAGGAGCGCGAGCAGCAGGGGTTGGCCGCTGCAGTCAATCCTCGAAATGCCGCGGCCGGCACACTGCGCACGCTTGAACCCAGCATCGTTGCCAACCGCCGGCTCGTCTTCTTTGCATACTTCCTGCTTGTTGACGGCGAGTACTGGCCGCATGGCCAACGGGCAACGCTCGACGTCCTTACCACGCTGGGCTTGCGCGTCAACCCGCACAGCAAACTCGTGGCGTCGGTCGAGGAGATGACCAGCTTCATCGATCAGGCAGAGTTGGATCGCGCCACGCTCGGCTATGAGATCGATGGTGTTGTTCTCAAGGTCGACTCCCACGCCACACAGCAGCGCCTCGGCTACACCGGCCGCGCTCCGCGCTGGGCTATCGCTTACAAGTTCACTGCCAAATCAGGCGTCACCCAGGTCCGCGAAATCACTGTACAGGTAGGCCGCACCGGTAAGCTCACACCCGTTGCCGAACTCACACCCGTCTTCATCGGAGGCACTACGGTCAGCCGCGCTACGCTGCACAACGCCGATTTCATCGAACGCCTCGGCCTGCTCGTTGGCGACTGGGTCAAAGTTGAGCGCGGTGGCGACGTCATCCCGAAGGTCGTTGAAGTCTTTGAAGACGCCGACCATCCGCGCGGCAGTGTGCCATTCGCTTTTCCAATGCGTTGCCCCGAGTGCCAGAGTGACGTCGTGCGCGTCGAGGGCGAAGTGGACTATCGCTGCGTCAACGCCAACTGCCCCGCCAAGCTGCGCGAGAGCCTGCTCCACTTTGGCCGTCGCAGCGTCATGAACATCGAAGGTCTCGGCGACGCCGTAGTGCAACAGTTGCTTGATCGCGGACTGGTGCACAGCGTCGCCGATCTGTACGCCTTGAAAAAGGATGAGCTGATTGCCCTTGATCGCTTTGCGGAAAAGTCAGCCATCGCGCTGCTTGACGAAATTGAACGCTCAAAGAAGGCGGGATTAGCCCGTGTTCTGATGGGCCTGGGCATTCGCTTTGTCGGTGAGCGCACCGCCGAGTTGCTCGCCCTTGAGTTCGGTTCAATCGAAGCTTTGGAGTGCGCAACCGCCGAAGAATTGGAAAGAGTGGAAGAGGTTGGTCCACGTATCTCCCAGGCGATTTTGGAGTTCTTCGCGCAACCGGCCAACCTCGCTCTCATCCAGAAACTCAAGGATGCTGGAGTGGGGATGACTGCGGAGCGGAAGCAGCGTTCAACCCAGCTTGCGGGGCTAACCTTCGTCCTCTCCGGCACGCTGCCCACGCTCTCCCGCGAAGAGGCCAAGCGGAAAATCGAAGACGCCGGCGGCAAGACCGCAGGGTCTGTGAGCAAGAAGACTAACTATGTGGTCGCAGGGGAAGAGGCTGGCTCAAAACTCGAGAAAGCTCTCGAACTCAAGATTCCGGTCCTCGACGAAGCTGGACTCCTGGCGTTGCTGGGTGAAAATTCACAGACAGAATAGAGGGCTCCCGCGGAAGCTCACCGCAAGTTGAATCAAGAACCCACCCGCCGCCGCGCGATGATTCCCGGGCCCCGGTCCACGCCGCGCATCGAGCGCTCCCGGTCCCATGCCTCCGCGCGCCAGTTGCGCGACGCAAAGCGAGGCGGCTCGTCAGGCGCAAGAGTCGGCTCTGCGCCTGGGATTCTTGCCGGCATCGTGACCAGCTCAGGCTGTACGTTGAACGGCGGCACCTTGGGCGTAATCCGAACCGGCGGTGGAATCACCTGCGCTGAACATTCCGCATCTGAATACGTGGCGTTTCCCGTCAGGCTGCCGTCGGTCGCAGCGACACCTGCCTCCATCTCCACATCGTCGGCCGCGTTGGGTTGGAGACGCACGGCAAGTATCCTGGCCATGAATTTGTCCACCAGCTTGTGCAGGCAGGTCTGCCCGCAAAGAGGTTTCGACCTGGGCCGCAAGCGGTTCCGTGAATTCCACCCGCTTATCCGCAACTCTCCGTTCTGGTCATATGCCACAAACCAGTGGTTCGTCTGCTTCTTCTCCGCATTGCAGATGTCGCAACAGATCGCCTGCCGGATCACTGAATCTCCCCCACGCCGTACAATCCTCCTACGGCTTCGTCGATTCCTAAGTGCCGGCTCCACTCGTTCGGGCAACAACGCGCAAATGCATACGCGGACGCCGCCGGCCGCCCGTGCAGAGAACTCTTGGAATCGCGTCCCCTTACTTCATCGCTCGTCAGATGGAAGGCGTGAGACAGGACCGACCGTATTGTGGTGGGAGATCAAATCGGGAATGAAGGGAGCAGAACCTTCTTGAAATGGAAAACGCAGCCAGCCGGAATTGCACTCGCATTCCGAGCTCGCTGCGTTTTGCTGCTCAAATCTTCAACTATTGCCGCGGCGCGAAGTACCCCTTCTTGGCTCGCACCTGGTAGCGCCGATCAGTGCAGTAAAGATAAATGGGCCTAAAAGATCCGTCGTACTTGAAGTCCGCAGGCGTATACGTCAATGCGTACTGGCTGCGCAACTCCTCTTCGATGGATGCAAAGGCGTTTGAAACTTCTTCTACCGACGGCGGAAAGAACGTCTTGCCACCTGTAGCCTCGGACATCTGCTGAAGTACATCGTCGCCCTTGCCGCGGCTCGGCGTCCAGTTGGTGCTGATGGCGTAAATGATGGTCTCTGCCCGCTCGCACTCTTTGATTGCTTCGTCAGGGTGAACGCGGCTCTGGTTGTCATCGCCGTCTGAAAGCAGCACCATCGCCTTGCGCACCGGCTCCGTCACGTGCGCATCCAGCAGCTTGTCGCGGCAGGCGGTGTAGATCGCATCGAAGAGCGCAGTGCCGCCTCCGGGGCGCAACCGGTCAATCCCCGTCTGCAGGGCGTCCACATTGTTCGTCCAGTCCTGCATCACTGTCGGCGTCACATCGAACCCCATTACAAAAGCACGATCGCTCTTGGCCTTGAGGACCTGAATCAGGAACTCCTGGGCCGACTGTTGCTCAAACTGGAATCGCGTACGAATGGATGTGCTGGCGTCGATCACAATCGCGACACGCAGGGGAAGATTGATCTGCTGATGAAAGGTGTTCACCTTCTCCGGAGCCTTCTGGTCGTCGAGCAAGGCAAAGTCGCTTTGCTGCAGGTTGGGAATGTAGTGCCCATGCTTGTCAGTCACGGTGAAGATGAGGCTGACCTCGTTCACGCCCAAGTGAACGACTGGCACATTCGCGTCCCCGGCTTGGTCGGGAGAGGAAGTTTGCGGCGGTTTGGATGCTGGTTGCTGTGCGGGCAGTGCGGCAGTCGAAAGCGCTGCCGCAAGCACGACTCTAATTGTATTTCTCATCATGGCTTTCTCATTTTAGCAATCGCACCCGAATTCCCGCACCCCTCCAAATCCCTTAAGGAATCCTTTCAGGTACGTCAGTACTGTGCCGCTTTGCCGGCGGGCGCTTCCAGTTGGCCCAGGAAACGCTCCAACTCTTCAGGCAGCGGCGCCTCCAGTTTGACCAGCTTTCCGGTCAAAGGGTGTGCGAACTCCAGATTCGCTGCGTGAAGAAAGTTCCGTCCCAACCGCAGTTTCTCCGGTTCCAATTTCCGGCGCGCCGCCTTGGACTGTGCTGCCTGTGAAGCAACCTGGTCTGTCAGTTGACCAGCAGCGCCGTAAAGGGAGTCTCCGACCACCGGGTGACCGATCGAAGCCATGTGCACTCTGATCTGGTGGGTCCGCCCGGTCTCAATACGAACGCGAATGAGCGTGAATTTGCCAAACCGATTCGCCAGCCGTCGCACCACTTCGTAGTGAGAGACCGCCGAGCGCGCATTGTCCTGCGGCTTCGCGGTCATTCGAGTGCGCCGCGTGGGGTCGCGGCCCACGCCCGCGTTGATGGTCCCTTTTGCTCGTTCGATCGCCCCGTGCACCAAGGAAATATAGGTCTTCTTGATTTTGCGTGTGGCAAACATCTCTCCCAGTGCCGCATGCGCGCGGTCGTTCTTGGCCACCACAATCAAGCCACTGGTGTCTTTGTCCAGCCTGTGAACGATGCCCGGTCTAAGCTCTCCGCCTGTTGAAGAAAGGGCCTTGAACCTATGGAGCAACGCATTCACCAGTGTCCCCAAACTGCGAGCGTCCTCATTCTGCCCTGATCCGGCGTGCACCATCATGCCCGCAGGCTTGTTCACCACAGCAAGATCGGCGTCTTCGTACACAACGTCCAGCGGGATGTCTTCTGCCGTTGCTTTGAGCGGCGCTGGATGAGGCTCGCCAGTGATGGCGATATGCTCGCCCCCACGCAACTTCATCGAAGCCTTCTCACGCTCGCCGTTCACCAGCACATCGCCCTGGTCCATGAGCAGTTGCACACGCGAGCGGCTGACGCCCTCAAGCTTCGACACAAGAAACATGTCAAGCCGCTGCCCGGCAGTTTCAGCAGGCACATCGATCGTGCGCAGTTCCAGCTTTCCAACCTCACCCATGTTGCGCCTCGCTCTTCCTGCTCGCGCCCTTGCGCTCCATCAGCACAAGTCCTCCTGCGAGCACCAACAACACGGCTGCAGCCTGCGGACCATCCAGCATTCCGCCAAGCAGAGCGCCACGTCCTTCAGGATCGCGCCACAACTCTGTCATGAAAACTACAACGCCGAAACCCAGCAAACCCGATCCCGCAATATCGCCTTGCTGCCGTCTCGCCGCCAGACCCGCAAGCAGCGATGCCGATAGGGTGAAGAATCCCAGTGCCGCGTATGCCTGCACAGGGTGCAGCGGAATCCCCAGCGGCGTCCCACTCCAGCGCGCGGCCAGCGGATTTACGTAGGTCACGGCCCAGCGCGCGGTTGATGCGGTCCCGTAGCCCGACCCTGCAAGCAGTCCGCCAAACTGTTCCAAGGCCAGACCCAGAGCCAACGGACCGGCCAGCGCATCGGCCGTACTCCACACGCTCAGTCCCTTCAAGTGCGCATATAACCCGGCAGACGCGACGCCTGCCAACGCGCCCGCTGCGCCCAGCAAGGGATGATGAATCATCGCCAACCCCAGCATCCACGTTGGATGGCGGCGCACGTCGTTCCAGTTTATTGCAATCAACAGCAGCCGCTGGCCCACGAGAGCCGCAGACAACGCAACAACGCACAGATTCCACACCTGCCCGGCATCCACGCCCGCAATGCGCGCCGTGCGCTGCGCCAGAAACAGTGCCATCAACACGCCCAACGCCGCCATCGCGCCATAGGACGGAATCAGAACTGCACCGATGTGGAAGAAAACTGGATACACCTGAGTCAGCATACGGCATTTTCACTGCGCGCGTAGCCGTCAGGTTGTTTTCAAAGGAAGGTAGAATCCGACCCGCTGGGCCGTGAATGATGCGCTGGTGAACCCGTCCAAAGACGGTGGAGCTCTCCGCGGTTCATTAGGCATTCCGGACTGGCGGACACGGCACACAGAACCGATTGTCGAGTCGAGCCCCTGTTCATGAATGTTGGTTCAACCAGCGTTAACCACCCACCTGCTTTGCAGGCCGGTTTCTATTGCGGATAGTACGGGTCCGTGCCAGAAATTACAAGTCTTGTGCGAAGTGCGCGCGGTGTGCTACCGTTTTGGGTCTTGCCGTTTTGAACCCAACAGGCCGAAATTGGAACTGCCCATCGCTGGTTAGTGCCCGCCACTCGGAGCTACCGATTCAAGCTTGCTATTATTCATCTGCTCTGCCCGGGCAACAAGCTTCTTGAGCTTTCCCTCGATGTCCGCATCACCAACGTGCTGGTCCTCCAGCACGCCATCCGCATCAATCGTGAATGTGGCGGGAATCGCGTTTACGCCAAACTGCATGGCGATTCGGCCATCGAATCCACCGTCGCGATATTGAAGCCAGGTCAAGCCGTTCTTGCCGACAAAGTCCTTCCATTTGCCTTCATCGTTATCCAGACTGACGCTTAGGACTACCAGAGGCTGGCCGTCAAATTTCTGGGCGATCTTCCGGATGTGGGGGGCGCCTCGCGGCATGGACCACACCAGGTAGCCCAAAAGTCGATCAGCACCACCTTCCCTGTAAGGCTTTCCAGTGTCAAGGTTCGGCCATCGAGCGTCTTCAGACCAAAATTTGGGGCCATCTTGGCTCGAGCCAACTCGGGACGCTCGACAAAACGAACTGCCCGGGCATAGTCCAGGCCACTGGGCCCGACCACCCTCAAGAACTGCCTAAACCGCTCCTTGGCGTCTTCATCTCGCTTGAGATATGCAAGTGCCTCGCCGTCAGCATAGAGACAATCTGCGCTATTCGGCTGTAGATGGAGCGCCGCTTGAAATGCTCCGTCGGCCGCCACCAATGGGTCATCTCGCTTGCCGTGAATACCTTCTCTCAAACAGGTTTCGCCTAGTAGGAACTGCGCGTTTACCCTGTCGCTTACCGCGGTCGCATTAGCTAGCATCGCACTCGTCTGCGCGCGCGCCGCTTTGTAATCCCCAAGGTGCGACGGCAGCATCCCAGGCTTTCTGCTCGCAAACGATACAGTGTCCGCCATCCTGCTTATCCGCCTTGCGAAATCCCTCCAGAGCAAATACATAGCGAGAGTCCTTCATCAGAAGGACGGCTTCGTCAAAAGTCTTTTTGGCTTTGGGATCCGAGGGGCAGCTGGTTCGCGTTTCCGGCTTGTTCGGCTGAGCGGTTGTGGGGGCTTGGGCTATGCAGGCAACACAGAGTAGTAAAGAAAACAGGACAAGACAAGAGATTGACTTGCACGTAACATCTCCAGAATCGCACCCACTCTATCACGGAATGTGTCCCGTTGAGATAAAAATTACGATCCTGTCTTCCACTCTTCTTCAAGCACTTCGTCCAGCAGACCGCGCAGACTGGCTGCGCGCGCATGGCCCATCTGCGCATTGGCGCCTCCAGCCTGAGCCAGTTCATCAGCTAGATTTAATGCGGCAAGCACAGCCACCCGCAGCGAATCAACCGTACGCCCCTGCGCGGCCACTGCACGCATCTTTGCGTCTACGCGCGCAGCCAGTTCGCGGATGTGCACGGTATCTTGTCCCGAAAGGTGATAAACCTGGTCGTAAATCTCTACGGTTACGTAACCAGGAGGATCGCTCCGCTTCTCCTCAGCCATGCCATTCCTCACAGTTCAAGTCCATTGAGCTCCGCCAAAAGGCGGTCTACGCGCTGCCGCACTTGATCGCGCTCAGCGCGTAGTGCAGTTAGTTCTTTCTGCAGATTCTCCAACTGCCCTGCTTGCTCACGCACTTGTACCTCAGCCTGTCCCGCGCGCTCCTGGGCCTCAGCACGCGCCTTTCGCTCTCGCCTCACTATGGCCACCGCGCGCATCACCCGCTCTTCGAGCGCCGAAAAATCGTCTGCGCTCAAAGCCAGGGTTGCCGGCTCCCCAAGAAGATGATTCCGCGGCTGCGCGCCCGCTTCCCCGGCCACATCTTTATTCCAGGAAAACTCCGACATTCAAGGACCTCCACTCAAATGCAGCGTAACGGAGCAAGTATAGCCCCGAAACGCCCCAATCTTCCCCTCTAACTGCGCAGCTTTGCTCCGGCTTTGCCCACCGCTCCCACAACCTGCGCCTGAAAGCCCTGCAACTCTTCCTCGCGCAGCGTGCGATCCGGCGCCTGAAAGGTGGTTCCCATCAGCAGCGAGTACTCGCCGTGACCAAGTCGCGCGTCGCGAAATACTTCGCGCACTCGCCAGTCCACGAGTTCCGGGATCTGCAATCCGGCCAGGGCCTGGTTAATCTTCTCCCAGCCAACACTCGCGTCCAGGACCAGCGAAAAATCGCGGCGCACCGGCTGGAACCGGGAAATCTCTCGAGCAATCGTCTTGCGGAGGTTGAGCTTGTAGAGCCGGTCCAGGTACAACTCACCCACTAGCACAGGCTCCCGCAACTTGCGTGCGGCGGCTTCGCGCGGATGCAGTTGGCCGCACCACCCCACCGTCTCGCCATCCACCGCAACCCGCGCAGAGCGGTATGGATGCAGCCAATCAGGCGTCAGCCCAGCATCGGCTGGAAACCGGTCGAAATATACGGCGCGCGTCTGAAACCGCGCCAGAACCTGCTCTACCGCACCTTTCACGTCATGAAAATCAATTGCACGCGCTGGATGCAGCGGACCCTGCTCCGGCAAACTGCCCACCGCGCCGAAAGCCACTGCCGGCCGCTCATCTACCTTTTCACTACTCCCGCTGAAGACCGTGCCCACCTCGAACAGGCGCACCTCGCTCACATCGCGATGCAGGTTGCCCGCGATCATGCCCAGCATCCCCGGCACCAGCGAAGGCCGAAGCACGCCCGCCTCTTCGCTGAGTGGATTGCCGAGTGGAACTACGAGGCCCGGTTGCGGCGCCGTCAACACAGCCTCCGCAGCGGAACAAAAGGTGCTGGCAATCGCCTCATGAAATCCAGCCGCAAGAAATGTCCGCCGCACCGCGGCTTCGTGCTCCGCCCAGGGCAGCGCTTGCAGTCCTTCACCAAACGCCGGCAGCGTGTTCGCAAAGCGGTTGTACCCGTAGACGCGTGCAACTTCCTCGATAAGATCGATCTCGCGCTCCAGGTCAAGCCGCCAACTCGGCAGCGTCACCTGCCATCTTGCGTCATCCCTCCGAGCTGACCCGCTGACTTGCTGACCTGCTAACTCACAACCCAATGCCTTGAGTACTTCCGCAACCGTCGCCCCGCTGATGCCCTCCTCGTCGACCGTCGTGCCCAGAATCCGCCGGACCTCACTCAAGGCCAAGGCTACAGGCGTCCGGTTGGCTGTTCGCGCCGCCAGCGCCGCAACCTGCACGTCCACCAGGTCACCTTCGAGCCAACCTCCGTTCGCCAACAGGATTCTGCTGACCAGCCCTGAAGCAATCGGACCCGCATTGAAGTCCGCACCGCGCTCAAAGCGGTGGCTGGCATCGGTGTGCAGACTGTGGCGCTTGGCCGTTCGCCGCACCGCGATTGGGTCAAACCACGCAGCCTCCACCAACACATTGGTCGTCGATGCCGTAATCATCGTGTCCCAGCCGCCCATCACGCCCGCCAGCCCAAGCGGCTTGGCATGGTCGGCCACAACCAGGTCTTCCGGATCGAGCATGCGCTCCACGCCGTCCAGGGTCTTCAGCCTTTCGCCCTTGCGAGCACGCCGAACGACGATGCCGCCCTCGATCTTGTCCAGGTCGAAGGTGTGTGTCGGCTGACCCATCGCCAGCCACGCAAAATTCGATGCGTCAACGGCATTGGAAATGCTCTTCTGTTCCAACAGGCCAAAGTATGTTGCAACTTCTCCGCCCACAAACCAGTCCCGCGAGTCACCAATCGAAATGGCGCGCAGGATCCGCGCCGTGAACCGTCCACACTCGTTTTCCGCCTCGATGCGTACGGGAAACGCCGCGGCGGCCGGACGCGCCTCAGGCAAAGAAGAATCAAGCACCCCCAGTGCGAGTGAATAGATTGCAGCAGCCTCGCGCGCCACGCCGTAGTGGTTCATCGCGTCCACGCGGTTGGTCGTAATGTCCATCTCGAACAGCGATCCATTCCCGTCGCCGAGATCGTAGATCCCCTCGACGGCGATGCCGCGCAGCGTCAGATCCTCTGCGAGCCGCGCATCGTCCACTGGCAGTCCGTGCAAGTAAGCTCTAAGCCATTTGGTGAGTATTTTCATGCAAACTGCCCCAGGAACCGCATATCTCCCGCGTAGAACTGCCCTATCTCGCTGACCCCGTACTTCATCATCGCGATTCGCTCCACGCCCATGCCGAAAGCAAAGCCGGAAATCTTCTTCGGATCGTAGTCAGGTTGCTTTTCCGCCGCAAAGGCAAAAACTGCAGGATCAACCATCCCGCAACCCAGCAGCTCAATCCATCCTGACTGCTTGCACTTGCGGCAGCCTTTGCCGCCGCAGAAGATGCAGCTGATTTGCACATCCGCGCTCGGCTCCGTGAATGGAAAGAACGAAGGGAAGAACCGCGTCTTCACTGCCGACCCGAACAGCACTTTCATGGCGTGGTCGAGCGTCCCCTTTAAATCACTAAATGTGATGTTCGTGTCCACGCACAGCCCTTCCACCTGGTGGAAGATCGGCGAATGCGTCGCGTCGGCCGCATCGTTGCGGTGAACCTTGCCCGGAATCACGATCCGCACCGGCGGCGGCTGCGACTCCATCGCCCGCATCTGCGCCGGCGAAGTGTGCGTGCGCAATAACAGCCGGTCGCGCAGTGGCTTTCGCTCTTGATTGGCAACAACCAGCGTGTCTTGTGTGTCCCGTGCAGGGTGTCCCGGCGGAAAATTCATGCACTCGAAGTTGTAGAAGTCGGTCTCGACCTCAGGCCCCACACCGACCGAGTACCCCAGCGCGGCAAAGACGCTCGTAATCTCATTCAGCGCCTTGGTGATCGGGTGCTCGGCTCCGGTCAGCCGCTGTGTTCCGGGAAGCGTGATGTCGATCGATTCCGCCGCCAACTCCGCATCGCTTGGGCCAGCGCCAGTGGCTTGATGCAGCAGTTTCTCGACTTCAGCTTTCAGCGCATTGAAGCGGACACCCAGCGCCTTCTTGGCCTCCGCAGGCGCAGCCTTTAGCCAACGCCCCGAAACTTCATTCAATCGGCCCTGTTTGCGTCCCAGCCATTGCAGGCGAAAGGCCTCCACCTCTGCTTCGGTGGAGATTAACGATGCAGCGGCGCGTGCCTGGTTCTCAAGCAAGGTGAACGCCTGATTCAGCGAGGCCTCGTCAAATGTCGTCAGATTGGGAATTTCTTCGTTCGTCATGCGTAATCAGCAGGATAAACCACGAGGACACATTCTTCCGGTATGCTTTTTCCCATGAAGCCCTTGCGCCTGGCTCTTGCCCTCACTCTGGCTGTGTCTCTCGCCACTCTGTCAGCCACTTCTCGTGCTCAATCAACCGTCTATCCCCAGCAGGAAGGCTTTGTCGACGCGCATGGCGTGCTGATCTATTACACAGCTTTTGGCAACGGATCCCCGCTGCTCGTCGTCCACGGAGGACCTGGCGCCGATCACACCTATTTTCTGCCCTATGTGCTCCCGCTGGCCCGCACCCATCGGCTGATCTTCATCGATGAGCGCGGCTCAGGCCGGTCCGAGCGCCTTCATGATGCCAGCCTCTACGCTGTCGAGGCCATGGTGGAAGATGTCGAGGATGTTCGCATCGCACTTCATCTTGGCAAGATCTCGCTCCTTGGCCACAGCTATGGCGGCGTTTTGGCCCAAGCCTACGCCCTCAAGTATCAGCAAAACCTCAGCCACCTGATTCTGAATATCACGTTTCCGTCTACCCGGCAGATGAACGAGGTTCTTGCCCAAGAAAAAGCCCAGATGCCTCCGGAGAAGCTCAGGCGGCTGAATGAGTTGGAACAAGCTGGCTTGTTCGGCAAGGGTGAAGCATGGGAGCACGGCCGCTACACCGAAGAGTACGAAAAACTGGCCTGGGGCCCCGGCTACTTCCCCTTCCTTTACGGCGCGCGCCCCGACGCTACCTACGATCCCGTTGGCGGAGCGCCCACCAACTGGGAGCTGTACCGCGCGATGTGGGGCGAGCACGGAGAGTTCGTCATCGACGGCAACCTGAAATCCGTTGAGTATGTGGACCGCCTGCCGACCATCCATGTCCCTACCCTGATCATGGCCGGCGACCACGATGAGTGCAACCCCAGCCTGAGCCGCGAGATGCACGACAAGATCGCCGGTTCGGAACTGGTCATCCTGCCCAACAGCGGCCACATGAACTTTGTGGATCAACCCGATCTTTGGCAGAAATCCGTAGAAGACTTTCTCGGCGACAAATAAGCGCCAAAACGCAGAACCGCCCGGAGCCATGCTCCGGGCGGTTCTCATTTCCAGTGGCTGTTTCCTTTACGCTGCGCTCTTCTCCGCTGCTAACGCGGCCTTGGCCTGCTCCACCAGCTTGGTAAAGCCGGCAGCATCATGCACGGCAATGTCGGCCAGGATCTTGCGGTCCAGCTCGTTGCCGGCCTTCTTCAGGCCATTGATCAGCTGCGAATAGCTAAAGTGGTTAAGCTTAGCTGCGGCCGAGATGCGCACGATCCACAGCGAGCGGAACTGGCGCTTCTTCTGTTTGCGACCCGTGTAAGCGAACTTCAAGCCACGCTCTACGGCCTCTTGCGCTGCCTGGTAGAGCTTCGATTTTGTGAGGAAGTAGCCGCTTGCTCTCTTGAGAATCTTCTTCCGGCGGTCACTCCGCTTGGTACTACGTTTTACGCGGGGCATTGGTCTTCTCCATTTTGCGTTCGTCTGTCATGCGGCTGGAGGCAGGAGGCCCTCCCCGGAAGGGAGAGCGGTAAACCTCTTCACTCGCTCATTCAAGCCTCGATCTCTCGGGCGTGCAGAACAGCTTGGCTGTCCAGACTTCCGGGGGCCGGCGCAACGCTTTCGCCGTGGCCCTGAAGCATTGTCTCCTTGAGGAGACAACGCAGCGATCAGGCGTAAGGAATCATGCGCGCTACCTTCTTGTAGTCGCCATCTGAAACCAGCAGGGTCCGGCCCAGCTTCCGCTTCACTTTCGGCGATTTCGAAGTAAGGATGTGACGCGTCTTCGTCTGGCCCCGCTTGATTTTGCCGGTACCAGTCTTGCTGAAGCGCTTCTTCGCGCCCGTATGGGTCTTCAACTTGGGCATTTTCTTCTCTTTGTCCTCGAGAGCGGGTCGGACGCACCCCCCCCGTCTGACAGGGACTTCCCTGCCCTCTTAAGGCTTCAACCAGTATACCGCATCGGTGATTTCGGCGCTATTCAGACGGATGGAGCTGCTCAAATCCAATTCAAAAGCGGTAAAGTTTGACCTTTTCGGTCCTCAGCTGTCGCGAATCGAAGCGCCAGCCTTTGCCCTGGTCGTTCTCATCCCCGTTCAGGCGGCGCCCCGGAACCCACTTCCCATTCTCAAACGCCCCTTCATCCACCGACGCGATACCGACTTGCGGCCCCGTTGCTGATCGCGGCGTAAAGGAGACCCGGAACCCCTTGCCAACCCCCAGAAACTCGTCGGGCCCAGTGGCCATGATCATTCCATAACCGCTTTGTGCGTGGCTGCCAAAGATCTCGTCCAGCGTGACGTGCATCGTGTAGCCACTCATCGTGAAGTCGACCGTATCATGACCGTTGCTGAGCACAAACCCGTGTAGGTCGCCGGCGCTCTGGTGCTCCATGATCAACGGCGCCACCTTGGCAATTGCGGCATAGCTCTGGGCCAGGTCATCCTTGTCATCCATTTCGGAGTCGATTCCGAACGGCGAAAATCCAAAACCGGCCTCCTCACCCAGGGCATAAAACACGTTCGCCGCACCTGCCGCACCGCCCCTCGTTTCCGGCATGTAGAGCGGATTGCCGTCGCGGTGGTAGCGCTTGCACCAATCGGCAAAGTTCTCGGCATAGAGGTCAGGCGAGTAGAAATCCAACCCCGCGCCCGCCGCACTCCACACATCCACAACGCGCGGCTCCGGCCCTCCGCTCGGATACTCGCCTGGAGGCGTATCGTCTCCCGCAAGCCATGTATTCACGTACATGGGAATGTTGTAAGCCGCTTTTCCGCGCGCGGCAACGGACTGAATAAACCGTGCGTAGTGCCAGGCCATGAAGATCTCGTCGGCCCGCGTTGAATCGCCAAAAACCTCCGTCCATGTGCCAACGGATTTGTCGCCCTTCGCGTCCCAAAGCGCTCTCAGATCCGGATAGAGTGCGTCGCGATGTACCTTGAGATATTGCGTGAGCTCCGCCGGCACAACTGAGGCAAAGGCCGAATTCGCGGCCGCGGAGTGATCGCGCGAATCGCCAAGAACTCCGACCTCGTTCTCCACCTGCATCATCAGCACCGTATGCTCGAGGCCGTCCACTGCCTTCAAGTGCTGCATTAGAGCCGCAAAGGCGCGCCCGTCGGCCTCACGAGTCTCAGCGCCCTGCGGGCTGAGAATCTCAACTGCGGCGCCGTGCTCGATCACCCTGGGAAAGCGGCGCGTGTCCTGCTTTACCCAGACAGGCGCATAGCTCGATAAGCCGTTCTTCCACGATGCGAGCCAGAGAAAAACAACCCGCTCGTTCGACTGCCGCGCCTGGGCCAGCAGCCCGTCCACAAGCGTAAAGTCGAAGTTCCCTTCGGTGGGCTCGATCAGTTCCCAACTCAGCGGTGTGACCACCGAATTCAGGCCCATTGCGGCTAGCCTGGGCCAGATCGGTTTCATGTATTCAAGGCTCGAAGACGAGGAGTTGTGCAACTCGCCGGAAAGCATCAGGAATGGCTTGCCGTCCACAATCAGCTGGGTGGCCGCGCCGCGAGCTTCCAGATGCGGAGGAGCAACTCCAAAACTGGCCTGTTGCGCCAGAACCACTCCGGCATTGAGGCTCAGAAACAACATCAGGATTGGCAACGAAGATCGACGGATTCGCATAACGGAACGGAGTCTACCATAGGCACTTCATCTGACTGCGATGCTGACCAATCTCGCGGGCAGTTCAGAGACTGGTAACTTGTTCCGCTTTAGCCCATAGCCTCAATTCCGGCAAACCTCGACGAGCGGTCCTGTTTGGCGATTGTTTTCGCGGGGATCGAAAACGTAGTGTTAAATCGTGGCCATTCTCTCAGTCGATCTCGCCTATCGTCGCTGGCCCGATCTCGGCATCGTTGTGCTTGAACGCATACCGGGTTTTGCTGACGAGCCAGGGCCTTCCGGAAATGCTCCTATCTCTTGCGAGATCATCTCTTCAACTGGCGGCGCCGTTGACTCGGGTCTTGATGACGGCCGGGTTGCCGGAGGCATCCTTACTGGCCGTTTGAACCCCCTGTGCGGCATCCGCAAAATTAGTGTGATGGTTGTCGACGGGCCCCAGGCCTGGAAGTCTCACGAGAATGGCTTTCAGCACTCCAGGGTGAGCGAGCGGCAGCTCAATACCGCGGGAAGACCGGGTTTCCAGGCATGGTCAAGCCCATCACGCTCAGGCCATTCGCTGAGTTCTGCATTGACGTTTACGACGGCCTCTGCCGTCGGGGCTGGACGCGCGGAATCAACTTCATTCACCCGATCGGCAAAGCGACCTGACCAACAACCGCATTGTTGTCGAGAGCTATCCGTATGCTGCATGGAAGCGCTGGGCCTGAAGCCGCTGCCATCAAAGCGGCGAGCCACGGTGAGTGATCTGGCCGAAGCATATGGCGCTCTGTGCTCCGGGATCCCTATCACTACCAACCGCCCGCCGAATCATGATCAGCTTCAGGCCATCGTCGGCGGCCTTCCCGGATTGGCCATTGAGGAACGCAACTCCGGCGCTATGCGCATCGTAGGCAATCCGCCGCACCGCGAAGACGGGTACTGGCGCGAAGGATTCATTGTCCTACCCCTGCCGCCGTCCCAGCCGCTAAGTTTGCACTGGCTGCAAAAGTTAAAGGATTGATTCCTGAATTTAAGACCCCAAAACAGGCAGGCCGCCCGGAAAAGGCGGCCTGATCAGTGTGAATGGTCTCGACTTTTAGGCTTGTGGAACGGTCGCGGGTTCAGGATGCGAGACTGCAGCCGGCTTTGGCTTGGGAGCTGCCTGCTCCTGCTTCTTCGACGGCGCAAGAATGGCGTGCAGAATCGTGCCTTCCATGCGCGGCATGAACTCCACAATCCCGGCCTCGCCAATGTCCTGGATAAGCCGGTTAATGATGGCGTAGCCCAGCTCGCGATGGGCCATTTGCCGGCCACGAAAGCGCAGGCTGGCCTTGACCTTGTCGCCGTCGTTGAGGAAGCGAATTGCCTGATTTTTCTTAGTCTGGTAGTCGTGCTCGTCAACGGTCACGGAGAACTTGCACTCCTTAACCGTGATGACTTTCTGCTTTTTCTTGGCGGCCCGATCACTCTTTTCCTTCTCGTAGAGGAAGCGGCCGTAGTCCTGAATGCGGCAGACCGGGGGAATCGCGTTGGGCGAAACCTCCACCAGGTCCAGACCCCGCTCGCGGGCGATTCTCAACGCCTCAAAAGGCGGAAGAATGCCTAGTTGTTCGCCATTTTCATCGATTACGCGGATTTCTCGCGCGCGAATTCTATCGTTGATACGGATAAAGGACTTTGCGGAACGTTTGTCGAGTGCGATGGTGCTCCTCCAAAAGTCGTTGTTGCCTGCCTCCGGGGTCGACCGGAATCGCCGCAGGCGCACGAACGCACGCTAAGTATAGCATTGGCCGGGCTTCGCTGAACCATGGACAAGCAGCGGTTTCATCTCTATAGCCTCAAGCATCCCGTCCCGGTTCAAAACGGTCCAGCGTACTCGAATCAGGCGGTTGGCGGTGATGGTGCCGTTGAGCGCCATGGGGAGAAAGTTCTCAGTCAGCGCCGAGCTCCGACCGCGGGCTGCCTCATCCGGAGGAGTGCACAGCGTGATGGCCTCCAACCCCCGGCCTACGAAGCTCAAACGATGAGCCTGAGTCTTTTCAGCCGCCAAGGTGCGCAGTACTTCCATCCGCTCTTCCACAGCCTTTGCCGGAACCGGACGCTCGGCGTGGAGTGCCAGCCCAGCGTTCCTGGCCGAGGCGAGAACGGAAACAAATGCAGATAACCGAACGGCAATGCGCGCACCAGTTCCAGAGTCTCTGCGAACTCGCCTTCAGTCTCGCCAGGAAATCCAACCATCACATCCGCGCCTAAAGTCAGGCTCGGCCCGGCGGCACGAAGCAGCGCTTCCACTTTCTCGACGTAGTGCCATGGGCGATAGCGCCGGTGCATGCGCCGCAACACTGCGTCCGAGCCGGACTGAAGTGGCAGATGGGCGCGGCGTGCGAGCCGAAATCCACCAAACTCCGCCATCAGGCCGATCAGGTCACCGTCCCAGTCCATTGGCTCAATCGAGCTGAGCCGCAGCCGTGCCAGCGAAGTTCGGCGAAGAATGTGGCGGACAAGCTCTGCAAGCGTGCGCGGCGAAGAATTTATTGTGTTCGCAGTGGCAGAGAAGCCCCGGCCCCAGCGGCCAAGGTTGATTCCGAACAGCACCAGCTCATTGCCGCCGGCCGCAATAAAACTCGCCACGTGCTTGAGGACAGCTTCGGCAAAGAGGCTTCTCGAAGAGCCCCGGTCTTCGGAATCACGCAAAATGTGCGGCGGTTTCCGCAGCCTTCCTGGATCTACAGGTTCGGACGGGTCAGTGCACCTGGCGCCGGTGCGCTTCCTCAAGAGAGGAGTGAGCAAACCGGTCATCGACCAGGATCATTGGCTTGGCGCCGCCGGACATGATCGAATGCACACTGACCAATTGAGGATGTGCTGCGTGCGTAATATCAGCCGAACCCTGGATCAACTTTAAAGCGATCTGCGGCGCTATCGCCTTGTGGCTGTAGCCCACAACAGCGGACATGCCGGAAATCTCTGCCGACTCGTGCGGCGCGCACTGCGCATAGCAGCCTGTAACTACAATTCTTGCGTTGGGATTCGGCCGGTGCGACCGCCGGAAAAAGGCTCACGCCGCGCGATCGGCCTCCGCAGTCACACTGCATGTGTTGACAACCACCAGATCTGCCAATGAAGGATGCCTTTCGCAGAGCCCGGCCGCCCGCAACTGCGCGCCCACAGCCTCGCCATCGGCGCGCGCGGCCCTGCATCCGAAATGCTCCAGGTGAAAACCCGGCATTATCTAAGTGTAGTTCTGGTCCGTCGCAAGGGACAGAAGTTCAATATCGCCTCAGCTATACTGATAACAGATCAAAACCTTCAGCAGGCTCCTGCCAAAACTCATGTCCGACTCTGTCACAGTCAGTGTTACTGCACCCGCTACCGCTGCCTCAACGGGCGGAACACTGCATATTCTCGGCTTTGTTTACTTTACATTCGTCTGCTATCTGTCCATTGGCCTTCCGCTGGCCGTTCTTCCGCCATATGTCCATCTGCGGATGGGATTTAGCGCCGCGCTAGCTGGACTTGTCATCAGCATCCAGTACATTGCAACCCTGCTGAGCCGTCCCTGGGCCGGGCGCATTTCTGACAGCGCAGGAGCCAAAGTCTCAGTGCTGTGGGGCATGGCGGCTTGCTCCACAAGCGGAGTACTGCTGGTGGCGGCGGCGGCCACCATGCACTTCAATCCACTGCATCTTGGCCCTCCACTCAGCGTCATCTTGCTGATTGCCAGCCGGTTGGTGCTGGGGGTCGGCGAGAGTCTTGGATCGACTGGCTCCACGCTCTGGGGCATCACCAGCACCGGACCGGAACACACCGCCAAAGTCATCTCCTACAACGGCATCAGCACCTACGGCGCGATGGCGCTGGGCGCTCCGCTGGGCGTGGTTCTAGATGAGCGGTTTGGGCTCGCTTCGCTTGGGGTGCTGACCATTCTGATCGGCGCAGTCAGCCTTGGATTTGCCTCCCGCAAGAGTCCAGTGCACGTAGCTCCCGGCGAGCATCTGCCGTTCAGCCACGTGCTTGGACGGGTTGCTCCTCACGGCATGGGCCTGGCCCTCGGTGGCGTTGGCTACAGTGTGCTTGCGACGTTCGTCACTCTCTTTTACGCCAGCCGCCATTGGGGCGGCGCAGCGCTATGCCTTACCGCATTTGGCGTCGGGTTCATTGTGGCGCGGCTGCTCTTCATCCACACCATCGACCGTTTCGGCGGTTTCCCCGTTGGCATGGTCTGCCTGTCGGTTGAATCGCTTGGGCTTCTCCTGCTGTGGCAGGCGAGTTCGCCGTTGATGGCCTTCTGCGGAGCCGCCATGGCCGGCCTGGGCTTCTCACTATTCTTCCCGGCGATTGGCGTTGAAGCCGTGAAGCGTGTAACGGAAAACAATCGTGGAACAGCTCTCGGCGTCTACACCGCGTTCTCTGACGTCTCCTTCTTCCTGGTCGGCCCGCTGGCGGGAGCGGTGATCGGCGTCTATGGCTACGCAAGCGTCTTTCTGTTTGCGCTCATCTGCGTGCTGACATCGCTCGGAATCGTTATTGTCCTGCGGCAGATGCAGGGCAAAGAGCAGGGAACAGGGACCAGGGACTAGGTCTATTCCTGCTCATTGACGTGTTCGTGCCAGACCACGTCACCGTCCTGCGCGTCGGCTTCGTGGA
>Ga0182015_10001103_pt1 | contig 36864 bp, 30 predicted proteins | sample 712P3MmetaG_FD_120478 | JGI IMG/M metagenome (GOLD analysis project Ga0182015, IMG submission 120478) | Permafrost microbial communities from Stordalen Mire, Sweden - 712P3M metaG | ecosystem: Environmental > Terrestrial > Soil > Wetlands > Permafrost | place: Sweden: Stordalen | collected...
ATCAATTCGTGATCGAGAAAAACGGGGCGGAGCTCGAGGCTGTGGGCCATGCTCATGGCGTCGCCATCGCGCAAGAGGCGTGGTTCAAGATGCGCGTGGACATCGAGGTAGGCGATTTTTTCCGGGAGATCGCTACCTTCGACGCGCTTCGCCCAGCGGCGCAGGTGGGACGCGGCTTCGGAATCGCCGCGCCGCGGCGCGACGGCGCCTTCGGCGGAATCGGCGAGCGCGGGATTTGCGAGCGCGGCGAGGTCGCGTTCGAGGAAGTGAATTTTCACCGCCATTTCCGCGGCGAGGAATGGATCGGCGGCGCCGGCGAGATAACTGAGCTTGCGCCAGCGAAACGGAAATGCGTCGTGATCGAGAATGGCGTTCGCAACGGAGCGCGGGAACCAGCGCAGTCGCTCGGCGGTGCGCGTGAAGCGCTCGAAATTCTCGAACGAAGCGTAGCCGCCGAAGAGTTCGTCGCCGCCCTGGCCGGTGAGCGCGACTTTGAATCCGGCGCGCGAAGCGGTGCGGCAGATCCAATAAGCGTTCAATCCGTCGACAGTGGGCGCGTCCATGGCCCAGATGGCGTGGTCGAGGCCGGCGAGCATCTCCGGCGCGGAAAGCGTCAGGACGTTGTGCGGAATTCCCAACAGCTCGGCGGTGCGGCGGCTGGAATCGGATTCATCGAGCGACTTGTCTTCAAATCCGATGGTCAGCGCGGTGAGCGTTTTCGCGCCGGCGCGCAGCGCGAGCGAGCCGAGCGCGGCGGAATCCACTCCGCCGCTGAGGAACAGGGCCACGGGAACGTCCGAAATCAGATGGAGCCGCATGGCTTCAACGAGGTTGTCGCTCAAAGTTGCGGAGACGGTTTCGCTTTCGGATTCTGTCGGCGTCGCGTGTTTCGTTTGGCTGCTGCGGTGTGGCGTCAAATCCCAGTAGCGCCGTGTTTCAAACGCGCCATCTTTCCATGTGGCGATGTGGCCGGGCTCGAGCGGCTGGACGCCCGCGATTGCGGCGTAGGGCGGCGGGATGTGCCCGAGCTGCAAGAACACGCGGACAGCGTGGGCGTCGATGCGGCGCGGCAGCAGACCGGAGGCCAGCAGCGTTTTGATTTCAGAGCCGAAGACGATGCGATCCGGCGTGAGCGAATAATAGAGCGGCTTGATGCCCAGGCGATCGCGCGCGAGAAGTAAGCGGCGCTGGCGGCTATCCCAAATGGCGAAGGCGAACATGCCGCGCAGCTTTTCAACGCAGGCATCGCCAAGCTCAGCGTAGAGATGAAGAACGACTTCGGTGTCCGTGGCGGAGCGGAACACGTGCCCGCGGGAGATCAGCCAGTCGCGAAGCGCGGCGGCGTTGTAGCATTCGCCGTTGTAGGTGATCCAGGAGGCGCGGTCGCCATCGGGCATGGGTTGGCGGCCGCGTTCGCTGAGATCGAGGATTGCGAGGCGCGCGTTCCCGAGAACGCAGTTATCGACAACTTCGATTCCATTGCTATCGGGCCCGCGATGCAGGAGCGCGGCGGTCATCGCGCGGGCGGAGGATACGTGCTCCGGCGTCAAGTTTCGCGCCGCGATACCGCCAATTCCGCACACGTTGTGAGGATTCTCCCTTCGCAACTATGAAGCCGAGCGATTTGAGAATACTACGCGGATGCCGGGGAAGATTGCCAAAAGTGGTGCCCAAGGAGGGATTCGAACCCCCACGTCCTTGCGAACGCTAGAACCTGAATCTAGTGCGTCTGCCAGTTCCGCCACTTGGGCACAATGCGCGGTGAAGCGAAGCAAGTTCATTCTGCCCACGCGCCGCGGGCTTTGTCAACGCAGCGGCGCGGAGGCGGCATGCCGTAAGATAGCCACATGAGCAAAGCAAATGCCTACTTTCGAGGCAAGGTGGCGCTGATCACGGGAGCGTCCTCCGGGATCGGAGAGGAGTTGGCTTGGCAACTGGCGCAGGCGGGAGCAAAGGTGACGCTGGCGGCGCGGCGCAGGGAGCGTCTGGAGGGGCTTGCGCAGCGGATTGCAGCGCTCGCGAATTCTGAAGCGCTCGTGGTTGAGTGCGACGTCACGCGCGATGGCGATCTTGAACGAGCGGTTGCGGCCACCGTCAGCAAGTGGGGAAGGCTGGACGTGGCGATAGCCAATGCGGGATTTGGAGTGGTGGGCGCGTTCAAAAAACTTTCGCTGGAGGATTACCGGCGGCAGTTTGAAACCAACATGTTCGGAGTGCTGCGGACAATTTACGCCGCGTTGCCGGAGATCGAGAAAACCAAGGGCAACATCGCGATCATCGGCAGTGTGGCGGGCTGGGTTTCGACCGCGGGCGGTTCGCCATACTCGATGAGCAAATTTGCGTTGCGCTCGCTGGCGAACGCCATCACGCCGGAGCTGCGGCCTCTGGGCGTGAAGGTCACGCTGATCAGTCCGGGCTTCGTGGAGAGTGAAATCCAGAAGGTCGACATCCAGGGAAAGTTTCATCCCGAGGTGAAAAGCAAGGTACCTCGGTGGCTCACGATGAGCACGCCGAAGGCGGCGCGCCAGATATTGAGTGCCGTGGCGCACGGACGGCGCGAACGAATCGTCACATTGCATGGCAAAATATTTGTCGCCATGGAAAGATTTTTGCCGTGGCTGAATCGCGCCGTTACCCAAGCCGTGGCCCGGAGACGCAACCGCTAGCGCCGGCCGGGGCCGGCGACTCCGGCGGTGGACCGCGTTGGGCCTAGCCTTGCGGGGGCGCTTGACATCCCTCCGCCCGTCCGGGTGTATACTCCCGCGATAGTCCGAGGCCAAGGCAGTGCGGCGCTGCGGCCCATCCCCCCGCCTTTCACCAAGCGCCCTACCTGCCAGGAGGAAACCATGGATAACATACAATGGACCCCGTTGTTCTGTTTGTGTGTCGCTTGGGGCGTCGTGACGTTGGTGCTGTTGGTATTCGCGCTTTACCGCTGGGGGCTTTCCGTCAGGGAGGATGATCAACTTTTCATCGCGCCGGGCGAGGAGCACATCGCGGCGGATCAGCGCGTGATGTTCCAGAAAATCGCCAAGACCACGACGCCAATCGTTACGCTGTCGGTGCTTTCCGGCGTGCTGTTGATTGCGACCGTGGGCCTGTGGCTTTACGAAGGTTTCAAGAGCTTCTAGGCCGGCGTTCCAAGTCGCTCGCCGGAGCGAGGAGCTAGTGCGGAGTGGGGGGAGCATTGGCCGCCGGCGGCATGGGTGTGGGCGCGGCGGCCGGGGCGGGCGCCTGCTGCGGCGTGTTGGAAACGACCGAGGTGTGGTCCAGCACGATCAGCCAGGTATCGGCCTGCTTTTCAAAGATCAGCGTGGTGTGTCCGCGGACGTCGTCCTGACTTCCGTCGATGGTGGCGAAATATTCCCATTGATATGTGGCGAAGGCGTATGAGCCATCGACCTTGATCAGCGTGTTGGTGCGGTCAAGCTGACCGCCCTGAATCCGCGCGCGCATCGTCTGGTAGGCGGCGGCGTAGGCGGCCCATCCGGATATCGGCGGTTCCCACGCTCCGGTGATCACGAGCACGTCGGGCGAATAATATCTTTGCATCTGGTCGGCCATGCCGATTTGCCAGTAGCCGAGCATCTCGGAAATCTCCTGATCGATTTTCTGGCTGTCGGGTATGAGGACGGGCGAAGAGGAAGAATCGTCCGTTGCGCCTGGCGCGGGAGATTTCTGCTTTTTTTGCTTTTGCGCCGCCGCGGGCACAATGCCGAGCGCAAGGGCGAGCAGCAGCGAAAATGCGGCGTTACGAAAACCCATCATGCGTTTCCCCCGAAGCCGGCGAATGGAACTCCGAGGAGTGAAGATAGCACCGAAAGCAGCGGCGCGCCGCGCGGCGCTGGCTCGCGTGACCAAAGGCCAATCAAGCGCTTCGCCGCGTCAGGATCGCGCGACGCGAAAGCCGTAATCGGCGTACTCGAATTCGGGAGGGATGCTGGAGCGGGCGGCTGCGCGCGAAATTTTGATTTGATGGCGCCAGGAGCCGCCGCGCGAGGAGCGGCGTGTTCCGGTGGGCGGGCCCTGCGGATTGCGATCGGGGGAATGCGCGTAGTACGAGGCGTCGTACCAATCGGCGCACCATTCGTGGACGTTGTCGCCGATGTCATACAGACCGAAGGCGTTCGGCGCGTATTGCGCTACTCGTCCGGGGCCCGTTTTCCAGCGCGCGGCGTAATCGGGCTGGGCTTCGGGCGGGGCGTCGCCCCAGGAGTAGAGCTTGCCATCGATGCCGCCGCGCGCGGCGCGTTCCCACTCCGCTTCGGTCGGCAGACGGTAGCTGCGGCCGGTCGCGTCGGCGAGCCAGCGGCAATAGGCATTGGCGTCGAACCACGACGGCGAGACAACCGGAAATTGCGGATCGCTGAAATTGGGATCGTTCCAATCGCGCGGCGCGGCGTGCCCGGTGGCTTCGAGGAAGCGAGCGTATTCCGCGCGCGTGACCTGGCACGCGGCGAGATCGAAGGCATCGACCCAAACGCGATGCACGGGTTTTTCGTCGTCGCGGCCGGTGGCGCAGCCCATCTCGAACCAGCCTTCGGGGATGCGCACGAAGGCGAGATCAGGCGGCATCGGCGACGGCGGGAACCGGATAGAGGCACATTGTCGTTGAAGGTTTGCTAGTCTAGACTTCGCCAACCATGAACGCAACTGGTCCCGTTCCGCGCACTGGCCGGCCTGAACTTGCGCGCTCCCTCACGCTGTTACCCGCGGTGGCGCTGGCGATGGTGGACATGATCGGCGTGGGCCCGTTCGCCACGCTGCCGAACATGGTGGACAAAATGGGCGGCGCGCAGGCGATTTATGGATGGACGGCGGGCGCGCTGCTGGCGATGTCGGACGGGTTGATCTGGGCGGAACTGGGCGCGGCGATGCCCAAGGCGGGCGGCTCGTACGAATTTTTGTCGGAGATATACGGGCGGGAAAAACTGGGGCGATTGTTCTCGTTCCTTTTCGTATTCCAACTGATCGTGAGCGCGCCGATCTCGATCGCCACCGGATGCGTGGGCCTCGCAGGGTACGCCTCTTACATTTTCCCGCGCCTGGGCACGGTTTTCTTTTCGGCGGCCACACACTTCAGCTTCTTCGGTTTCAGGTTTATGGGTAGCGAACAGCTTGCGTTCGGCGTCAGCGGCGCGACGCTGGTGGCGATGGCTGCGGCATTGCTGGCGACGATTCTTGTGTATCGTAGAATCGCCGGCGTCGGGCGGATCGCGAAATTTCTTTGGGCTGGCGTGCTGGGCACGGTCGGCTTTGTGATCTTCGCCGGACTGACTCATTTTCACAGCAGCCTGGCGTTTCCGCCGGGGTGGTCGCGTCCGCAAGTCTCGGGATTCTGGACCGGATTTTCGGCGGCGCTGCTGATCGCGTTGTACGACTACTGGGGATACTACAACGTTTGCTTTCTGGGTGAGGAGATCGCGGAGCCGCGAAAGACGATTCCCCGCGCGATGCTGCTTTCGATCGCGGCCGTGGCGATTCTCTACATCACGATGAATATCAGCATCCTGGGCGTCGTGCCGTTGCAGGAGCTGCGGGCCATGGCCGGCAATTCAGCGTCAAGCCATGTGGCCGCGCGGGCCGTGCAGATCGCCTATGGACATTGGGCGGGAACGCTGGTGGCCGTGATGGTGATCTGGACGGCGTTTGCGTCGGTCTTCGCGCTGCTTGCGGGATATTCGAGGGTGCCGTTCGCGGCGGCGCGCGATGGCAACTTCCCGCGATTTTTTGAAAAGGTTCATCCGAAGAACCTGTTTCCTACGAACAGCGTGCTTGTGCTCGGCCTTCTGGCGGCGGCGTTGTGCGTATTTCAATTGGGCCAATTGGTCACGGCGCTGGTGGTGATTCGGATTCTGCTGATGTTCGGGTTGCAGGCCGTGGGAGTGGTCGTGTGGCGAATTCTGAAGCCGAATCAGCCGCGGCCGTTTCGGATGTGGCTCTATCCGCTGCCGGTGCTGATTACGCTGGCGGGATTCGCGCTGGTGCTGTACGACAAGAAGGAGCTGTTTCACCGCGCGCTGGTGTTCGCGGCCATCGGCGTCCTAATCTTTCTGTTGCGCGCGGGGAAGACGCGGACGTGGCCGTTTGCGCGAGCGGGCGCACAAGCGGTTTAGAATCGGGTGCGTGGTGTTCAAGGAAGCGCGTCGTATGATTTTCGTTCGGGGCAAATCGCTGCTAACGATTTCGCTGTGCATCGCAGCGTGCTTGGCGGGAACGCTGGTGGCTGCGCGGGAGGCTGACGCGGCGCCCTTAAATCTCCCGCCGGAGGCGACGGACGGATTGCGGCTGCTCTACACGGGGCAAAGCGGCGCGGCGCGGGCGCGATTTGTAAAGCTGGAGCAGGAACAGCCGGATAGTCCGTTGCCGTATCTGCTGGAGGCGGAGGCGAGTTGGTGGGAAATCTACTGCCAGGCCTGCGAAATAAAATGGGGGTTCATCGACGCGTGGCATCAAACGAAAAATTCCGGCGATGACGCCTACCTGGCGCTGGCTGCGAAGGCGATCGATCTTTCCGAGGCGGCCATCGAGCAGCATGACACTGCTGAAATGGAACTTTACGCGGGGATGGGTTACGTGATGCGGGTGCGCCTGCTCGGATTGCTTGGCGATCGCAGCGGCGCGGCGCATGCAGGCGTCACGGCAAGGCAGCATTTGCTGCGCTGCATCGCGCTCGATCCCGATATGACGGACGCGTACACGGGCCTGGGCCTTTACAACTATTACGTGGACACGCTTTCGGCCATGGCCCGCGTGCTGCGATTTTTCATGGGCATTCCTGGCGGCAACAAACAGGATGGCATACGGCAATTGAAGATGGCGATGAACGGTGGGCAACTGACGGCGGTGGAGGCGCGATTTTATCTGGCGAAGAATCTGCGGACCTACGATTTCGATTACGCCCAGGCGGAGGATGTGTTGACGCCACTGGTGAAAGAATATCCGACGAACCCGACGTTTGCTTTGCTGATGGGGAACGTCGAAGGCGAGCTCGGCCACAACGAATCCGCCGCGGAATATTACCGCGCGGCAGCGCAACAAACGCCTTCCGATGCGGCGTGCGCAACGCGCGTGGCGCAGTTGGCGCGCGACGCCACAGCCGCGCTGCCCGCGGCGCAGCACTAGCGCTTGATTAAAACGCCGTAGCGAGTCGCGGCGTCTTTCTCTGCGCCTGCCTGCCGGTAGGCAGGAATCTCCGTGTACTCTGCGCCTCTGCGTTATCCTTTTCGTCGTAGCCTACAGCCCTAGCGTTAAAGCGACTAAAGATAACGCAGAGGCGCAGAGAGCGCAGAGGCGCGCAGAGAAGTCGGGGCGAGCGGCGCCCCATGTGTCAGGTCTCGGAGCGCAATTCTTGCAGTAGGCGGCGATCTCCGGGGCTGAGTGCGGCGCCATGCAACAAATCCGGGCGATTGCGAAGCGTTTTGCGGAGGGCCATTTTGCGGCGCCAGACGCGAATCTCTTCGTGATTTCCGCCGACGAGCACGCCGGGCACTTGCCAGCCGCGAAATTCGGCGGGGCGCGTGTAGTGCGGGCAATCGAGGAGTCCGGAGGCCGGCAACTGCGACGTGGCTTCCTGCGGGATCGCGCCTGCGTGCGCGACGGGATCAGGTTCGCTGAACGATTCGCGAATCGCGGAGGCTTCGTTGCCGAGCGCGCCGGGCAAGAGGCGCGTTACGGCGTCAAGCACGAGCGCGGCGGCCAATTCTCCGCCAGAGAGCACGAAATCGCCAATCGATATTTCGTCGGTAGCGAGATGCTCGGCTACGCGTTCGTCCACTCCTTCATAGCGGCCGCAGATCAGCACAACGCGGCGGACACGTGACAGGGCGCGCGCGGTGTCCTGCCGAAACAATCGGCCAGACGCGGAGAGCAGCACGATCGCATCCCCATTTCGCCGCGATTCTTGGGGCGCGGCGGCATTGGGCACGAGCGATTCCACGGCCTCAAAAATCGGCTCGGGCTTCAGCAGCATTCCTTCGCCGCCGCCGAAAGGACGGTCGTCTACGGTGTTGTGGCGATCGTGCGTGAAGGCGCGCAGATCGTGGACGGCGACTTCGGCGAGGCCGGCTTCGCGTGCGCGGCGAACAATTCCGTAATCGAGAGGGCCGCGGAAAAAATCGGGGAAGATCGTGATGATATCAAAGCGCACGGGGAATCAGTGTAACGCAAGCGGTGACTTACTGTGACTCGCGGAGACCTTCGGGGAGCGAAACCACGATGCGGCGCGCTGCGAGGTCAATCTCCGTGCAGATGGCGGCGGCGAACGGGATCAGCAATTCGCCCGCGGCGGTTTCGACGGCGAGCAGCGGCGTGCCGGCGGATCGCGCGCCGGCGTTCTGGACGTCGATTACGCGGCCGAGCGGCGTAACGGCGCCCGCTTCGATCACTTCGCAGCCGATCAAATCCGTGATGAAAAAAAGGCCGGCGCCCAGCGTGACGCGCTCGGCGAGCGGCACTTGAATTTCGAGGCCGCGAAGGCGCTCGGCGTCGTCGATCGATGACGAACCTTCGAGAAGAAAAACGGCCTGGCCGTTGTGCAGGCGGCAGGAACGTGAAGCGACCTGGCGCGGCGGCGTGCGCCCATCGGAAAGCCAGACGCGCTTGAGCGCGGGCAGCCGCTCGGGAAAATCCGTGAAAATTTCGGCGGCGACTTCGCCACGAAGTCCGTGCGGGCGCACGATGCGCGCCAAGGTCACGCCCTCGAATGGTTCGGTGGGCACTACTCGAGGATTTCGAGCGTCAGGCGTTTTTTAACCTTCATGCCCGCGGCGCCCAAAATCGTGCGGATGGATTTGGCGGTGCGGCCTTGCCGGCCGATCACCTTGCCGAGATCGCTTGGATCGACGCGCAGCTCAAGGACGGTCACCTGTTCGCCCTCGACGGCGCGCACCTGCACTTGATCGGGATTGTCGACCAGAGCTTTGGCAATCGCCTCAACGAGATCTTTCACCGGAACCTCCCTCGCGTGGCGGTATCAGCAGGAGATAGGAGATATCGCGCGCACAAATCCCGCAGGCTGCGGGATGAGCTCGAATTGCTCGATGGCAATTGGACGCTTCAGGCGATCTTTTGGTTGTGCAGGAAGCTGCGCACGGTGTCGCTGGGCTGAGCGCCGAGGCCGAGCCAGTACTGAATGCGCTCGACTTCGAGCTTGATCTCCGCGGGCTTTTTGAGCGGATCGTAAGTGCCCACGATCTCCACAAAACGGCCGTTGCGCGGACGCCGCTTATCGATCACCACGACGCGATAAAACGGCTTCTTGGTCTTTCCGATTCTTGCAAGACGTATTGCCAGCACGAGATGTCCTCCGAAACCTTACAAGTATATCGTGGATTGGCCGATTCCCGAAGCGCTATGAGGGGCCTCCATCCGGAATTGCGGACCATTCTCTCTTCGTGCTATAAACCGGCCATCGAGGTCATATACGCCAGGAGCGATATCGGTATTGGCAACACTCGATGTGTGGATCAGGGGCCCGATATGAAGTTCGACCACGACGCATTCATCAGTTACTGGCACGAGGACAATAAACCCTATTTGCTGGGTGGACCGGGCTGGGTTTCGTGCCTCCACGACGCGCTCCGAAACAGGCTTCCGCAAGAGCTTGGCAGGCCCGCCAAAATCTGGCTCGACAACGCAAAATTAGAGGGAAACGACGTATTCGCCGAGACGATCGCGGAGCAGCTCCGGCAGGTTGCCGTGTTAATCGCAGTTGTTTCGCGCGGATACATTAATTCCGGCTGGACGGAGACGGCCGAGGGGTGGACGAGGAGAGAATTACTGGAGTTTCGTGATGCCGCGCAAAGGCAAGGCGGCCTTCACGTGGAGGCGAAGTCGCGCATTTTCAAGATACTAAGAAAGAACATCGAGCCTGAAGATCAGCCGGAGGAATTACGGGACATTTTGGGCTATGAGTTCTTTGCCAAGGACCAATTGACCGGCAAGGTACACGAACTCGTTCCCCAAGGCGGACCGGACAACGGCTACCAATTTCAGGTAAAGCTCGACGATCTGTTAGACGGCATGCGCGCTCTTTTCGAGGTACTCGAACAGCCGGACAAATCCGCGGCCAAGACGCCGGTCTTCCTTGCCGAAACGACCAGCGATTTGAAAGGCCAGCGCGATGCAATCAAACGAGTCTTGCAAAAGAGAGGCTGCGCTGTATTGCCTTCCCGCGAATTGCCGTTGTTTGCTTCCGAAATGGAAAAGATGGTTCGCGAAAACCTGGCTGGCTGCCGCATCTCCATTCACCTGATCGGCAAAGATTTTGATCCCGTGATGCAGCCGCGGTTGGAGATTCAAAACCGTCTGGCAATCGATCAAGCCAAGGCCGCCGGGTTCTTACGCATCCTTTGGATTCCGAGAGGATTGCAGGTGGAGGACGAGGGCCAGGCGCGGCTGATTGAAAAGTTGAGAATGGCTCCGAATCACGAGAATGAGGAGCTTTTGGAAACCTCTCCCGAAGACCTGGTGACATTTCTAGAAGATCGGCTGAAACAAATTCAGAAACCGATCCAGCCCGAAAAGCCTGTCTCCGAAAAACGAGCCGAAGTCTACCTTATCTACGGCGCCCGAGACGCCGAGCTCACGCACGAGTGTGTCGATTATCTGCAGAAGCAGGGGCTGGAGGTCATTCGCCCGGCATTTGAAGGCGACGAAGCGGAGATCCGCGAATACCATCAGCAGAATCTTCGCGAGTGTGATGGCGTGATCATTTTCTATGGCTCAGCGAGTGAACCGTGGCTGCGTCTGAAGCTCCGCGATATCCAGCAATGCCCCGGTTATGGACGGACCAAGCCGAAGCCCGTCGTGGCAGTGGTTGTGGCGCAGCCGAAAACGCCAGAGAAGGAGCGTTTTGAAACTTCCTGGGCCTCCATGGTGGTTCGCCAGTTCGATACCTTCTCGCCCGAACCGTTGACTCCGTTCGTGGCTGAAGTGAAAGCATCGTACGAGTAATACGGTGCCCGCATCGCAGGAACCCCTCTTAAATCCCTTTCCAGGTCTGCGGCCCTTCAAGTCCGACGAAGCCTACCTTTTCTTCGGCCGCGAGACGCAGACCGACGAGCTATTGCGGCGGCTGCGGGTCAATCGCTTCTTATCGGTGATCGGCAGCTCGGGAAGCGGGAAATCGTCGCTGGTTCGCTGCGGCTTGATCCCCAGTCTTTATGGGGGCGCAATGTCAAAGGCCGGGTCGGACTGGCGCGTGGCGACGTTTCGTCCCGGGGATGATCCCATCGAGCGTCTGCTCGACGCCCTCACGGCGCCCGGAATTCTCACTGTAGCGGGCGAAGCTCCCGAGACCTCGCGAGTGACGATTGAGGCGAAGCTTCGCCGCAGCGCCTTGGGCCTGATCGACGCAGTCAAATTGGCGCAGCTTCCCAAGCACGAGAACCTTCTTGTCGTCGTCGACCAATTTGAAGAACTCTTCCGGTTTCGCCAGAGCCGCCAAGTGGAAAACCCCCGGGACGAAGCGATCGCGTTCGTGAAGCTGTTGCTCGAAGCCGCTCGCCAGGACGAACTGCCTATCTATGTGGCGCTGACCATGCGGTCCGATTTCATCGGCGATTGCATGGAATACCCAGGCCTGCCGGAAGCGATCAACGAGGGCCTCTACCTGGTCCCGCAAATGTCGCGCGATGAACTACGCTCCGCCATCACGGGCCCGGTCGCGGTCGCGGACGGCGTAGTGAGCCAGCGGCTCGTCCAGCGGATGTTGAACGACGTCGGCGTTGAACAGGATCAGCTTCCTCTGCTGCAACACGTCCTGATGCGCACGTGGGACCATTGGCAAGTTCATCGCGCCGCAGGACAACCGATGGATATCTCCGATTACGAAGCCGTCGGGACGCTGAGCGAGGCCCTTTCCCGCCATGCGGACGAAACCTTCGAGGAAACCGGGTCCGATCAAAATCGGCACGCTGCTGAAAAATTATTCAAGGCGCTGACCGACACGTTTTCCGACGCTCGCGGCATTCGACGCCCCGCCTCGATTGGCAAATTGGTGGAGATTTGCGGGGCCGACGAAGCCGAGATTGTGCATATCGTGGATGTTTTCCGCCGGCCTGGGCGTAGCTTTCTGATGCCGCCGTCGGACGAAGTTCCGAATCTGAACTCCCGATCGATCATCGACATTTCACACGAGAGCTTGATGCGCCGCTGGGGCAGTTTGACGAATTGGGCGGATCAGGAAACCCGCGCGGCCGGTTTTTACGTGCGCCGGCTTTCGCCGACTGCCGTCGGATTCGTGGAAGGCACTGCCGCGCTCTGGCGCGATCCCGATCTCGCCAATGGGTTGCGCTGGCGGGAGGAAAACCAACCGACCGCGGCTTGGGCCGAACAGTACAACGCGGTGTTCGCGGAGGTGATGGAGTTTCTCGATCAAAGCGAATGCGCAGAGGCCGAGCGGCAGGCAAAAGAGCGAAAAACGCAGCGGCTCACAAAACTTGCCGCTATCGCCTTCGCAGTTCTTGCGCTCGTCGCCATCGGGAGCGCTTGGGAGGCCTGGAGTTTAAAATCCGTCGCGGAGAAGAATTTGCTGGCCGCCGAAGATGCCGTGGATGGCATGCTGAGCGCGGTGGACGGCGCGACCCCGCTGAGCGAGAGTCCCGCGGTGCCCGGGTTGGAGCAAATTCGCGTCCAATCGCTAGGACGAGCGGCCGCTTTCTATGGCGCCCTCAAAAAACTGAATGCAGACGATGAGAGTGTTAGCAAAGGGGAAGCTATAAATTCGCTGGAGAACGCGCAAATGGATCTGCGGTCCAGCAACTACCCGCAGGCACAGAAGGAATCCCAAAACGCGATCGAAGAGTTCGGCGACCTCGCAAAACAGCATGCAGGCGAACCCGTTTACCAGGAGGAGCTGGCGAATTCGGAGACTCAGTTGGGCGAAACATTGCGCATTTCCGGAAGCGATCCAGCGGACGCGCAGCAGGCGTATGACCAGGCAATCTCGATATTCCAGGACTTGTTGAAATCCCAGCCACAGAGCGCGCCAAACCCCCAATATACGCAGGAATTGGCGCGAACATACTACAACCGCGGAATATTTCTGAACGCTCAGAATCAGTTTGATGCATCGAAAGCCGATTTTAGTATGGCAATCACGCTGCTCACGCCGCTGGCGGCCAATCCGAAACAATCCGATGCGGCGTGGGACTTGGCGCGAGCGTATAACGATCTTGCGAATGTGCTGTATTTCCACGACAACCTGCCGTCGCAAGCCGAAAGTGATTTTAAGGAAGCGACGCAGATTGGTGAAGGTCTCACGAAGCAAGGAGCTGGCACTCCGGACTATCAGCTGGAACTCGCCATGTACTACGATGGCCTTGCAGGCCTTCTGGGATCTATAGGCGATAGCGCCGATATCAAAGCCGCGCAGACCGCCGCCAATCGAGCACAGGAACTCATTACCAGCCTGTCCACGCCTACGGCTTCGGTTCAATTGGAGCAGGCCAACGTTCTTATGATTCTTGGCTCGATCGTTGAGCCCACCGATCCACAGGCAGCAGCCGCGCAATACCAGAAATCGATGGAGGCCCTGGAAAAGCTGAAACAAGCCGGAGGCGCGCAGCTGGATAGTAACTTCAACCAGCGCGTTTTGGATCTAGCGCGACTGTATGTGGAGCTGGCGGACAACCGAGGCAAAGCGGGCGCGCTCGCGGGGGCAAATAGCGCCGTGCAAAACATTCAGTTGTTGTTGCCGGACGTGCCGGCGTCCAGCCAGGAAGAGATCAGCAAAGAGCTTGCGGATTTACAGAAAAAGGTATATTAAAGTGCCCCCGCGAAGCTGTACGGCCGTGCGCCAATATTGAGGTGAACTGTGAAACTCTTGCTAATGATCGTCGCTGTAGCATTCCCGTTGTCGGTCGCCGCGCAGCAAGGGAATTCCCAAACGACGAGCACTGCCTCCGTTGAGGTGCCAACAGCCACGGGAACTACGGTGCAGGCGCAGGCAGCCAATTTGGTGAGCATTGATTCCAGCTTATTTTCCACGTATCCCGCATACAGCTATATGAGTCCGTTGGCCGAGGATGGCACACCCCAATCCCAATCCAAGGCCTCGAACGAACAGACTTCAAGCAGACCGAAAATCGGCGGAAGCATGGTGGGATACATTGACGATGCAATCGTCGGTTCGGAAATTCGGGTCCGCTTTGACGCCGCCGGAAACGACGAGTTTCCTGATCTTGCCGAGTTTTTTTATGCCAAATGCGGCTGCTACAAAAGTCTGGGAACGCTTGACCCCGTAGCGTTGGATCCAAATACGCCGGGGCCCGGAGGGGGAGTTCCGAAGGATGTAAATTTTCAACAGCTCTTCGTCCGAGCTGAATTGGCGCCATGGCGGCACTTTTCCTTCTATGTCGACGTTCCATTTCGGTGGATCCAACCGCAGGGTTTTCTCGCGTTTCCACCGTTTCCGCCATTTGGGAACCAGGGAGGAATAGGCGACGTCGACGCGGGCGTTAAAGTCGCTGTGATAGCCTCAACCAAGCAATATCTCACATTTCAATTGCAGGGTGATTTCCCCTCCGGAAACGCCTCGGACGGACTCGGTACAAACCACTACAGTATCGCGCCCGAACTTACGTACTACCAGCGATTGTCTGGACGCGCCGCGCTGGAAGCGGAAGCCGGCATTTCGGCTCCTATCGGAGGATCGGCAGGCGTTCCGATAACGAGCTCCTCCGGCTTCGCGGGAAGCGTGTTTATCTACGGCGTAGGCCCAAGTTATAAAATATATGAGGGGGAACGGGCGCAAATCGCTCCGGTGCTGGAACTTGTCGGGTGGCACGTCCTAAGTGGATTGTACAGCAATGTTGGAGGCACCATAGATGGGACTACAAACTCGGCGGCGGGAATAAACATCGTCAACCTCAAGCTGGGAGTTCGCACGAACTTTGGCCGCAACTCGATATATGTGGGTTACGGTCATGCCCTCACTCGTATTACTTGGTACCAGGATATTTTCCGAGTGGAATACCGCGTCGCGTTTTAGGGTAGTGGCCGCGACCGCCGAAGCGAAGACGCGAGCCTATCACGAAACACCCTAGGGCAAGCCGTGGACGGGGTCCCCACCCAGTCGCGCGCGACGCATTCGCGCGTTAGTGGCCGGGCGCTCCGCCGGCCTTCACGAATTCAACTTCAAGGGTGATGGATACGTCGTCCCCTACCGCTACCGGGTCCGCCGTGATTCCGAAGTCCTTGCGGCTGATCGTGGCGGTCGCTTCGGCGCTGCGGCGCGCGCCGGTTTGATTCACTGTGGGCGCGGGGACTTTCACGTCGAACGTTACTTCTTTTGTGACGCCGTGCAGCGTCAGATTGCCGGTCATCTTCGCGGCGGCGTCGCCGGTTTTCCAGATTTTCGTGGATTGAAAAGTCATGGTTGGGTAGGTTGCGACGTCGAGGAAATTGGAGCTTTTCAGGTCGTCGTCGCGCATTGAAATGCCACTGTCGATCGAGTTGGTTTCGATTGTGGCCGTGACACGCGATTTGGACAGATCGTCATCGTCGATCGTCGCCGAGCCGCTGACCTTGCTGAAAGTTCCGTCAACGTCCGTAATTTCCAGGTGCAGCACGTCGAACTGCGCCGTGGAGTGCGCGGGATCGATATTCCATTGCGACGTGGCAGCCGGTGTGGGAAGCGCCATCGCCGCCATCAGGCCCAGCACTGCGACCAATTTCCTCATAGCTATCGCGTCCTCGGAATTGGGGATGATTACGCGCTGGGTTTTGCGCCGCCCAATCCGCGCAATCTGCCTTTGGCGGCGAGCGATCCGTACTGTTTGACCATCTGCTTCATCTGCAGGTACTGCTTCACGACCTGATTGACTTCCTGCACGGTGGTGCCGCTGCCGCGCGCGATGCGTTTGCGGCGCTTGCCGTCGAGCAGGGCGTGATCGGCGCGCTCGGATGACGTCATGGAATTGATCACGGCCTCGACGCGTTTCAGACGCGATTCGTCGATCTGCGTGTCTTTCGGCAGATTCGCGAGCGGCCCGACTTTGGGCAGCATGCCGAGCACTTGTTCGAGCGGGCCCATTTTGCGGACCTGGCGCAACTGATCGCGGAAATCTTCGAGCGTGAATTCGCTGCGGCGGAGCTTGCGCTCCATTTCGGCCGCTTGCTTTTCGTCGACGGAGTGCTCGACGCGCTCGATCAGCGAGAGTACGTCTCCCATGCCCAGCACGCGCGAGACGATGCGATCGGGATAAAACGCGTCCAGCGCGTCATATTTTTCGCCGGTGCCCACGAATTTCACGGGCGCGCCGGTAACCTTGCCGATCGAAAGCGCCGCGCCGCCGCGCGCATCGCCGTCGAGTTTGGTGAGCACGACGCCGGTGAGGCCAAGGCGGCGATGGAATTCACCTGCCGAGCGCACGGCGTCCTGTCCCGTCATGGCGTCGGCGACGAACAGGATTTCCGACGGCGTCAATTCGCGCTTGAGATTGCTCAGCTCGACCATCAGGTCTTCGTCGATGTGCAGGCGGCCGGCCGTGTCCACCAGGATCACGTCGGAGGCGGACATCTTGGCTTCGCGGATCGCGCCGCGCACGATTTCGAGCGGCTTATCGGTTCCCGCGCCGGGCCAGATGGGCGCGCCGATCGCTTTGGCCACTTGCGTCAATTGTTCGCGCGCCGCGGGGCGATACACGTCGGTGGAAACCACCATCGGGCGGTGACCGTGGCTCGCCAGCCATTTGGCGAGTTTACCCGTAGTCGTGGTTTTGCCCGAGCCCTGCAAGCCGACCATCATCCAGACCGAAGGAGGGCGCGAGGCGAAGAGCGGCTTGGCGTGCTTGCCGAGAAGAATCAGCAGTTCATCGCGAACGATTTTGATGACGTGTTGGTCAGGCGAAAGTTGCAGCAGCACTTCCGCGCCGAGCGATTTTTCGCGGATGTGCGCGAGCAGTTCGTCGGCCACGCCGACGTTGACGTCGCCTTCGAGCAGCGCTTCGCGGATGCCAGCCAGCGCTTGATCGAGGTGCTCTTCGCTGAGCTTGCCTTGGCCGCGCAGATTCTTGAAGACGCGCTGGAGCTTGTCAGTTAGGTTATCGAACATGATCTCTCAAGAATTATTGTAACAGGCCCATCGCTGCCCACTACAGAACGGTTTCGTTAGCCGGCGCTGTGAGCCCGAAACTTTCACGTCACGCCGACGCCGCCTGTGTCAACGTGCCCGGGCAATTGACGTTAGTCCGCAGACGCCTCTCCGCGTCCATCCTTGAGCAGAGAGCGCTCAAGTTGACCGCCTGCGCGTGGTCGCTTACACTCGTCGTTTTGAATTGGTCCGCTCAGGCGGGCCGAGGGGGCCTTCTTGCCGAAACGTACCTTTCAACCCAAAGTGCGCCGCCGTCATAAGACGCACGGTTTCCGCACCCGCATGAAAACGGTGGGGGGGCGCAAGGTGTTGGCGGCGCGCCGCAAGAAGGGACGCCATAAGCTTACGCCCATCTGAGCGAGGCCATGCTTCAGGCGGCGGACTCGGGTTTCCCCGGGACGCGCGCCTGCTGCGCCGCTCGGATTACGAGGCCGTGTATCGCGGCGGCCAAAGGCGCTCCAGTCCGCAGTTTGCAATTTTTTATCGCGCGAACAGTCTCTCGCGCAGCCGCTTCGGCATCAGCGTGAAGAAAGCGCTGGGGAGCGCGGTGGTACGCAACCGCATACGGCGCCGCATCCGCGAAATTCTGCGGCGCAATCGATCGGAGTATCCGACGGGATGGGACATCGTGATTCATCCGCGACGCTCGGTGGCGGACTCGCCGTTTCCGCCGCTCGAAGTGGAGCTGCGGGGACTGGTTCTGGGCGTGCTTCGGAGCTCTCCGCCGCGGAATCCGCCGCGGACTCCTCCGTCGCAAGCGCCCCGCACGACGCCGCAGTAGCCCGGCCGGATTGGAAAGCGCGCATTTTGTTGGGCCTGATCGGCGCGTACCAGGGCGCGCTTTCGCCGCTGATGGTTTCGCCCTGCAAATTTCATCCGACCTGCTCGCGCTACGCTGCCGAAGCCATCCGCATGCACGGTGCGCGCCGCGGCGCGTGGTTGGCGCTGCGACGTCTTGGGCGCTGCCATCCATTTGGGCGGGGCGGCTTCGATCCGGTTCCCGAAATTCTCGATATCCCCGAATCGCACGCGGTTTCCGGCGCCGGTGAGGCGCGCCCGTGAAGGAAACTTCAGACCAGACACGCGTCGTACTCGCCGCCGCGCTTTCGCTCGTCGTCATCGTCGCGTCGTCGTATCTCTACAAAGCGCCTCCACAACCACCGCCGGGCCCCCAGGCGCCGGTTAGTTCAACGGCACCCACGTCGCCAGCTTCTCCGGCGCCCGTGGCCGTGGCGGCCGCTCCCGTCGTTGCGGTGCATGCCGCAGCCGGCGAAAGCAGTGTGGTCGTCGAAAGCCCGCTCTATCGCGTCGAAATTTGGAATCGCGGCGGCGTGGTGCGCAGCTGGCAGCTTGAAAGGTACACCGACGACAATCAGCCGCCGCAAGCGCTCGATCTGGTTCACACCGACACTGCCCGCCAGGAAGACGCGTGGCCATTTTCGATCACGCTCGCCGATCCGCAGCTTGAAGCCGCGGCCAATTCGGGTTTCTATGAGATCAATACCGGCGGCGCGGCGGCGTCCGGCGTGCTCGAAGCACCGGTCGATCTCGATATGGTCTGGAGCGACGGCCATCTCCAGGTCACGAAACACCTGAAATTCACCGACGATTACATCGTCGAAGCCACCGTTAGCGTGACCAAGGACGGGCAACCGTTGCCCGCCGGCATCGCGTGGCGCGGCGGATTCGGCGATCCGACCGTGCACGGCTACCGGCGCGGCGCGATCGGCGTGCAGATTTTCTACAGTCAGGCTGCCAAGCTCACTGCGATTGCGCTGAAAAATCTGGGTCAGCCGAAGCAGCCGGCCGTGCGCGCAAACTTGCCGGGCCCGTATGATTTCGTCGGCATTGAAGACCAATTTTTCGGCGCGGCATTTTTGGCGCCGGAGAATTCCGCGGGCGGAATCACACCGGATTTGACGCTGACCCACTGGGCCACCAGCCAGGACATTGAGCAGGACGGCAAAGTCACAACGCAGGCGATTCCGGAAATGTCCGCCGGCACGGCCGATGGCGGGCCAATCGCTGTTCGGATCTACGTCGGGCCCAAGAGCATCGACATACTGAAGGCCGTTCACCCGCCGCTCAATGACCTTCTGAACTTCGGGTGGTTCACGGTCATCTCCGAGCCGCTGTTCTATGCGCTGCGCTGGGTGCATGGCTACGTGCCCAACTGGGGCTGGGCCATCGTGGTCCTGACGATCTTCATCAATATGTTGCTGTATCCGCTGAAGGCCAAGGGCATGCGCTCGGCGCAGAAAATGCAGAAGGTGGCGCCGGAGATGAAGGCCATCACCGAAAAGTACAAGAAATACGGGATGCGCGACCCGCGCCAACAGAAGAAAAACGAAGAAGTGATGGCTCTGTACGCGCGCGAGGGAATCAATCCGCTCGGCGGCTGCTGGCCGATGCTGATTCAATTCCCCATCTGGTTCGCGTTTTACCGCATGCTGGCGGGCACCATTGATCTGCGCCACGCGCCGTGGATGCTGTGGCATTTTGCATTGCTGCACGACCTTTCCGCCCCCGATCCGCACTACATCCTGCCGGCGCTCTACGGCGTCACGGCGTACCTGATGCAGAAGATGACGCCCACGCCGCAGGTGGATCCGGCGCAGCAGCGCATGCTGGCGATCATGCCGGTGATGTTCTCGGTGTTCTTTATTTTCTATCCGAGCGGCCTCGCGTTATATATAGTGACAAGCAACCTTGTGGGAATGGGGCAGCAGTGGTATTTGAATCGCACCATGCCGGCGCCCGCCAAGGGTGGCCGCGGCCGCAGCGGCAAGAAGAACTAGAACCCGACCCCGGATCGCGCCGAAGAACACCGACCTCACATGCCCCAGCCCAAACCACAATCGACCGCTTCCAGCGCGCCGCGCACACGCGAAGGACATTTGGACCGCGAGAAAGTCTCGGCGGCACTGGGCCGCTGCCTCGACGAATTACTGCCCACAGCGCGTTTCGATCTGACGTACAAAATTCACCAGGAACCGGAAGCCGCCGGTGCGGCCGGATACGAGCATCCGGAAGTGAGCGTGGAGTTCAGCGGCGCGGATCAGGAGCTATTGCTGCAGCACAACGCCGAGTTGCTGCAAGCGCTGGAATATATCGCATTGCGATGGATTCGCCTGGACCCGCAGCTTTTTGACCGCGTGCGCTTCGACGCCGGCGGCTACCGCGCGATGCGCATCGAAGAGCTGCGACTTTCAGCCCACGTCGCCGCCGAGCGCGTGCGCGAAACCAAGGCGCCCTTTCGCTTCAATCCCATGTCCGCGCGCGAACGCCGCATTGTGCATCTGGCGCTGCAGGAAGAGGCCGGCGTGCGCACGTCAAGCGAAGGCGACGGCGAAGAGCGCCAGGTGGTCGTCCATCCAGCTATAGCCGTCTGATCTCGACTTCTCCGCGAGCCTCTGCGAACTCTGCGCCTCTGCGTTATCGTTCGCCTTTCTTTGTTAGCCAAGTCGCATACACCAATCCGAACCGTTCGGTCTTTCTCCGTGCTCTCTGAGACCTCTGTGTTATCAAGAGTCCTTTCTTCTGCGCGGCACAAGACATCACAAACACAGAGGGCGCAGAGGGCACGGAGAAATGCGAATCCGCCAGCGGTGGTCGAAACAGAGAAAATCCTACGAGGATTTTGGCGTGCTGCGGCCGCGCACGGAACGAATCGGAATCGCGATGGGGCCCGCGGCTTCGGACGCGGCCAGCATGTGGCATTGCCCGTCAAAGATTCCGCCGGCCTCAATCACCAGGCACGGCGCGTGAATTTCGCCGGTCACCACACCCTTGGCCATAATCTCGACGCGGCCCTTGGCGAAAATCACTCCGTCGAAATGGCCCGAAATGGCGATGTGGTTGCCCTCGATCTGGCCTTCCACGCGCGCGCCTTCGCCCAGAATTAGGCTGTGATTCGAGAGGATGTTGCCCTTCACCGAGGCGTCCAGGCGGAACGTCCCCGGAAGCTCGAGCGTGCCTTCAAGGTGCACGCCTTTGTCGAGAAAACCGGTCCAATCGCCGGAACCCGCGGCGATATCGCGTTTGGAGGAAAATGGCCAGCTCACAATTCACCTCGAAGAACATTGTGCAACGGGCGGCGCCGCGCCAGCAAAGCACGCATCGCGGCCGCGCCCCGAACATAATTAACTATTTGTATAGTTACTTCATAAGTTTATCATAAATCCCGGTAAGCTGCGCGTCCTCGTAATACTCAATTCTAAGTTGCCCGGGAAACTTGTTGCTCGGCGGACGCAGTGTAACCCGCGTGCCCAGATGGCGTTGCAGCTCCTCGATCGCCGCGCGCACGTTCGGGTCGGCCGCGGGAGCTTCCGCCGCCTGATCGAGCTTGCGCGCGCGCCGCGAACCGATCCGTTCGATCTGGCGCACGGTGAGGCCGCCGCGCGCGGCTCGCATCGCCAGCGCCGCCCGCACCTTCGGATCTCCCACGCCCAGCAACGCGCGGCCATGTCCGGCCGAGATCTTGCCGTCCTCGATCGCGTCGAGAACGGATTTTTCAAGTTTGAGAAGGCGCAGAGAATTGGCGACCGTGGCGCGGTCTTTTCCGGTGCGCGCGGCCACGTCTTCCTGCGTCAGCAGGAATTCCGTCATCAGCCGATCGAAGGCCCGCGCCTGCTCGATGGGATTCAGGTCCTCGCGCTGGATGTTTTCGACCAGCGTGATCTCGAGTGCGAGTTCTTCCGGAACGTCGCGCAGAATGCTGGGGACGCGGCGCAGACCAGCGCGTTGCGCTGCCCGCCAGCGGCGCTCGCCGGCGATCAACTGGAAGCGCGCGCCAATCGGACGCAGCACCAGCGGCTGAATGATTCCGTTCGCCGAGATTGATTGCGCCAATTCTGCAAGCGCCTCCTCGCGGAAGCGTGTGCGCGGCTGATACGGACTCGGCTCGATCAGATCGATATCGACCATTTGCGGGCCCGACTGGGCCGCCGGTGCGAGCGCTGGCGCTGCAGCCGCAGCGGCCGCCGCGGGTGGCGTGAGGGTTGTTGGCGTTAAGGGTGTCGGCTCCGGGTCACGAATGAGAGCTCCCAGCCCCTTGCCCAACGCGTTTCTGGGCATTTGCGATTACCTCCTTGGCGAGATTGATGTAGGCTTCGGCACCTTTACTGGTGATGTCGTAAAAGATGATCGGCTTGCCATGGCTCGGCGCTTCGGCCAGGCGCACGTTCCGCGGTATCACTGTCTGAAATACCTGCGAGCCGAAGAAGCTCCGGAGGTCGGACGCGACCTGGCGAGACAGCGTGGTGCGCTCGTCGTACATCGTCGGCAAGAACCCTTCGATCGCCAATTCCGGATTCAGCGTCTTGCGGATGCGCATCAGCGAATCCAAAAGCTCGGATACGCCTTCAAGCGCATAGTATTCGCACTGAATCGGTACAAGCACCGAATCGCTGGCGACGAGGCAGTTCAAGGTGATCAGGTCGAGCGCAGGCGGGCAATCAAGAAGAATGAAATCGTATCTGGACTTGAGGCTGTCGGTGATGGACTTCAATCGAAATTCCCGGTTTTCGGCCGCAACAAGCTCGATCGCGGCGCCGACGAGATTTTTTTCCGAAGGCAGCAAATCAAGTCTATCTACCTGTGTTTTCAATATTATACGATCTATTGGCTCGGCCAGAATCAGGGCGTGATAGAGGCTTCTGCGGGAGGGGTCCTTCGGGAATCCGATTCCGGCAGTGGTGTTGCTTTGGGGATCGGAGTCAATCAGAAGTACGTGCTGGTCGGAGACCGCAAGCGATGCAGCCAGATTGATGGCTGTCGTGGTCTTGCCGACGCCACCCTTCTGATTGGCGATGGCGATAACTTTGCCCAAATTTCCCCCTGACCTTGGGTCAGGACTCTAACAGGAAGAAATCGAGGCGGCAAGGTGTTTCACGTGGAACAGTTGTGAAAATGGCGGGATCTCCAATTCAACCAAGCCGGAATGTTCCACGTGGAACATTTTGTGTATCACCGCGCCAGCGGTGAGCCCACCAGCAATTGCCGGTTCCTGCTCAGCGGTATACGCTCGGGAACGCTCCAGCGCCATCCCGGTTTGGCTTGCACACGAGTGCCTTCGTCGTCGCCCAACCACAGAATTAGCTGCCCGCTCGGATTCAGAGCCTCTCGCGCCCAGCGCATCAACAAAGGATAATGCCCCAATGCCCGGCTGGCGATGAAATCGAGGCTGCCGGCCCCGGGACGCCAATCCTCGTATCGCTCTGCGATCACCTCGGCGCCATTCAGTTCAAGCGTGCGCACCGCTTCGGCCAGAAACGCCGCCTTCTTCTTATTCGACTCAACGAGGAACAAATCGAGGTCTGGGCACACGATTTTGACCGCCAGGCCCGGAAAACCGCCCCCAGAGCCAATGTCGGCCAGCCGACCGCGCCCGAAATCGACAAATCGAGTGCAAAACAGGCTCTCGCCAAAGTGGCGGGCCACGATTTCTTCCGGATCCGAAAGCGTTGTCAGTCCAACCTTCTGATTCCAAAGGAGTAATAAGCCAATGTAGCTGCGGATCGATTCAACCTGCTGGGGCGATGGGGAAACGCCGAACGGCCGCAAGGCCGCCTGAACATCGAGCGCCGACAGGCCGGGATTATGCCGGTTATATATCATATATATTACTAACTAGTTAACGACTCGCGCCTTCGCCGCCCGCAGCAGCCACCACTCCGGCGTGCGCCACCCTTGGGCTAGCCAGTCCCGAAATCAAATCGACCACCAGGTGCGCCAGCATGGCAGGCAGCAAGCTGAGCGTCCACACGCGCGTAAGAGCGAACAGCGCGCCCAGGATAAACGTCGTCACAAGTCCCTGCCGGCCTTGATACGCGTGCGCGGCCGCGAAGATCGCCGACGATGCAAGAATCGCAATTGTGATCGAGCCTCCCGCAGCCGCGGCGAAAACGGAATAGACGAAACCCCTGTAGATCAGCTCTTCGCACACCGCTACGGTGCACGCCAATGCGAAAAACACCAATGATTCCGTGGGGTTCTGAGGCAGAATTTTCTCTCGAAACTGTTGCATTCGCGATTCGGGATCGGGCTCCATGCGGCGAAGTTGGCGGATGCCCAGCCACTGCAAGATCGAAAGAAAGGCGGTCGTGCCGAGCGCCACAGCGATCGTGCGCGGCGGATGACCAACCAACAGTCCCAATTGCGAAGCCGTCAGGCCGCGCACCGTGGCTCGCCAAAAAATAATGGCGACCGCGATCCATTGAAACGCGATTGTCGAGGCGTAGAGCGCGACGCGCTCGCGCGTGCCGAGGCGCGGCCGCTTCAGCAGCTGCCGGATGCGTACGGCGCCGCGCCACGGCACAGCCACGGCCAGCACCAGCAAAATCGCGACGAAATCCCAGGGAATGCCGAGGAGGCGCATGCGCTAAGAGTCTAGGCACTAACAAGCGTTCCGAGCAAGGGCGCCGAGGCGGAGCCACGCGCCCGGCGGCGGTTGACACGGCTCGAAGCGCCGTTTATCGTGGCACGACAATGAAGATTCTGGTTTTAGGAAGCGGCGGCCGCGAGCACGCCCTGGTCTGGAAGCTGCGCCAGTCTCCCTCGGTCGACAAGGTCTGGTGCGCGCCCGGCAACGGCGGCGTCTCCGCGGAAGCGGAATGCCTTCCAGCGCGATTGGACGACGCCGATTCGCTCGTGTCGCTTGCCGCGAATCTAGGCGCGGATATGACCGTCGTCGGGCCGGAAGTCCCGCTGGTCTGCGGCGTGGCGGATGCCTTTGCCGCGCGCGGCATGCACTTGGTTGGCCCGTCAAAGCGGGGCGCGGAACTCGAAGGCAGCAAAATTTTCGCGAAAGAGTTCATGGCGCGGCACGCGATTCCGACCGCCCGCACGATGGGAACTTTTGAATCTCCGGCGCCGGCCATCGCGGCGCTGGGCGCGGATTGGCCGGTCGTGATCAAGGCCGACGGGCTGTGCGCCGGCAAGGGAGTGCTCGTGGCCACCGACCGCGCGGCGGCTGCGGATTTCATCGAGCGCGCGCTCGACGCGCGGGAATTCGGCGCAAGCGGCGCGCGCATCCTGCTTGAGGAATCTCTTCGCGGCCCGGAACTTTCCTACATCGTATTGACCGACGGTCAGAATTTCATTCCGCTTGCGCCGACGCGCGATCACAAGCGCGTTTTCGATCGCGATCTAGGCCCCAATACCGGCGGAATGGGCGCATATTCGGCGGATGGCCTGCTTTGGCCCGCGCTCGAATCCGAAATCCAAGCGACGATCGTGCGCCCTACGTTGGAAGGCCTGGCCAGGGAGAGCCGTCCCTACGGCGGCTTTTTGTATTTCGGGATCATGCTCACCTCCGCCGGACCGAAGGTTCTCGAATTCAATTGCCGGCTGGGCGATCCCGAAACGCAGCCGATCGTGATGCGCATGGATTTCGATCTGGCCGCCGCATTCCAGGCGCTGCTCGAAGCAGACCTGGGCCGCTTTGAGGCGCGGTGGAAGCCGGGCGCGAGCGCCTGCGTGGTGATGGCCTCGGGCGGATATCCGGGTGCGTTTGAGGCGGGCAAGAAAATCGATGGAATTGCCGAGGCGGAGGCGCAAACCGGCGCGAAGGTTTTTCACGCGGGCACGAAGCGCGAAGGCGATGCCTACTACACGAGCGGCGGCAGAATCTTGGGCGTCAGCGCATCGGGCAAGGATTTGCCGGCCGCGCTTGCTACGGCGTACTCGGCGGTCGAGCGCATTCATTTTGACGGCGCGCATTATCGCCGCGACATCGGCACATCCGCGCCGATCCGCGCGGAGAGCGCGGCTCCGGCTCAAGCGGCAGCCGCGGCGGAAGCGCGCCGGCGCTAAACGGATTTTCCAATTTAACTTTTGCGAGGAGGAGCATTGGCCACAGAAAACTCAGCTGCGTCCGGCGCATCGCCGGTTGTGGGAATCATCATGGGCTCGGACACCGATCTGCCGGTGATGAGCGAGTCCGCCAAGATGCTGGACAAATTCGGCATTGCGTACGAGGTCGAGGTGGTTTCCGCGCACCGTTCGCCGGCCAGAACGCACGAATACGCATCCACGGCGATTGCGCGCGGCCTCAAAGTCGTGATTGTGGCCGCGGGCGGAGCCGCGCACCTGGCCGGCGTGGTCGCGTCGCTGACCACGCTGCCCGTGATCGCCGTGCCCATGGCGACGACGGCGCTTTCGGGAATCGATTCGCTTCTCTCGACCGTGCAAATGCCCGCTGGCGTGCCCGTCGCGGCCATGGCGATTGACAAGCCCGGCGCGATCAACGCCGCAATCTACGCCGCGGAAATCTTGGCGACCGCGGATGCGTCGATTGCCCGCCGCCTGGTGGAATACAAGGAAGAGCTGGCGCGGTCCGTCGCGGAAAAAAGCGCGCGGGTGCGCCTGCAATACGGAAAAAAGCCCAGCTGAATTTGGGCGATCGCCGGGAGAAACTTGTTTCAGTGCTTGTAGAGCGACGGCGCGTCTGAATCGGTCTTCTGACCCGGAGCGGAGGCTGTTGCCGCAGCGGTGGCGGGCGCGCCTACGACCCACACGACGTCCCTGTCTTCCGTGATTTCAACCAGCGCGACGCGCGCCCCGGCGCGCGTGATTACCGGCATCGCGGCGCGCAGGAAATCGGAATCGTCCTGCGCGATCGATTTCGTGCTTTGCCCCGCCAGAATTTCAGACGTGGCGCGATTCAGCGCGGGCGAGGCCGTGCGGATGCGCTCGAGCGCCGGATCGCTTTGCTGCATCCGTTCGAGCAGCGAAGATTCCAGCGCCGGCGGGTAGCGCACTTCAAACAGAGTCCGCGGCAGCCCCTTCTCCGGCGGATAGATCTGCGTGTAGTTCGGCCGCGCGACGCGCGTCGTCCAATAATCGTTGCCCAGATCTTCCTGCTTCACGTCGTAGCGCACCAGCCAGGCTTCAAAGCCGTATCCATCCACGTAATCGGCCACGATCAATTCCACCAGCGGCTCGTCGGGCGCCATATCCATCTTGTGATGAAAGCTCTCCGCTTGAGCGCGAACGCGTTCGAGCAAAGCGATCCCCAGCGTTTCAATGTCGCTGGCTTCGACTCCCGCGCCGGTGTTGGCCGCCAGCGGCGGCGCCTCGCGCCCGGCGGCGGCGAGGTCCTGCGCGAAGCGATCGGGCGGCTGGCCCGAGCCCGGCTCGATCCAATCGGCCGCGCCCAGCAGCACGCCGATTCGCCCCGTGCCCAGGCTGAACATTTCCGGTGGGTCCGAGCCCGGCTCGATCGGCTCGTCGGCCGTGGCGATCAGCAGCGTGTCTTTGGCGGCGCAAATTTCCACGCGGCCCGCCGCGAAATTTGCCACCAGATCGCGCGCCGGCTGCTGCTGATCCTGCGCGTGCGAGGTGTGCGACGCGGCCAAGCCAGCCGCCACCGCGAGCGCCGCGATAAAACGAAGCGCCGTATATGCCGTTCGATCGAGCATTTTCAGTCTCGCGCGAAGGTACCACAATTCGAGTGCCGCGGCCCGGCGGCTCGCGGCGCTGGCCGAGCTCGCAGTGTTTGAGTACAATCCATTGGTTGTTTTGCGCATACGGAGCGAGGAGACAGATGGGACTGTTTGGCGGACTGCGAAATCCGAAATCGGTGAAGCACAATGGCAAGCGCGTGAGCGAAATCGTGGAAGCCAATCACCGCGCGCACACGGGTGAACCGGGCGGCGAGCGCGCGGATCTGTCCGGCGCTCAGTTGTCGCGCGTCGATTTCGGAGGTCTCGATTTGACCGATGCGATTCTGAAGGGCGCGCGTCTCGACGGCGCGAATTTCCGCAAAGCCAAATTGACGCGCGCCGATTTCTCCGGCGCGAATCTGCGCGGCGCCGACCTGCGCAGCACTGACATGACCAATTGTATTTTGCCCGGCGCCGATTTGACCGAAGCGCAAGTCGCTGGAGTGGAACTGTTCCGTTGCGATCTTACGAACGCGATCTTTCACAAGGCCAATCTGCGCAACACCAATTTCCGCGCCTCGAATATCCAGGGCGCGCAATTCGCGGGCGCCGATATGGGCGTTACGATTCTCCGCGAAACCGATCTCACCGGCGTCGATCTTTCCGGCGTTGACCTGAGCACCACGCTGATGCCCAAAAAGCCCGGCCCGCCCGACCCCGCCAACAAGTAGCCGGAAGCGCGGCGCGCTTCCGCGCCCAGGCAAATTTAAATATTATTGGTTTGAGCGTTTCGGTGTGCACTGCGCCCGGCTGATCCGCGGCGGCTATTTCCCGGCGGTTTCGGCCACGGCCGGTTCGCCGCTCGCGCGTGGACGGCGGCGCGTTTCGATGCCCAGCCGCTTGATTTTCTGATTCAGCGTCGACAGCGGAATCTGGAAATGTTCGGCCGCCTCCGTCTGGTTCCAGTTCGTTCGCTCGAGCATGTCGGTGACGATCCGCCGCTCGACCTCTTCCATGATCTGGAAAAGCGAAGCCTTCGAGCTATCGGCGCCGACGCGCGCGCCCGGTTCGCCCGGCAGTGGCGGCACAAATTCCGTCAGCTGCAGGCGCAGCCCGCGCACGATTTCGCGCGTGCGCACATTTTCCGGCAGCAGTTCGGGAGGAATGGCGTCGTGCGTCGAGAGCACCACGGCGCGTTCGACAACGTTTTCAAGCTCGCGGACGTTGCCCGGCCAATCGTAATCCATCATCAATTTCATCGCCGCATGCGTGAATTGTTGGGGCGCCCGGCCATTCTCCTCGGAGAAGCGCCGCAGGCAATGCGCGACGAGCAGCGGAATGTCTTCTTTGCGCTCGCGCAGCGGCGTCATCTGCAGAGCGATCACATTCAGGCGGTGGAACAAATCCTCGCGGAAGCGCCCTTCGCGCACCAGATTCAGCAAATCCACGTTTGAAGCGGCCACAATCCGCACGTCCACCTTGATCGTTTCCGTCCCGCCCAGGCGCATGAACTCGCGCTCCTGAATCACGCGCAGAAGTTTGGCCTGCGTCTCCGGCCCGATGGTCGAAATTTCGTCGAAGAAAATCGTCCCTTGATCGGCGACCTCGAATAGCCCCTTCTTCGACGCCACGGCGCTGGTGAACGCGCCCTTCACGTGGCCGAACAATTGCGATTCGAGCAAATCCACCGGAATCGAGCCGGTATTGATCGGCACAAACGCTTTGTCGGCGCGCGGCGAAGCGGAATGGATGGCCTTGGCGATCAGCTCTTTGCCAGTGCCGCTTTCTCCGGAAATCAGCACGGTTGAGCGCGACGCCGCCACCTGGCTCACCAGGTCCAGCAGCGAAAGCATTTTTTCGCTCTTGCCGATGATGTTGGGGAAGTTGTAGCGCTGCTTCAGCGCGCGCTTCAGTTGCACGTTTTCTTCGCGCAGTTGCCGGCCCTCGACGGCCTGCGCCACCTGCGCCAGCAGTTCGTCGTTGGACCACGGCTTGGTGATGTAATCCTGCGCGCCGTTCTTGAACGCCGCGCGCGCCATCTCGATCGATCCGTACGCCGTGATCAGCACAATCGCCAGCAGCGGGTCGCGGCGGTGAATCTCCTGCAGCAGATCGAGCCCATTGCGGTCCGGCAAACTGACGTCCAGCAGCACCAGATCGAACGGTCTTTCTTCCAGCCGCGTCAATCCGGCGGCGGCCGTTTCCGCGCAGGTCACCGCGTAGCCTTCCGAACTCAGCAACAGTTCGAGGCCTTCGCGAATTTCCGCTTCGTCATCGACAACCAGAATCGAGCCTTTAGGCATGCACGGTTTTCCGCGCCGTCGGAAATTCCAAATGGAAGGAGGTGCCTTTGCCGGGGGTCGACCGCACCTCGATTTTCCCCGCATGTTCTTTGATGATGCCGTAGCTCACCGAGAGGCCCAGGCCCGTGCCCCGACCGGACGATTTTGTGGTGAAGAATGGATCGAAGATGCGCTGCAAGTGTTCGCGCGAAATGCCCAGCCCGGTATCGGTGATTTCTACCTCCACACTGCCGTTATGCGAAGCCGTGCGCACCTCGACCATTCCGCCGGCGGGCATCGCGTCCCGCGCGTTCATGAACAGGTTCAAGAATACCTGCTGCAGCCGGTTGTTCGATCCCAGCACGCTCGGCAGATCGCCCTGCAGATTGCGGATCACCTGTACGCGCCCCGTGCGGAATGGGTGCGTCACCAGCGAAAGCGTCTCTTCCACCACGCTGTTCAGATTGACCTCGGAAAATTCCGTCGGCGCCGTGCGCGAAAAGTTCAGCAAATTGTTGGCGATTTCGCTCGCGCGGAATGTCTGCTTCACGATCTTTTCGATCAGCCCCTGCCGCGGATCCCCGGTGGGCAATTGCTTGGCCAGCATCTGCACGTAATTGGAGATCACCGCCAGCGGCGTATTCACTTCGTGCGCCACGCCCGCGGCCAGCAGACCGAGCGACGTGAGCTTTTCGGTCTGCACCATCTGCTGTTCGAGGCGCACGCGCTGCGTGATGTCGTCCATCAAAATCAGCCGCCCGATGCGCTCGCCCGGTTTGCCCACCAGCGGCGCGATCGAGACGTTGATCACCAGCGTTTGCCCCGCGCGATTGAGCAAATGGAATTTGTAAACGCTCGTTACGCGCTCATCGCCGGCGCGCGCCTCGATCTCCGCCACCAGATCCGGCGGCAGCACCTCGTCGAGTTTTCGCCCCACCGCTTCTTCCCTCGGCGCGCCGATCATGCGTTCCAGCTGCGGATTCCACGATTCAATGCGCCCTTCCAGGTCCACCGCCAGCACGCCCACGTTCAGCGATTCGACGATGTTCTCCGAGAAATCCTTCAGGCGCTCGATCTGCACCGCTTTCTGCTCGAGCGAGGAGTAAAGGTGCGCATTGTCGAGCGCGATCGCCACGTATCCCGCGATCGTAAACAGCAATTCGATGTCTTCGCTCGAAAGGTAATCGCCATCCACCGTTTTCCCCAGGCCCAGCACGCCGACCGTGTGGTCGCGAATGCGGCAGGGAATGAAATAGTTCAGGTCCAGTGCGTCCAGCGTCCGCCGGATCGAAGCGTCGGATTCCCGCGCGGCCCGCGGCGATTCGTAGAACAGGCAGCCCCGCGCAAACGGCATCCGCGCGTCGTCCAGGAAACGCAGGTCGAGCGCCGCCGCCGCGCTGATTCCCATCGAGCGCGTCAATTGATAGCGCCCCTCTTCGCCCGGCGATTCCAGAAAAATTGCCACGCGGTCCACCAGCAGCGTTTGCGAAATGCGGTCCATCACCGAGGCCAGCATCGGTTCAATGTGAACTTCGTTCGTCAGCGTGCGGCCGAATTCGATCAGCGTGCGCCGGTAATCCAGGCGATCGCGATAGAAAAAGCGGTCCAGGCGCGCCTGAATCCAATCGCGAAACGGCTGAAACAGAAACGCCGCAACCACGATGGCGATCACTTCGCCGCCAAGCCCGGAAGGCCACGCCGAATGAAACAGCGCGCCAATCAGCGCCACAAGAGCGATGTACACCGCGATCACGCCGCCGGTCGCCGCCGTGTACGCCAGGCCGCGCCGGAAAATGATATCCACGTCCATCAACCGGTAGCGGATGATCGCGTAACCGAAGCACAGCGGAATCAGCGCCAGCGAAACAGCCGAAAGATTCATCCACGGTTGCGGCGCAATGCCCAGGAAAAATGGAACGATGTAGAAACCCAGAAACGGCAGCGTGCCGGCCAGCGTGCCGCCTGTGACCCACTTCAATTGCTGCCGCAGCAAACCGGAAGGCGTGCGCCGGTACGTGCGCAGAAAAATCGCCGCCGCGATCAGAAAGCAAAGCCCCAGGTATCCAAGCTCCAATTGATCGAGCGTAAGCCGCGCTTCAAGCGAGGGAACAAATCCCAGCGTCTGCGTGGCCACCGCGATGTGCACCAGCAAGAGAAACGCGGGCACGCCGTAAATCGCGGTAAGCAACGTCCCGTGACGCGCCGGCGAAACGCGCCGCTCCGGGAAAACCATCGCGAAGTGAACCAGCAGCGCCGGTTGCAACAGGCGCGCCACAATGCTCGCCCAATAAATTTCCCAGTCGAAGGAACTGAGTTTCCCCGTGTATTGGAACGAATACAGAATGAACGAGACCAGGCAGAAAATGTAGAAATGCACGGCGCGCGCCGCGTTCCATCTGCGCACAAAAATAAACAGGCCGATGAATAGGTAGAGAAGCCCGACGACGCGCAGATAATTCTCAAGCGATGCGGGCTTTGGCGCCGGCACCGTCACCAAATTCGTGTCGAACGTGGCGCCGTCGCGCTCGATGCGATAGCTCACCTGCGTCCACACGCCCACGCGCCACAGCCGCTGCGTCACCTGCACCGCGCGTTCGACGCCGTTCCCGTCAATCGCCACCAGCCGGTCATCCGGCCGTATCCCCGCGCTATCCGCCGGTGAGCCCGGACTCACATGCCAGGCCACCACGCCGCGCGCGCTGTCCAGCCAGGAAACGCCGTCGTCGGGAATTGCCGCGCTCGAACGCTGCTGGAAATTGATCGCGAAAAATACAATCGCCGCCGCCGTTGTGGCGGCGAGCACCACAGCCCCGAGCCGGACGCGGAGGCTATTTGACATCGCTGAAGAGTGCCTTACTGGCCTAGTTGCAGCCCCACCGTGATCTTCGCTTCGACCCGAATCGCGGCCCACCCCTGAATTTCGCCGATGGACCTTCCCACCCAGCCTCACCCAGAGTTCTCTGCCAAGGTCTTAGTCGAAGTATACCCCGAGCCATCCCTGGAACCGATGTTGCAACTCAGATACCAGAAGCTATGATTTTCAATCACCGCGTAAATATCAGAATCGTAAGGCGATACCACAATTTCGAACAGGCTTAGACTACGCGGCTTCTGTTTATTGAAGGCGTGATTCCAATTTCGGTAAGGCGTTTACCTTCAGAACTCGAAGCTCAACCCGCCCCGGAAGGACCTCACCACCGGCATCAGCAGCACTTGCCCGTCCTGACTGGTGATTGGGATATAGCCCTGCGCGAGTAAATTGCCGAAATCCGCGACCGCTTCCCAGTGCCGGTTCAGGAGGAATCCCGGCAGCGGCTGGCGGATCGAAAGGCTGAGGTTGGGATCCATCTGGTAGGTCACGTCGCCGAATTCATCCACGGGAGTCAGCGTATCGCCGAAAACCCACTTATAACTGGCCGCCAGTTGCGTCCCCAGCCGCGGCACTTTGCTCGATACGCGTGCCCCCACGCATTGGCGATTGCCCTCGCCGAATGCCTGGCGCAGATCGGTCTGCGCGCCGGATTCACCGTCCGGCACCAGCGCCCCGGCCCACGCGTACAGCGCCGTGAGGTCCAGGTTGTCGGAGATTTTAATATGATACATCCCGCGCATGCCCCACGCGCTCAACCGGCCGCCGTCGTAAACAAACGCGTTTGAAAACGGGTCCTGCACCGAATCGGCCGGCGGCGCCGAACCAATCCCGAAAATCGCCTGATGCGGATCGTTATCGTGAAACGCCGCGACCTCAACGTTCGCGCGATTGCCCAGGCGCCGCGCCAATCGCAATTCCGCATGCAAATTTTCATCCAGCACGGGATTTCCGTTATTGAACAACACGATCGGCAGGCTATCCATCGCGTCCAGCACCGATCGCAGCGCGTCCGCATGAAATGGATCGCTCGCCGGGGAATCCGTAGCCAACACGGCCGACAGCGTGTAGTTCTCGGAAAGCTTCACGTCCGCTTCCGCGCTCGGCAGAATTGAAGAGTGCCGCATTCCCGCCAGCCCCTCGGAAACGTATTCCGCCCCCACACGCACGCGAACGTTATTTCCGAAATTCATCCGCTCCGTGTGCGCCAGGCGCATTCCGTAAAAACTGATGCCCGTGGACCCCGGCGCCGCTTCGCGAATCACCAGCGTCGTCACCGGACCAACATCGATATCGCCGGACGGTATCCAGATCGTAGCCATGCCTCCGGCCGTCCCGCCGTCGTAATTCATTTGTCCCGCGACCAGCAGTTTCCCGCCCGGACCCAGCGGAACTTCGTACGACACGCCCGTGCCCGGCGAATTGCCCTCGCTTGAAAGCGATCCGGGCCGCGTTGACCCGCTCGTCATGTCCACCAATATTTCCGAACCGTGTCCGCGCCGCCCCGCCTCCGGTCCAAGCCCTACGGCCACCACCGGATCGTCCTGCCACTGCAGAGCGGGCCTTGTCGCCGCGGAAGTCCTCAGCACCCATTTCCAATCGTCGGAATCGGTGGGAACCGCGGGCGCGCGCCGCAAACTATCGAGAGTGTCGAAAACCGTGCCCAGCTCGATTTTCACGATTGTCGTTAGGTTTGGCGTGACGCGCACATCGCGCTCGAGCGCCGGCAGAAAGCCGACCAGCGAGACGCGCACCGAGTACAGCCCCGGCCGCAACTCGGCGCTCGAAAAAGATCCGCGCTGATTGGTGAGAAGCTGCGCGACCTCTTGACCATCCACGTCCTCGGCCGCGACCCAAACCGTCGCGCCCAACTGAGGCACTCCCGACGGATCGAGCACGACGCCAGACAGGCGCCCGTCGCCCGAGCGCGCCTGCGCCGGAACGCCGCAGAGGCACAGCACCCCCGCCGCGATCATCCACTTCATGGCCCGGTGGATTCGAGCCTGCACGTCCGGTTACCTCCCGGGAGTCATCTGCGCCGAGGCGTTTGCCGCCGCCGGCGTGACCGTGAAATCCGACGCGCGCGTGACCGTCTGCTTGCTGATCTGGTCTACCGCCTGAACTTCCAGGTGATACTGCCCCGGCGCCAGAGTGTTCAGTCCGACCACATCCTGAATGGTGATTTGATTTCCGTTCTGTTGAAGGTCCGCGCCGGTCTTGACCAGCGTGGCCACTGGCTGGCCGTCTTTCGTCAGGCGCAGCGTGATCGACGCGTTGTTCTTATGCGTCGTGTCGTCCATCTTGAAATTGTAAAATTGCAGATACACGCCCAGCGGCTGGTCCGCGCGGAACGATTGATCGAGCTTGGGCCGCACTTTCGTATCGCCGATCACGAATTGGCCCGTGCCGATTTGGTTGGAGGCCACCGGCTGCATCACGTCCGCCAGGATCAGCGTGCTCGCATCGAGGGTATCGTCGTTGAACGGCGGCACAGCCAGGCGCGCGTTGATCACGCCCACGTTGTTGCTGTTCACGTCCTTGATCACGATGTCGAGGCGATAGAGGCCCGGGCTCAGCGGCACGGCCTTCGAGTACATCGACTCGCCTTTCAGCGATTGCTCCAGCAGCGAATCCGGCACGTCTTTGCGGATCACGTCCTCGAAGGTCTGCACCGGCCGCTCGGTGATCGTCGTGATCCGCGCGAAAAGGTTCAGCGTCGCCGTATGCACGCCGTCTTTTTCCTGGAAGCTCATCTGCCGGTTCGGAATCTCCACCGTGATGGGCACCAGCACCGTGTCGTTCGTGATGCGTATGAAATCGAAGCGGTAATCGAACTTGATCTCATTGCGCACAATGCGCGACGTCACCACTTCCTCGAGGTCCGTGAACTTCACCGGCGGCGGTTTCATCACGTCCGCGAATTGCAATAGCCGCGTGAACTCTTCGTCGCTCTCCGGCGTTTCGCCGGCCGCCAGCGGCGCGGTCGAGCCATCGGTGCGCGTGAACCGGTCCGCCTGGCTTGACAGTCCTTCCTGTTCCAGTTCGCTCAATCCCGCGCCGGGCACGCGGGCCAGCGCGTCCTTTTCGCCGGGATCCATCGTCAGGTGGTATTCGCCCGTCATTGTGGTATCCACGAATTCCAGCTGGATGTTATCCCCGATGCCGTCCATGTGCCGGTAGGTCCAATGCTCAAACGGAAACGTCGCGGTATCGCCGCCGCCCTCTGATTCGGGCCGCGTGTATTCGCCTCCGGTCGGATGAGTTTCGATTTCGTCCGGAGCGCCCCAGATGATGTAGATCCTGCCTCGATCCGTCTTCCATCCCGGCACTCCCGAGGCGTAGTGCTCGTTCGCGTACGCGATCCGCCGGTAATGCTCCTCTTTGAACTCGTTTTCCTCTGTGTCCGGCGTCGGATCGCGCCGCAGCCAGAATTGCTCGATGAATTGTTCGCGCTCTTCGTTGGTCTGCAGCCGCAGAAAGGCGGTCCTTTCCTCGGCGGTGATGATGTACACCACGTCCTCGTTCAGCCACTGCTTATAAGGATTCGGAAGCTCGGTCTCCAGTTTGTGCAGGCTTTGTTCTTGCGCGCCTTTATCCTGCTTGTTGTCTTTGTTCTTCTTGCCGCTATCTGAAGTCTGGCCCGAATCGCTGTCTGCTGCGGTTGAACTCTGCGCGTGTATAGAAGTAGGAAGGATAAAAAGTGAGCTGCCAGCCAGGATCAAAATTGGCAATGTAAATCGATAGAAACGGCCCATAATGACACCTCTACCCCGCTACCATTGAACGGGCTGAATTCTAGCTCCCACCGATGGGATGCGTCAATCAACAAGTTTCCTGTTACCAGCTTCTTAACAAGATTTCCGCATGGCCACGCCGGCCTGCGTTCTGGCTTGTGTATGCGCTCGTCCAGGCGGCACATCCCCTCGGATAAAGACTCCCTGGCGGGTCAAATGGTTGCTTCGCCGTAATGGACGGTTTCGCCTCTGAAACCCCTCGCGCGGCCATCCTTGTTTTCCGTTACCCCCTCGGCGCCATCGCCCGCCCTATCGCACCGGAAACCGCATTTGTAGGCCGAATCCAGGCCGATCGCCATTTGGAACACGGAAGTCCAGGTTCTGTGATCCCCCCCCCGCCCTGCTATCAGTTGTGAGTGCCCGGCCCCGCGGAGTATTTCAGTTTGGATTTTTAGCTCCGCTTATTTACTGCCTTGCGACGTTTCGCGCCGCGAAG
>Ga0182015_10001104_pt1 | contig 36854 bp, 29 predicted proteins | sample 712P3MmetaG_FD_120478 | JGI IMG/M metagenome (GOLD analysis project Ga0182015, IMG submission 120478) | Permafrost microbial communities from Stordalen Mire, Sweden - 712P3M metaG | ecosystem: Environmental > Terrestrial > Soil > Wetlands > Permafrost | place: Sweden: Stordalen | collected...
GGCATCGCCCGCCAGGGTCGTCGACTCGCACCTTCTTCACGTCGACTCTTCGGCTCAGACATGTCCCGGACTTGCGATTCCCAACATACGCACTAAACGCCCGTTGTTCAACAGGCTCCTAGGCGATGGTCGCCGAGCGCACGGCCGGCGCGGCGTTCCAGAGGTGCTCGAGGTCGTAGTACTCGCGCGCGGCCTCGTCGAAGACGTGCACGATGACGTCGCCGTAATCAAGCGCGATCCATTCGGCGGCGCTCCACCCCTCGACGTGGATGGGTTTGACGTCGAGGGCGATCGCGACGAGTCGCTCGACCTCTTCGGCGATGGCGCGCACCTGTCGGTCGTTTCGACCTGACGCGACGACGAGGGCGTCGAAGGAGTCGACCAACTCGCGCAGGTCCAGTACGACGGTGTCGCGACCGAGTTTGTCCTCAGCGGCCATCACCGCAGCGTTCACGAGCGCGGCCACGAAACCCGAGAAGGGGCCGCGCGCGCGCTCGCCGTTCGTTACCAAGTGACTACCGAGATACTCAGTGGGACACCCCGAGTACGACGAGCGCGGCCGCAAAGGGGACGGCAAGTGAGGCCACGCCGATAAATGCGTATCGTTGCTTCAGGCGACGAACTTCTCTTCGACTCCTCGGCGCTGCTTCCAAACCTCGCAGCCTGGTCGGCTGGGGTTCGGTCACGTCGAAGAGTCGGACTGCCATTCCTCCGACTTTAGCCTCGGACGCTCTGGAAGAGCGGAATAACTTCTTCGGGGATGAATTCGCGCAGGTGCGTCGACGTCGGCTCGAGTCCTCGCACGAAGGAACTCGAGAGGTCGACGGGGTCCATCGGGATCTCGTAGCTCACCCAACCATCAGGTACAACGCTCTTCGCGCCGGGACGCGGCACCACGCCGACACGAACCAGCGTTCGCAACGCCTCGGCCTCGTGCCAACTTTCCAACTGTTCGGCGAGGTCGGCGCCCACAATGAGGTCCACGGCGTCGGCGACCTCCAGCAGTTCGCGCACGGTGTCGATCGTGTAGGACGGTCCGTCACGAAGGATCTCGCGGTCCGAGACCTCGACGAGGTCGAGCTCGCCGAAGGCGGCCCTCGCCATCGCCAAGCGCAAGGATGAGTCACGCACGTTGCCCTCAAGACGCTTGAGGTACGGATCGCCCGCGACGGTGACCTCGATGAGGTCGTACCGGCCGCTGGCGGCCGCGGCGCGCAGCGCGGCGACGTGACCGAAATGGGGCGGATCGAAGGTCCCGCCGAAGAGACCGATGCGCCGAACGTTCACGCCGCAACCTTAGGACGCGATTGTTCCGCGCTTCGACGAACCTCTACGCTTTGATGATGGAGAAGTCCACTCACGACTGGAGCCCGAGCACGTGGCGAACGCGCGACGTCGCCCAGAGCGTGACCTGGCCCGACGAGGCGCACCTCGCGCGCGTCGAGGCCGACCTGGCCCTGAAGCCCCCGCTGGTCTTCGCCGGGGAGGCCCGTCGACTCCTCAACCACCTCGAACTGGTCGCGCACGGCAAGTCCTTCCTCCTCCAGGCCGGGGACTGCGCGGAGTCCTTCGACGAGGGTTCGGCCGACTCGATCCGCGACAAGCTCAAGGTCATTCTGCAGATGGCGGTGGCCCTCACCTACGCCGCCGGCGTGCCGGTCATCAAGGTCGGGCGTATCGCTGGTCAGTTCGCCAAACCGCGCACCGACGAGTTCGAAGAGCGTGACGGCCAGCGACTCCTCGCCTTTCGGGGCCACATCGTCAACGGCGAGGAGTTCGAGGAGTCGGCCCGACGCCCCGACCCCGATCGTCTGCTCGCCGCCTACCACCAGAGCGTCGCGACGCTCAACCTGCTGCGCGCCTTCACGACCGGCGGATTCGCCGCGCTCTCGCGGGTGCACGCCTGGAACCAGGAGTTCGTCGCGAACTCCCTCGAGGGCAAGCGCTACGAGGTCGTGGCCGACGAGATCGAACGGGCCCTGCAGTTCATGAAGGCCTGCGGCATCGACCTACACGACGACGGCGCCCTGCAGGGCGTCGACTTCTACACCAGTCACGAGGCGCTCATCCTCCCCTACGAACAGGCCCTCACGCGCCGCGACTCGCTCACCGGCGACTGGTACGACTGCTCGGCGCACATGCTCTGGGTCGGCGATCGCACCCGACAGATCGACGGCGCGCACGTGGAGTTCTTGCGCGGCGTCTCGAACCCGCTGGGCCTCAAGGTCGGCCCGACGATGGGCGTCGAAGAACTGCTGCGACTCGTCGACGTGCTGAATCCCGAGAACCTCGCGGGACGGCTCACATTGATCTCGCGCATGGGCGACGGCCTGGTCGACCAGAAGCTTCCGCCGCTCGTCGAGTCCCTGCGCGCCGAGGGGCGCGAGGTCGTGTGGGCCTGTGACCCGATGCACGGGAACACCTTCGTCGCCTCGGGCGGCCAGAAGACCCGTCGCTTCGACGACGTGCTCTCGGAGACCTCGAAGTTCTTCGAAGCCCTCTCGAGCATCGGCACGTGGCCCGGCGGGCTCCACGTCGAGTTGACCGGCGACAACGTCACCGAATGTCTCGGCGGCGGGTCGCGCCTCAACGAGGGCGACCTGAACGTCAACTACACGTCGATCTGTGACCCCCGACTCAACGCGACCCAGAGCCTCGACATGGCCTTCCACGTCGCGGAGTTCTTGCAGCGTTACTCGGCCGGCAACGGCGCGCGGTCGTTGTAGCGCAACAGGCGTCGCCAACCCTCGCGGAACTCGATCTCGGTCATCGAACAGTTCTCGATGCGAGGACGCAGTCGCACCTCGGGCCCGAGGCCCTGATAGATCTTCATCGCCTGCTCGATGACGCCGCCGTGGCACACGATGACGACGAGCTCCTCGGGGTGACGCGCGACGGTGCGCTCGATCGCCTCGCGACAGCGCTCGTGGAACCCGAGCAGTGACTCTCCGCCGGGGGCCGTGAGCGCGTCCGGATCCAGGTCCCAGTCCGGCGCGCCGTAGCGCTCGACGTACTCGGCCCACGCCAGCCCGTCGCCCACTCCGACGCCGATCTCGTTGAACGAGGCGTCCACGATCGGCTGGAGCCGCTTCGGCAAGACGACGCGCAACATCTCGCCGGTCTCGATCGCGCGCGGCAGGGCCGAGGTGTAGAACGCGCCGGCCCTGGCCAGTTCAGCGCTCACGAGCAGCCGCTCGACGAGCGCGCCGACCTGACGGCGACCGAGGGGCGTCAGTCCGCCGTCGCCGAGTGGCCCACCGGCGAGGCCTTTGGCGTTGGCGTAGCTCTCGCCGTGGCGGATCAGCATCAGCCTCGTCCCTGAGGGTTTCGGTCCGCGCTGGCGAAAGCCCGCGGGCGGCAGTCGTTGGTCCTCGGCGTCGCTCACGCGAGCTCTCCGACGAAACGCTCGAGTTGGCGCAAGGTGCGACACTCGATGACCTTCTCGCAGTACGGCGCGTACTGGCTCACGATCGAGTCACCGCTGTTCCAGTAGGCGCTCGGTTCGGGGTTCAGCCAGTAGACCGCCTTCGCGCGGTACTTGAGGTCGGCGATCACCTCGGCGTGGGCCTGGTGGTAGTTGTTGCGCGCGTCGCCGAGGATCAGGATCGTCGAGCGCCGAGTGACGTCCTTTGCGAAGCGGTCGTGGAAGCTCAACAGCGCGCGGCCGTAGTCGGAGTGGCCGTCGAAGGCGATGACGTCGGCCTCGGCGTTGATCTTGGCGACCGTCTCGGCCGGGTCGTCGACGCCCTCGAACAGCTGGGTCACCTCGTCGAGTCCGTCGACGAAGACGAAGCTGCGGACCTTAGAAAACTGGGAACTGATCGCGTGCACCAGGTGCAGCGTGAAACGCGCGAAGGACGCGACCGATCCCGAGATGTCGGCGATCACGAAGATCTCGGGCTTGGCCGGGTGCGGCGGCTTGAAGCGAAGGTCGATCGGCACGCCGCCGGTCGAGAGGCTGCGGCGCACGGTGTGGCGCAGGTCGACCGGTCCGCGGCGTCGGCGTCGGCGTCGGCGCGCGAGGCGCACCGCCAACTTGCGGCTCAGCGGTCGCAGGGCGCGCTCGAGTTGGGCCATCTCGTCTCGATTGGCGTGCATGACGTCGAGGTCTTCGGGCAGCGGCTTGCGCACCGATTTGGCGAGGGCCTCGGATCCGCGGTCCTCGACCAGCCGTTCGCGGATCACCCGTTCGATCTCGGCCTTCAACGCCTCGATGCGCGAACGGGCCTCCTCGCGCGCGAGTCGCTGCGCCAACTGGTCGTCGTCACCCGATCCCTGGGTGAGGCGCCGTTCCAGGTTCTCGAGGTCGAGATTGCGTAAGGTCCGATAGAGGTAGTAGGTCCCGCCGACCGGACGACCCGGCTCCATGCCGGCGTAGCGCGTGACCGATTCGCCCGCCCCGAGACGAAGGGACTCGCGGTCGCCGTCGCGAAGGGCGCGAAAGAGCAGTTCGGCGAGCTCTTGGGCACTCAGCGAACTCGACGCGCCGCCGCCTTCGCCGCGCGACTGGCCCGGACCGCTCGCCCCGGCCGCGCCCTCTCGTTGCATCTCGTCGGTGTCGACGTCGTCCATCATCTCTGACGCGCTGTCCCACGAGCGCATCGAGAAGAAGACCTCGAAGGCGGTGTTGAAAACCGGTAGGTGGTCGCCGTCCTTCACCAGGGTCGCCGCCAACGAGTTCTTCACCAACGAGCGATCGGAGAGGTCGATCACCTCCATGGCCTTGGCCGAGTCGACGTGTTCGCTCATCGAGATGGGAATACCCGCGGCGCGCAGTTCGCCGATGAAGTCGCCGAGGAGGTTAAGCACCGGTCTTGGGCCGGCCGAGGAGTTCCTTCGTGGCGCGTTCGATGTCGGTCTGGTACTTCAACAAGATGTGCAGCGTCTCGGCGGCGTCCTCGTCACCGATCTCCGCGCGCCCCAGCACGACCAGCGTGCGCGCCCAATCCAAGGTCTCGGCGACCGAGGGCGCCTTCTTGAGATCGAGCGTGCGCAGCGATCGCACGACCTGGGCGATCTGTTCGGCCAGGGTGCTCGTGATGCCCGGCACGCGTGAGACGATGATGTCGCGCTCGCGCTCGACGCTCGGGTACCCGATGTAGAGGTAGAGGCAACGGCGCTTCAGGGCCTCGGACAGTTCGCGCGTGTTATTCGACGTGAGAAAGACCATCGGGATCTGCTTGGCGCGCACGGTGCCCAGTTCGGGGATCGACACCTGGTACTCCGAGAGGATCTCGAGCAGTAGTGCTTCGGTCTCGAGTTCCACGCGGTCGACCTCGTCGATCAGCAACACGACCGGGTCGGTCGCCGAGATCGCCTCGAGCAGCGGTCGGGTGAGCAGGAACTCCTCACCGAAGATGTCCTCTTCGAGCTGCTCCCACTCTTCGGTCCCCTCGCCGTCGGGTCGACCGGCCTGGATGCGTAAGAGCTGCTTGCGGTAGTTCCACTCGTAGAGCGCCTTGGAGTCATCCAGACCCTCGTAACACTGGAGTCGGATCAGTCGCGCGCCGATCGAGTCGGCGACGGCGCGCGCCAGGGCGGTCTTGCCGGTGCCGGCCGGACCCTCGACGAGGACCGGCTTGGCCAGTCGGTCCGCGAGGAAGCAGACCGACGCGATGGCGTCGTCGGCGAGGTAGTCGTTGTCGGCGAGGCGCTGCAGGACGTCCTTGGCCGAGTCGAAGCGTACCGGCGGCACCTCGTCGAGCCCGAGTCGTTTGGCGAGTTCCTCGCGTGGATCCAGTGCGGTCATCGAATCTGTCCCTCTCCTCGAACGACCCACTTGAGACAGGTCAACTCCCGTAGCCCCATCGGACCCCGGGCGTGCAACTTCTGGGTCGAGATGCCGACCTCGCCGCCCAGGCCCAACTCGCCGCCGTCGACGAACCTCGTCGAGGCGTTCACGAGGACCGCGGCGGCGTCCACGCGCCGCACCCACGCCTCGGCGTTCGCGAGGTCTCGGGTGAGGATCGCCTCGCTGTGGCCCGTACCGTAGCGCGCGACGTGGAGAATCGCCTCGTCCAGGGAGTCGACGACCTTGACGGCGAGGATCAGGTCGAGGAACTCGCGCTCGTAGTCCTCTTCACGGGCCGGCGTGGCGTCCGGCACGTAGCGTCGGGCCACGTCGTCGGCCCGAAGTTCCACGTCGGGCATCGACAACGCGAGCGCCGGCAGGAACCGCGCGGCGACGGCCTCGTGCACCAGCACCGTCTCGGCGGCGTTGCACACGCCCGGTCGTGAGGTCTTGGCGTTTCGCACGATCTCGACGGCGTTCTCGAGGTCGGCCGACTCGTCGACGAAGACGTGGCAGTTGCCGTCGCCGTCGAGCACGTAGGGCACGCGGGCGTGTTCGCGCATCGCCGCGATCAGACTCGGACCGCCGCGCGGGATCAGGCAGTCCAAGACGTTGGTCAGCTGCATGAACTCCGTCGCCGTCTCGTGTGACGAGTCCTGCACGAGCGCGACGCCGGCCGCGGGCAGGCCCTCCTTCTCGAGGGCTTCGTGCCAGAGCGACACGATGAACTGATTGGTGGCGAAGGCGGTGGACGAACCGCGAAGGTACGCGGCGTTGCCGCTTCGCACGCAGAGCCCGGCGACGTCACTCGTGACGTTCGGTCGATTCTCGTAGACGACCCCGATGACGCCGAGCGGCACGCGTAGGCGTTCGATGCGCAGTCCGTTCGGTCGCACGCTCTGATCGACGACTTCGAAGAGCGGGTCCGGGTGGTTCGCGATCTCGCGCAACGCCTCGGCCATGGCGTCGACGCGCGAGCCCGTGAGCGTGAGACGGTCAATCCCAGCGCCGGACTCGTGGTACGCGGCGACGTCGGTGGCGTTGATCGCCAGGAGTTCATCACTCGACTCCTGGAGACGGTCGGCGACGTGCAGGAGCACGGCGCGGCGCGCCTCGTCAGAGGCCTGACCGAGGACCGTCGCGGCCTCTCGCACGGCGCGGCCCTGCGCTTCCAGCGCACTCATTGACATGACGCAATCGTAATGGGTGACATCACGTGCGCCGAAGGAGCACCAGGTCGTCACGGTGCACCACGACGTCATCGCTGTCGTGGAACGACTCGGCGCTCACGCGCACCAGTCCCTTGGCCACGACCTGACCCTCCGGTCCCTTGATCTCGACCGCGTCGCCCTCGGCGAAGTTTCCGGAGTGCGACTCCACCCCGACGCGCAGGAGGCTTCGGCCGTGGTGTTCGAGCGCCTGCAACGCGCCCTGATTGATGTGCAACGCACCGCGACTCGCGACCGCGAAAGCGATCCACGACTTGCGCGCCGACAGCCGCGCCGGTCTCGGGTGAAAGGTCGTACCGAATCCCGGTTCGCCGCTGACCGCGTGCACGAGCGCGTGCTCGGCGCGCGCGGGGGCGATCACCGTCGTGATACCGGACCACGTCGCCATGCGCGCCGCCGCGAGCTTCGAGGCCATGCCGCCGCTGCCCACCCCGGAGCGACTGGCGCCGGCGACGTCGATGAGTTCGGTGTCGAAGGCCGTGACCTCTTCGATCAACGTCGCCGTGGGGTCGAGTCGAGGGTCGGCGGTCAACAGTCCCGCGGTGTCGGTCAAGAGCACCAGGTGCGAGGCGCCCACGAGGTTCGCCACCAGCGCGGCCAAGCGGTCGTTGTCACCGAAGCGGATCTCTTCGTCGGCCACGGCGTCGTTCTCATTCACGATGGGCACGACGTTGAAGGCGTGCAGCGCCTCGAGCGTGCCGCGCGCGTGCAGGTACTGTCCGCGGTGTGAGAAGTCGAGCGGTGCGAGCAGGACCTGACCGACGCTCGCGCCTTCGGCGGCGAAGGCGTCGCGCCACGCGTGCATCAAGAGCGGTTGGCCGACCGCGGACACGGCTTGCAACGAGACGCTGTCCGACGGCCGTGGTCGGCCCCGACCCACTTCGGACCATCCCGCGGTGATGGCGCCGGAGGTCACGACGACGACGGTCCATCCCGTGGCGCGCAGTTCCACCGTGTCGTGGGCCACGCTGACGAGCGCGTCGTAGGCGACGCCGCCGGCGTCGTCGGTCACCGAGGTCGTGCCGATCTTGACGACGAGACTACGAGTCGCCATCGCTCTCCCCCAGGTCCAGTCGGCCGTGTCGCGCCAACCGTTCTCGGCGCGACGCTCGGTGGTGCTCACCGCGGTCGAGGCCCGCGCTCACGTCGTCGCGCCACCACTCGAAGGACAGCGGCCCGATCGTGACGACGTCACCGTCGCGCACGCCGGCGCGCGATAACATCCGGTCGACGCCGAGCGCGCGCAGTCGCCGCACGATCTCGGCCAACGCTTCATCGTCGGTGAGATCCTGGAATCGCACCGCGCGAATCGCCGGACGACCGGCGACGACCCATCCGTTGTTGGCGCGCTCGACGGTGATCTCATCGGGCAGCGGGCGGTGCACGACGACCTCGTGTTCGATACGTTCGATCTCCTCGCGGCGCACGTGCACCACCAAGCCGGCCAATTGACCGAGGAGCTGCTCGATGCCCTCGCCGGTGATCGAGGAGATCGTGAGGGCGTCGCGCATCTCGTAGGCCGCGGCGTCACCTTTTGATCCCACGATCACCCGCGGACGCTCCAGCAGGTCCGCCTGGTAGTCACCGAGCTCGCGCAACAAGACGTCCAGTTGTTCCGACGGCGGCGTCGGCGCGAACTCCGAGAGGTCGAGCAGCACGCACAGCACCTTGGCGCGTTCCACGTGACGAAGGAAATCGTGGCCGAGGCCGCGCCCCTCGGCCGCGCCCTCGATGAGTCCGGGAATGTCGGCCATCACGAACTCGGTCGCGTCGCTCGGACGACCGGAGCGCGCGCCGACGCGTACGACCCCGAGGTTTGGCACCAGCGTGGTGAAGGGATAGTCGGCGATCTTCGGTCGCGCGGCCGACACGCGCGCGATCAACGTGGACTTGCCGACGTTGGGGAACCCGATCAGGGCGACGTCGGCCTGCAACTTCAACTCGAGGTTGAACCAGTTCTCCTGGCCAGCCTCGCCCTGCTCGGCGAAGGCCGGGGCGCGACGGCTGTTGGAGAGGAATCGGTTATTTCCCTGGCCCCCGAGACCGCCTTCGGCCGCCAGCCAACGGTCCCCCGGACCGTTCAGGTCGACGAGGAGTTCGCCCTCACGGCTGTAGACCATGGTGCCGACGGGCACGATGACGACCTGATCCTTGCCCCGTGAGCCGTGTTGGCGTTTGGACGTGCCGTGTTCGCCGTCGGTCGCTCGTCGAAAGGGGTGATCGCGAAAGCCCAGGAGCGAGGCCTGGTTGTGGTCTGCCACGATCCACACGTCGCCGCCTTTTCCGCCGTCCCCTCCGTCGGGACCGCCCTTGGCGACGTGGGCCTCCCGGCGAAAACTGACGCAACCGGCTCCGCCGTCGCCCGCTTTGGCGTGCAATTGAGCGAAATCGACGAACGTGGACACCCGAACATCCTACGGCGCGCTATTTCTTGCTCACTTTGACGAGGGCCACGAATCGTCGAGCGAAGTGGACGAGGAACCCCTGTGTTCTGTCGACGCGTCGGCTACGTCCAGTTCGAAACGCCTGACGTGGCGAATTCGGTAGCGTCACCGCGCGTCTCGTACCCCCGGATTTCGGTGACGAGTTCATCGTCCACGGTGAGGACCTGCCAGCGCGTGGCGTTGCGAGAGTTCTGCTGGTCGTTGGGATTTATGACCTTGAGTCCGATCACGACGTGGTTCGTGATGATCTCCATGGCGGTGATATCGGCGCGCACACCGTTGTCGCGAGCCATTTCGTACCACGAAAGGATTTGCTGGGCGTTTCGACACGTCGGGACGTCTTGTTCGGGAGCTCCCCACCGCGCGTCGGGCGCGAGGAGTTCACTCATTAGTTGCAAATCGACTGATTCCATCGCCACGCGAACGCGCGAGGCGATCATCGCCATCGACTCATCCGACGTCGTCACGATGTCACTCTAAGGTGCGCGCCACGGATGGATATGGCACGGCGAACACCCCCGGTCTTCCGAAGGACGAAATCCCCATGAAATCCAGTGATTCAGGGACTTTTGCTAGTAATTCCAAGGTTGGAACGTTACGATTCGTTGACGGAGAGATTTTGGAAACCTAATTTGACCAGCGGTTTTGCTTTGTGGATTCGTGCCGCGGGGACGAAAACTTATCCGAAATCCCATTATTTACTTCATTTTGCGTAAAGATGGCTCCGGTTGCTGGGAACACTCCCAGTCCGTTTTAACGAAGAGTAAGGAGTCGACCGGTGAACAAGGCCGAGTTGGTAGATGCGATTGTCGCCGAAAGCGGCGCAAACAAGAACACGGTAGCTGAGGTCCTCAAGGCCCTAGAAGACGTTGTGGTATCGAATGTTTCAAAGGGTGAGAAGATCGTTCTGTCGGGCTTCCTTTCATTCGAGCGTGTGGCCCGCAAGGCCCGCACGGCGCGTAATCCCCAGACTGGCGAAGCCATTCAGGTGAAGGCATCAAATGCTCCAAAGGTTTCCATTGGCTCAACCTTCAAGAAGGCTGTCAAAAGCGCGTAGTTCTCGTATTCAACAAGAAACCCCCGGGCGAGGCCCGGGGGTTTCTTGTTTTAGGAGGAAAACTCAGCCGACGAGTACGTCAACCAGTTTTCGGCCGCCTCGGTAGCCGAATTTCACGGTTCCCTCAGCGAGCGCGAACAGGGTGTCATCCTTGCCGATGCCGACATTGCGACCGGGGTGGAACTGGGTTCCGCGCTGGCGCATGATGATGCTTCCCGTCTTTACAGCAGTTCCGTCGAAGGTCTTCACGCCCAGGCGCTGGGCGTTGGAATCGCGGCCGTTCCGGGTGGAACCGCCGCCTTTGGTCTTGGACATCGGACTCTCCTAGGCCTTGGGCGAGATCTTGGTGATCTCGACGCTCGTGTAGTGCTGCCGGTGTCCCCAGCGCTTGCGCTGGATCGACTTCGCCTTGTAGGTGAGGGCCCGGATCTTGGGACCCTTCTCCTCACCGAGGATCGTGCCCGTCACCGACGCGCCCTTCAGGGCCGGTCCGGCGACGACGGAGTCGCCGTCGACCAACAAGACGGGCTCGAACTGGATTTCGGCGCCATCTTCTTCCGGGCGCAGGTCAACGCGGACGACTTGGCCCTCGGTGACGCGCTCTTGAGATGTGCCTACACGGATAACGGCGTACATAGGGATTCAATAGTAGCCGATGGCCCGACGGCCTCGTGCCCTACAGGCCGGTCTCGACGACGAACCCGCGCCCGTCACAGACCGTACAGACCTTCGACACGGACTCCAGGAGACCTTCGTTGACGCGCTTTCGCGTCATCTCGACGAGCCCCAGTTCTGAGATGTCGAAGACCTGGGTGCGGGTCTTGTCACGCGAGAGCGCCTGGCGCAGCGCCGAGGCGACGGCTTCGCGGTTCACCTTGGACTCCATGTCGATGAAGTCGATCACGATGATGCCGCCAATGTCGCGCAGCCGCAGCTGTCGCGCCACCTCTTCGGCCGCTTCGAGGTTGTTGCGAAAGACCGTCTCCTCGAGGTTCGTGGTCCCGACGTTCTTGCCGGTGTTCACGTCGACGACCGTGAGGGCCTCGGTGCGTTCGATGATCAACGAACCGCCCGAGGGCAGGAAGACCTTGCGGTCCAGCGCCCGGTGGAGTTGCTCGTGGACGAAGTAGCGCTCGAAGAGCGGCAGCTCCTCGCTCGCGCGGTCGTAGTACTCGATGCGGTCGGCCAACTCGGGGTTGACCGCCATCACGTACTCGCGGACCTTCTCGTAGAGCACCTGGTCGTCGATCAACACGCCGCGGTAGTCGTCGTTGAGCTCTTCGCGCAAGACGCGCACCGCGAGGTCGAGGTCGCGGTAGACGAGGCGCGGCTGATTCGACTTCGCGACCTCGGCTTCGATCGCGGCCCACTTGTCGGCGAGGGAACTGACGTCACGGGCCAGGTCGTCGGCGGTGACGCCTTCGGCGGCCGTGCGAATGATGATGCCGTGGCGCTCGGGCTTCACGTCGTCGATGATCTTGCGTAGTCGACGTCGTTCGCCGTCGGGCAGGCGCTTGGAGATACCGATGGTGCTCGAGTTCGGCACCAGCACGGCGAAGCGACCGGGCAGCGAGACCTCTTGGGTGAGACGCGCGCCCTTGGCGCCGATGGCGTTCTTCGTGACCTGACAGATGATGGTCTGTCCGGACTTGATCATCTGCTCGATGCGCTTGTCGTTCGAGGAGGTCCCTTCGACGTCGTCCATGTCGAAAGAGATGTCGCCGCGATAGAGCACCGCGTTCTTGGGGATGCCGATGTCGACGAAGGCCAACTCCATGCCCGGCAGCACGTTCTGAATCCGTCCGACGTAGATGTTGCCGTCGATCTGGTTCGTCTCGTCGGCGGCTTTCGCGACGGTGTATTCGACCATGGTGCGACCCTCGAGGGTCGCGATGTGCGTCGCCTCAGCCGTGGTGTGCACGCACATGAGGTACCGTCCCTGGGCACGTGTGCGACGTTCGCCGCCGCGACGGCGCTTGTTCTTTCCGCGACCGATCGCGCTCTCGTCGCCGGCCGCCTCCGGCGCCGACGCTTCGACCGGTGAGTCGAAGGGGCGATTCGGGTTTCTCGACTGGCCGCCCTGGCCGCCCTGGCCGCCACGACCGCGACCGCCACGACGTCGTCGGCCGCCGCCTTGTCCTTGACCTTGTCCCTGTTGGCCCTGACGAGGTGGCGCTTGACCTTTGGACGACGTCGACCCATTCGCTGGTCGGGTGTCGCCTATTTGAGGTGCCGGTCGGGTGTCGCCTATGCGGGGGCTAGGTGATGCTGCGGGTTGAGTGTTGGTTTCGTCGCTCACGACGGGTACTCCTTGAGTTCTTAGGTACGGGGGCGCACTGCGCCGCGCTTACGGGGGTGGATACGCGCCACGATCGGGCGACGTGGGTGTTGGAAGTTGTGGCGTGACGGGTCAACAGGAGTGCGACTATCAGAGATAGAAATAGGGTCACTTCACCGCCGTGTACCACGTGTAGTCCTTAATGCCTGCAAGAGCGGGGTGCGACTGCACCGCGCAACTGCTGCGTTCTCTTCGCGCTCTGCACATTTTGCACAGAAACGCCCAACGCCATCAGGTTACTCGCCACGGCGTCCCCTTTAACGATTTGACCTAATTATGAGTGGTCGTGGTGTTCGCTCGCGCTACGGCGATCGTGGTTGAGCGCGCCCACGGTGTAGCTATAGGGAATCGCGGCCAGTTCGTCCGACGCCACCGGGCCGTCGAAGAACTCGGTGCCCAGGACGTAGTCGTCGACGTAGAGGGTTCCTGCGACCTGGGTTCCCGGCGCGCCGGTCGGCGCGACGCTCACCGTGATCGTGGCCGACGCTCCCGGGGCCAAGTACGCGGGCGAGAAGCCGCTCGACAGTCCGTTGATCTCTGACCACAGGTCGCCGGTCGAGGACGTCATCGACGGGTCGAAGGCCCGGGTTATCGCGCTCAGGTTCGCGCTCGCGGAGACCGTCGGCGCACCGACGGACGGGAACGGTCCGATCTCGGCGGGGTTCAGTAGCCACGTCCCGGAACTGATTTCGGGTTCGTCAAGGGTCACGCTCGCACTGTCTCCATGAGTCGATCCCGACGAACTCAACCCGTCGCTCACTCCGGGTGCGACGTCAGGGTCGCCCTGGAAGTACTGGAGGTCAAAGGTGACCGGAGCGGTGCCGGTGACGATCGCCTGGAGCTGCGTCGTCTGTGACGGCACCGCGTAGTACGGAAAGCTGATTCCCGCGGTCAGCGGAAGCGTCATGTTGGAGGCCGTCGGCGGAAAGTTCTGATCCAGAAGATTGATCGTCTCGTTCTGGTTCAGCCGGGGGTCGACGAAGAACGCCTCGGGCGCGTTGCCGGTGTTGGTGACGTTGACGCGGTACGTCTGCGTGGCGCCGGTCTCGATGGACGTAGTGCCGTCGGGCAGGTCGCTGGTGACATTCACCTGGTTGAACTGAATCGTGCCCGAGAAGGCTTCGTTGAGTTCAAGACCGGAGACGGGGTTGAGCCACTCGACGATGAGTGACCATGGTCCACTCATCGGATCGAGCGCGTACAGGTCCGCCGTCAGACTCGCGGTCGGGTTCGCGTCTTCATTGTCTTGTGCCGCGTTCGTCGAAAAACTGACGGTCTGTCCGTTCGGGTCGACCAGTTCAGCGACGAAGATGTCCTGTGCGTCATTCGCCAGGGCCACGCTCACGTCGAGGTCGCGCTGACCGTAGGGCACGTTGAAGTCGTACGCATTGGTGGCGGCCTGGGCACCGCGACCGTTGCCGCCGGTGAGCATGCCACTGAACGTTCCGCCATGAGCACCGAGAGCGACCGTCGTGCGCAGCGTCACCGGCACCGTGGTGGTTCCGTAGGGGCTCGAGACGACGACGGACTGACTGGAGTCGCCCGAGAAGTTCGAACTCGTGAGCGAGAGTTGGGCGAGACCGCTCTCCCCCGGTCCAACTGTCAATGACGACGGGGTAATGGTGGCGCCCGGGACGTAGGTGAAGGTGTTGGCGCTCCACCGAATTGTTCCGCTCGTGCCGAGATCGTCGCCCTCGGTGAAAAAGACCGCGGTCCACTTTCCGGGCGGCGGATTGGTCACCTCGACCTCGCCGTAGTCGCCGAGTCCCTGCGGCAGTGAGTAGGCGGCGTAGGTTCCGTTGGGCTCTAAGAGCGCGAAATTCAGCAACGCGCCTTGACCGGTGTAGGTATGGTCGGCCGCGAATACGAGCCGTGAAAGACCATCGGTCGGAGGGACGGTGAAGTGCTCGTCCTGATAGGCGTCGTTGACACCGTTCCAAATCGGGAACCATCCGGTGTTCTCGGGACAGCCCGGCTTCGACGCGCCGGGGTCCATACAGAATTCGCCGCTCTGAAAGTCGATCGGCGTCGACGCGAGCGCCCTGGTCGAAAGGTTCACCGTGATGGGGTTCGCTCCGGTGTTGGTCACTTGGAGCGCCCGATTGGTGGTGTCGCCCGGACCTTGGATCACGTTGATCTGACCGGGGTTGAGGAGCAGACCCCCACCGGACGTGCTCGACGAAGTGTTGTCACCGCCGGGACCACCGCCGATCGACTTGGCCTCCTTTACGGCCGCGAGCACGTTCAAGAGTCCGGCGCCCTGCTCGGTCGCCGGTGCGCCGATGTCGGTGGCCGTGCTCATGAGGATCTCTTTCACCAGCGCCGGTGTGGGGTCTTGGCCACCGTGCGTCGAGGCGTAGGCCTGGATCACGTCGGCGGCGGCGCCCGCCGTCAGCGGGGCCGACTCGCTCGTACCGCCAAAGAGTTGAATGGGCGAGCCCGCGAGGTTCTCATTGTCGCAGTCCGCGAACATGGGGTTGGGACTGCACAGCGCCCAGTTGAGGTCACCCGGAGCCACGAGGTCGACCGTGGTGCCGGCCTGGGTGTACCCGCCCGACGAGAGGCTCGAGACGTTGTTGTCGACGTACGCGCCGCTCGCGTTGGGGTCGTTGATGCCACCGTAGGTCAACTGCGAATACGCGCGAAACGTCGTCGACGCCCCGACGCTAATGACGTCGGGGTCGGTGGCCGGTGAGCCGATGGTGCTGGTACTTCCCGCGTCGCCCGCACTGACGACGACGGTGACGCCCGCCGCGACGGCGGCGTCGTTCGCGTCACGAGTGACGTCGAGCGCGGTGTCCGGGAAGCTCGTCGACGCGAACGACTCGTTGATGACCTTGGCGCCGCTCGCGACCGCGAAGTTGATCGCCTCGAGGAAACCGGACTCGGTGGTGTCGTTGTTGGTGGCGAACACCTTCAGGGCTTCGACGTTGGCACCGGGGGCGACGCCGACGATCTTGATGTCGCAGCCGCTCGGCAACGGATGCGCCGTCGACACGTACTGAGCCAGGTCGTACACGGCGTTGCCTTGGGCGGCGATTGAACTGGCGTCGCCGAATGCCTCGTTGCCCTGCGTCGGGGCGTTCGTTCCGTCGCTCGAGAAGTCGTACTCCTTCACGACCGGCTGGCCGGGTGTTCCGTACGCCGCGTTGCGCTGAAAGTCCGCGTTGGCGGGATCGAGCCCGTCGGCGAGGAACGCGACCGTGACGCCGGAGCCGTCATCGTCACCCAACTGGGCAGGCGTCGCGTTGATATTCGTCAGCGCCTCCGGATTCAACTGCGGGTTGTGCGCGGTGCCACAGGCGCCGTAAATCGAAACTCTCGACGTGGGGTTGTGAATCACCCTGGCGCCGAGGTCGGCCGCTACGGGGAGGGAATCTGGAGCGGGTCCGGGAATGACGGCGTTGGTCAGCACTTGGGAGACGGCCGGATTGACGGAGAGTAACGTCGCCTCGCTCGGTGTCATGTTTGCGACTATCGCGTTCATGAGAGTGAGTGAGGAAATATGCGTGGCGCCGCTCTCACGTAGCGACCGCATAATTGGAGCCTGCTCGGCCTTTACCGCGTCGCTACGTGCGGGTGAACGCGGCGCGAGCGAACTGTTCTGATCGCGCAGAATCACAATCATCTGCCTCAATGGCCCGCGCGCTCGCGCCGCTGCACTGCCCGCAGACACGTTGACGAGGACGGTCCCGCAACACACGACTAATGCCAAGGCCGCGGGGCCGGCCCGGTGAGCATGACGGGTACGCACATGCCTGAAACCTGCGCGCACGCCATCGCAGGATCCCGGCCGATGAGCCTTCACCTCTACCACACCCGAAGTCGCGCTTGTGTTGGGTCGGTCGACTTGGCAATGACCCATAATCGAGTTAGGTGGACGCGGCGGTCTTCACGACGAGAAGAAGGAGTGCGGGCCCCATAGCGCGACCTTACATCCGTCTACCAACCGCGAGTAGTCGCTCATGCGTAGGGGCGTTTTACTTCGATCGCTCCCGAGGAACGAGCCGGAACTCTGTAAGAACGGGAGTCACGATCGCACACGAAATTGGGACTAATTATGAGTCGTCGTGGTGGTCGTCGGCGTCGTGGTCGTGGGCGTGGTGGTCGTGGTCGAGTGCGGTTTGGTGGTCGTCGTCGTGGGGATGGTCAACTGGCGCTTGAACCGGACCGGACCGATCGGGTGGGCCACGAGATAGTTGAAGGTCCGGGCGACGACTGGGGCGGCGGCGTCGGCGCCGTAGCCACCCTCGTCGATGACGCACAGGACGACGTACTTTGGGTGATTGGCCGGTCCGAAGCCGACGAACCACGAGTTCGGTTCGACGCCGATGCCACCGTTGGTCGCCGTGCCGGTCTTGCCCGCGATGGGGAAGGTGGACAGCGAGAAGTTGATGTTCTCCTTGAACGGCAGATACGCCGTTCCCTCCGGCGACATCACCACGCCCTCGAGACCCTGAAGGATAGGTTCGCGCACGCGCGGCGGGAGACTGACGTGGCCGAGAACGCGCGGACCGTAGCGGATCACCGTCTGGCCGTGGGCGTTGATGATGCCGGCGGCGACTTCGGGCGCGTAGCGCTTGCCCCCGTTGGCGAAAGTGGCGTAGGCGTTGGCCAACGCGATCGGCGTGAGGGCGGTCGTGCCCTGTCCGAAGGCCATCTCGATGTTGTCGCCGGTGTACCAGCTCACGGTTGGGAAGGCCTTGGGCGCTTCAGCGTGAAGCTCCTTTCGCACTTCGGGTGAGTCGACACGACCCTCGACCTCGTTCGGCAGGTCGATGTCGGTGTACTGGTCGATCCCGTATTCGTGGGCGACGTTCTGGATCGGCGTCTGACCGTACTTGGCCTGCTGGGACCAGAAGAGGTAGCCCAAGTTGTAGAAGTAGTAGTCGGAGGATTTCGTTAGCGCGAGGGGCAGGTTGACCTCGCCGTTACCGGTCGTCTCGTCGTCGTGGAAGACGCAGCCCTTGGGGTTCGAATGACAGCCCGGCACCTTGAAGCTGCCGGTGTCGTCGATCAACACGTTCGGTGAAAGGATGCCGGTCTGCATCATTGTCGTCGCGGTGATCAACTTGAACGTACTGCCGGGCGTGTAGAGACCTTGGATCGCGTAGTTGTTGAAGGCGCCCTCGGCGATGAGGTGGTGGTACTCGGCGTCGGAGAGTCCGTTCACGAACGTCGACAGGTTGTAGGACGGGTAACTCGACATCGCGAGCACCGCGCCGTTGTTGACGTCGAGCACGACCGCGGCGCCGTTGATCGCCTGGGGCAAGATCCCCGAGCGCGGATCGGGCACCGTGCGGTCGTGCAGGATGTCGCTCGCGAGGATCCCGTCGAGCGCCTTTTGCAGACCGGCGTCGATGTTCAAGACGACCGAGTCCCCGACCTTGGGTTGGGTCGACGTCAACGTGCCGATCACGTTGCCCAGGGCGCCCACTTCGATCTTGCTGGTCCCGTTCTTGCCGCGCAGGTACTTCTCATAGAACGCCTCGATGCCGGTCTTCCCGGCTTCGTCTTCGCTGATCGGCCCGACGTAGCCCAGCACCTGGCTGCCGACGCCACCCCCGAGCGGATAGGAGCGCTGCGACACGTTCAAGACCGACACGCCCGGGAACTCCGACGCGTGCAGCTTGATGAACTGGACCATGTTGGCGGGCGCGTTGGCCAGGATCGGCGCCGGCTGATACGGGTCGTAAGCCTTGTTGGAGAGGTCGCCGGCGATCTGGGCCACGCTCTGTTTCGTGAGCGACGCCAGCGTGCCCTCGATCGCCGGGTCCAGCGTCGCCTCGGCGCGCGACAGTCGGATCTCGACGGTCGTCACGTTGTTCACCAGCGGCGTGCCGTTGCGATCGAGGATCAGTCCCCTGGAGGCCGGAATCGACGCGGTGCGTATCGTGTTTTGGGCGACCTGTTCCACGGACTGCTTGTGGTCCTTGATCTGGAGCACGTAGAGTCGCCCGACCAGGACCAAGAACAACAAGAAGAAGAAACCGCCGATCACGTACCACCGACGTTCGGGACGCAACTTGACGTCGCCGGGCGCGGCCACCAGGTCGCGGATGCCCACCGATTTGGGTTCGTTGATCGAGCGACCCTTGCCTCGGAAGGGGTGCAGGGAACTCCACGGTCGCCACAGTCGCGAGAACCGAGACCCCGAGGGGCGATCACGCCACGAGCCCTTCATCGGTAGGCCCGAACGCCGACGTGGCCGACCCGGCGAGCGAGGCGCGAGACCGGTCTCGCCAGCACGAAGAACGCGACGGCGTTGACGACGATCGTGTTCACCAGACTGCCGTGCCACAGCGAGAAGTTCAAGACGCCGATGCCGCCCAGGGTGTAGATGACCGGTGCCGCGGCCCCCGCGCCGGCCGCGAGGATTGGCGCCACCCACCAGGCCGCGGAGTCGAGGTCACCGACTCCCTCCTTACCGAGGCGCGACGCGCCGTAGCCGAGCACGACGCCCACCATGGCGGTGAGGCCGAAGGGCGTCGTGGCGTGCGTGTCGAAGAACACGCCGCCCACGACCGCCGCCCAGATGGAGAGCGTCGTGAAGCCCGCGAGGCCCAGGGCGAAGGGCCAGAGCCAAACCAGCATGAAGACGACGCCGGCGAAGCGCAGGGACGAGAGGACCGAGAGTTGTACGCCGACGATAAACATGGTGACGATCGTCACCGGGATCAGCGCCCGGGTCACGTCGAGGGCTCCCACAACACGACGTCGAGGTACTCGAGGTTGGGCAAGTCGGCCAAGGGGTGCAGCGAGAGGTTGTAGGTCGCCGCACCAGGGGTGAGCGTCACCTTCGTTACCTTGGCGACGGGCAGGCCCGGTGGGAAGAGGCCGCCGTCGAGTCCGTTGGTCGAGAGCTCCGTGCCGGCGCGCACCGAGGACGTCAGCGGCACGGCCGTCGCCGCGAGACCGTTATTGACGCCCTGGCCGCTGACGACGATCGACGTCTTGCCGGACCCGAAGGTCGCGCCGATAAGGGAATCCACGTCGGAGATCAGTCGAACCGTCGCGCCGTGGGGTGTCGTGCGGGTGACGATGCCGACCAGTCCCCCGTTGGCGACGACCGGCATCCCGGCCAGGACCCCGCTGTCGCGGCCCTTCGAGATGTCGACCGTGGCGGCGAAGTTCGTCGGCGAGAGCGCTGTCACCTGGACCGCGACGGTCGGCAGCGAGCCCACGAAGGGTACGTCGAGCTGCGTGCTCAACTGCTGGAGTTGTCGATTCTCGGCCCAGGTCTCGTTGGCCTTCAGTTCGGCCTTCCCGAGCTCGTAGCGCAGCTTCTGGTTCTGCGCGACGACGTCGCTGTAGTTGATGGCGCCGGCGAACATGTGGCCGATCGGGCGCGCGATCTCATTGACCGTCCAGGTGAACGGTGCGGTGACGAAGTTCGCCGTGGTGCGCAGACCCGAGACGACGCCGCCGCTGAGGTACAACACGACCAGGATAACCGTGACGCTCGCGGCGATCGTCCACGTGCGACGCCTCGTCCGATCCGTGGCCACGGGTTAGCGCGTAGGACTGGTCTTCAACATGCGCGCGAAGACGTCGAGTTCTTCGAGGCACATGCCGCTTCCTAGCGCCACGCAATTGAGCGGGTCGTTCGCCACGATGATCGGCATATTCGTCTCGTACTCCAGTCGCTGCGCGATGCCCGCGAGCAACGCGCCGCCACCGGTCAAGACGATGCCCTGTTCCATTAAGTCCGACGAGAGTTCCGGCGGCGTGCGGTCGAGCGTCACCTTCACGGCGTCGACGATCGCCTGCACCGGCTCTTCCATGGCCTTGCGAATCTGTTCGGTCGAGATGATGACCGTCTTGGGCAGTCCCGTCACGAGGTCGCGACCGCGAATCTCGGCGCGCAACTCCTCTTCGAGCGGGTAGGCCGAGCCGAGTTGAATCTTGATCTCTTCGGCCGTTCGCTCACCGAGCGCCAACTGGAACTCCTTCTTCACGTAGGCGATCAACGCCTCGTCGAGTTCGTCGCCGCCGACGCGAATCGATTGGCTCGTCACGATGCCACCGAGGGAGATCACGGCGACCTCGGTCGTGCCGCCGCCGATGTCGACAACCATGTTGCCGGTCGGTTCGTGAATCGGCAGACCGGCGCCGATCGCCGCGGCCATCGGCTCTTCGATGATGTAGGCCTTGCGCGCGCCCGCGAACTCGGCCGCCTCCATGACGGCGCGTTGTTCAACACCGGTGATGCCCGACGGCACGCAGATGACCATTCGCGGTTTCGCGAAGCGACGTTGGTGGACGCGGTGGATGAAGTAGCGAAGCATCTTCTCGCAGATCTCGAAGTCCGCGATGACGCCATCCTTCAGGGGACGGATGGCCTGAATGTTGCTCGGGGTGCGACCGATCATGCGCTTGGCCTCGGCGCCGACGGCGAGTGGTTTGCCGTCCTTCACGTCAACCGCGACCACCGACGGCTCGTTCAAGACGATGCCGCGGCCCCGGACGTAGACCAACGTATTGGCGGTTCCGAGGTCGACCGCCATGTCCCGGCCCAAAAGTGAGAAACGACTATCAACCATAAAGACCCTTTAAGTAGTGACGACGATGCCCTCTTCGTTCACAAGGCTAGGACACCAGACGCACTCGTATCCAATAAACATCGTTAGACCAGATGAGGAAAGAAGATTTCAATCTCGCGTTGCGCGGACTGCGCCGAATCTGAACCGTGCACGAGATTCTCACGATGACCGACCGCGAGGTCACCGCGAATCGTTCCTGGTGCGGCGTCCTTCGCGTTCGTCGCGCCCATGAGACCTCGCACCACCTGCCACGTGTCCTCGGGGCCTGCGACGATGAGCACCAGTGAGTGCCCTTGGGTGATGAACTCGACGAGCTTGTCGTAGTAGTCCTTACCCTGGTGTTCGGCGTAATGTCGCTCGGCCGTCGCTACGTCGATAGTGCGCAACTCACCCGCGACGACGCGTAACTGCTTGTCTTCGAGGCGTCCGATGATCTCGCCGATGAGGCCGCGCGCCACGCCGTCGGGCTTCACGATGAAGAGCGTTCTATCCACGACGAAGCAATCTAACAGCCGTCAGGTCACGTGACGTGAGCGCACGCGAAGGACCTCGCCACGGACCTCGGCCACGAGGTACAGGCTGCCCGCGACGACGATGAGGTCTTCGTCGGTCGAGCGTTCGCGCGCGTGCGCCAACGCCGAGAGGGCATTGGGGTGTTCGTAAGCGACGCCGCCGTGTCGACGCACCGCGTTCGCGACCTCACTCGCGGGAACCGCCCTCGGTGAGTTCGGCGCACAACAGTGGAACTCGGTGAAGCCGAGCGCGACGAGCGGTTCGACCATGTCGTCGATGTCGCGACCAGTCAGCATGCCGAGCACGCAGCGCCGCTCGCCCTCGACGTGAAAGGCACCGTCGAGCGTCGCGACGAGCGCCTTCACGCCGGCCGGATTGTGCGCCCCGTCGATCACGATCATCGGCTTGCGCGAGATGAGCTCCATCCGTCCGGGCATCCGAGCCTGCGCCAGGGTCGACGTCACGATCTCTTCACCGAGCGCGCGACCGAGGAACGCTTCGGCCGCGACGATGGCCGTCGCTGCGTTGACGCCCTGGTGGATGCCGTGCAGCGTGACGAGGACCTCCTCGTAGTGGGTGAACGGCGTGCGCAGGGAGATGGCGCGGCCCCCGAGGGCCAGTTCGTTCTGTTCCAGCGTGAACGTCTCACCCAGGAGCCAGAGTTCGGCGCCCAGTTCATCGGCCCGGCGTTGGGCGATCTCGACGACGACGGCGTTGGTCGTGGCGACGATGGCGATGGCGTCGGCGCGAAAGATGCCGACCTTGTCGCTGGCAATCGCCGCGATCGTCGTACCCAGTACCGCGGTGTGATCGAGGTCGACGTTCGTCAGCACCGCGACGCCGCTGTCGATGACGTTCGTCGAATCCCAGGTGCCGCCCATACCGACTTCGACGACGGCGACGTCGACGCCCTCGTCCGAGAAGTGCAGGAACGCCGCCGCGGTCAAGAGTTCGAAGCGCGTCAGTGCGATGCCGCTCACCGACTCGACGTCGGCCAGTCGCTGGAAGAGCGTGATGAACTCCTCGTCGTCGATCGGCTCAGCGTTCACCGCGATTCGTTCGTTGACGGCGTGCAAGTCCGGGCTGGTGAAGGTCCCCACCCGCAGACCGGTCGCACCCAGCAGGGCGCTGGTGAGGGTCGTCGTCGTGCCCTTGCCGTTGGTGCCGGTTATATGGATCGTGGGGTAATCGCGTTGCGGTTCGGCCAGCATCGCCAGGGTGTCCACGATCGGCTGCAGCGTCGGAATCTCGCGACGGTTCGGGGCGACGCGTTCGTAGTCGACGTGCAACTCCAGCCACGTCAGCGCTTCGACGTACGACCGAAAGCGCACGCGCTAGCTCGCGCGACGAGTGCGCGTCGCCTTTCGCAATTCGTATTCAGGGGCGACCTTGTCGCGAACCGACTCGGCGGTGACGACGCAGCGGACCACGTCGTTGCGCCCGGGTACATCGAACATGGCCTCGAGCAACACGGCCTCGAGGATCGAACGCAGCCCGCGCGCGCCGGTGCCGCGCTCGAGGGCGAGGTCGGCGATCGCTTCGAGCGCGCCCTCGTCGATGACCAGCTCGACACCGTCCATCGCGAGTACCTGTTGGAACTGCTTGACGAGTGAGTTCTTCGGCTCGGTCAACACGCGGATCAACATGTCGCGATCGAGTTGCTGCACCGCGCTGACGATCGGGAGCCGTCCGATGAACTCGGGAATGAGTCCGAACTTGACGAGGTCTTCGGGCAACGCGTGGCGGAACAGTTCGATGTCACCCTTGCGCTTGGATTCGACGGGCTGGTTGAAGCCCATCGACTTCGTGCCGAGTCGACGCTCGATAATCTCCTCGAGACCGGCGAAGGCCCCACCGACGACGAACAGGATGTTCGCGGTGTCGATGGTGATGAACTCTTGGTGCGGGTGCTTACGACCACCCTGGGGCGGTACGCTCGCGACGGTGCCTTCGAGGATCTTCAGCAGCGCCTGCTGCACGCCCTCGCCCGACACGTCGCGCGTGATCGACGGGTTCTCGGCCTTGCGCGCGATCTTGTCGATCTCGTCGATGTAGATGATGCCGCGCTCGGCACGCTTGACGTCGAAGTCGGCGGCCGACAGTAGCTTCAGCAAGATGTTCTCGACGTCCTCCCCGACGTAACCGGCCTCGGTCAACGCCGTGGCGTCGGCGATCGCGAACGGGACATTGAGCATGCGCGCGAGCGTCTGAGCGAGGAAAGTCTTGCCACAGCCGGTCGGACCGAGGAGCAACACGTTCGACTTGGCGACCTCCACGTCATCTTCGTGCAGTGGTCCGGTCTGGATGCGCTTGTAGTGGTTGTAGACCGCGACGGCGAGGATCTTCTTGGCCTCCACCTGTCCGATCACGAACTCATCTAAGAAGGCCGAGATCTCGCGCGGCGTCGGAAGATCGTCCAGGACGAACTCGGGGCGGTCACCGAACTCGTCGGCGATGATGTCGTTGCACAAGTCGATGCACTCGTCGCAGATGTACACGCTGGGTCCCGCGATGAGCTTCTTTACCTGTTTTTGACCCTTCGCGCAGAAGCTGCACTTAATAAGGTCGTTGCTTTCACCAAACTTCGCCACTGATTTCCTCCGACATCACCTCCGCCGCGACCATCCTACGAGGCGGCACCGTCAAATCTTGGTACTTACGGCCGGGCCGTGATTACCTCGTCAATGAGTCCATATTCCACGGCCTCAGCGGCGCTGATGATGAAGTCACGGTCGGTGTCCTTGGTGATGCGCTCGACCGACTGACCGGTGTCCTGGGCGAGCATGTCGTTCAACATGTCCTTCATGCGCAAGATCTCCCGGGCCTGAATCTCGATGTCCGAGGCCTGTCCCCCGACGCCACCCCACGGCTGGTGCAACAACACGCGCGCGTGCGGCAGGGCGAAACGCTTGCCCTTGGCGCCGGCACCGAGCAGCACCGCGGCGGCCGAGGCGGCCTGACCGAAGCAGAACGTCGAGACGGCCGGCTTGATGTACTTCATCGTGTCGTAGACCGCGAGAAGTCCGGTGATGTCGCCGCCCGGTGAGTTGATGTAGAGGTTGATGTCCTTATCGGGGTCCTCGGACTCCAAGAAGAGCATCTGCGCGCAGATCAGATTGGCGATCGTGTCGTCGATGGGTGTGCCGAGGAAGATGATGCGCTCGCGCAGTAGTCGGCTGTAGAGGTCGTAGGCTCGCTCGCCACGGTTCGACGATTCGACGACCGTGGGGACGAGGTAGTTCTGGGCTCTGAAGTAATCGTTCACCCGTCTACCTTAGGCGTCGGAATCGGTCGCTTCGCCGCCGTCATCCTCTGATTCAACGGCGTCGGACTCTGATTCGTCGTCACCAACCGACTGGTCGGCGCGCAGCATCGCGCCGTCGATCTCGGCGCCGTCAGGGTCGACGTACGTCACGTTCTCACTCAACCACTTGGAGGCCTTCATCTTGGAGACCTCGGCGCTGAAGCTCACGACGCGACCGGAGTTGCGAAGGTTCTCGCGCAGCAAGTCCGACGACACGCTCATCGCCTCGGCGGTGCGCTCGAGTTCTTCGTCGACCTCGTCGGGCGTCGCTTCGAGATGCTCGGCGGCGACCAGGCCGCGCATCGCGAGGTCGACGCGCACCGCGCGCACGGCGTCCTGGCGCAACGTCGCGAGCAAGTCGTCCGGCGTCTGGTTCGTCACTTGCAAGAACATCTCCAGCGTGAGTTTCTGTGCGCCCAGTCGCTCGCCCAGGTCGTGCAGTCGTTCGTTGGTCTCGACGTTGATGAGGACCTCGGGCGCCACTTCTTCAGGCACCAGTTCGCTCAACGCGATCAGTGAGGCGTCACGCTGGGACATCTGCGCCTCAACGATCTTGCGTCGACGCATCTGCTCGAGGATCGCCTCGCGCATCTCTTCGGCGTTCGCCCACTCGGAGTTCTCGAGCACCCACTCGTCGGTCAGCTCGGGCAGGACGCGCTCTTGGACCTGCTTCAACTTCAACTCGTACGTCGCGACGACGCCGTCACCGACCGGCGCGTTCATCTTCAGTTCTTCGCCGGCCTTGAGTCCGAGGATTAGTTCGTCGATTCCCTCGGCGATCGAGCCGGAACCGACGGTGTACATGAAGTCGGTCATGTCGAGCGGCTCGGCGTCGGTGGCGATCTGTTGGACGTGCACGTCCATCGTCACGAGGTCCCCGGTGACGATCGGCCGGTCGACGGGGTTGAGGACTGCGTCGGTCTCGAGGTAGCGGTTGATCTGGGCGTCGACCTCGCCGTCGGTGACGACCGGCGAGGGAATCGTGACCCGCAGTTCGCGCTGGCCCCGGATGGAGATCTCCGGTCGCACCTCGACCTCGGCTTCGAAGGTGAGGAGTCCCTCGTCCTCGCCCGCCGTGATGTTGATGTCCGGCTGGCCGATGGGGTCAATGAGCGAGTCGGCGACCGCGCGAGCGTAGAAATCTGGCAGGGACTCGCGAATCGCCTCGGAGCGCAGGACCAACGGACCGCCGATGTTGGCGATCAGGACGTTCTTGGGGACCTTCCCCTTGCGAAATCCCTTGACGGTGACCTCCTTGGCGAGGGTCTTGGCGGCCGTGTCGATCGCCTCGTCCATCTCGGCGTCGTCGATTTCGACGGTGAGCATGACTTTGTTGTTCTCTAACGGGGTGGTCGTGGCGCGCATAGGAGATGCCAGCCTATAGGAGTCGTTGCGAACGCTTTAAATCATGAGGACGAGTGCGTCGGCAAAGGCACGCGCCGCGACGTGGTCCCCACGGACGTCCGTCGCCGAGGCCGCGAGGAACGCCGCGGCGCTGATGCGCCCGGCGGCCCGGCGCCAGAAGAGGGCGACCGGTGTGGTGATCTCGAACGTCGGCGTCTCGGCGCTGTCACTGAGCGCGCTCGCGCGTCCGTCCGCCACGCCGATCAACACCGACCTCGCGAGGCGTCCGCTCAAGTTGACCCGTACCAACGTTCCGTCGGGCGACTTCATGCGCTTGCCGATGATGTAGGGCAGCCCCGACTCGAATCGGTTGACGACGATCTCTTCGCCGGGTCCGTGGTCGTCTTCGGGCTGCAAGAGCGCGTCGCGAATGTCCTGCAGATGGATCCAACTGTCGACCACGCGCGTCTCTTGGAACCGATGGTACGGTCGCTCCCCCTCCGGGCTCCAGCCGACCTTCTCCCATCCGGCGTCGTCGAGCGCGCGCAACGCGCCGATCGAGCGCGCGCACTGATCTCGAAGTTCGTCCAGTACCTCGAGTCCCGGTCGGTCACGGTTGACCTGCACGAAGGCTTCGTTGAACTCACCGATTGGGTTGTGCACGTACTCGGGCCACGTGCCGTGATGGTGCGGTACCGGTTCGCCGTGGAGCATCTTCTCGAAACCAACCAGATGGCTCAGGACGTCCTTCACGCTCCAACCGGGGCACGGCGTCATCGCGTCGTAACTCTCGGGTGGTTGGGGCCGCACCAACCGGTCGATCGAACCCCACGTCGTATCCAGCGCATCGACAATCCACTCGTAGGCCACGTCCGCCTCCACTGGTCTCATCGCCAGCCTACGAAGCGGCAGCAGCGTATGGCGATTGCAATGGATGTGTAACGATGGTGGGCACGGGGCGTAGCGCAGCTTGGTTAGCGCGCCTGGTTTGGGACCAGGAGGTCCCGGGTTCGAATCCCGGCGCCCCGACGAGAATCGCAGTCGCCCTCACCACCGAAGAGTGAGCGGTCGTGGACGCCTCCCTATCGGTCAATGACACAATGAAGCAATGAGCGAGTCGAACCCTCCGACATTTCGGCACGATTCGTTCAAGAAGTCAACCCCCCACAATCGGCGCGCGTTCCTTCGGCGGGCCCTCGGTGCGGGCGCGATTGCCGGCGCCGCGATCGCGGGGGGAATCTACTTGGAGGACCGTCGTCCGTCAGCGACGACGCCGACCACGCGGCCGTCGCCGACGACGACCACCACGTCGGGTCCGGTGATCGCGTCGTCGTTGTCGCAGCTTGGCGCGTCGCTCACCGGTACCCTGGTTCTTCCGTCGAATCCTCGCTACGGCATCGACCGCCTGCTCTACAACTCCAAGTTCGTCAATCTCCATCCGCGCGCCATCGCCTACTGCGCGACGCCGGACGACGTCGCCCGATGCCTGGACTACGCGACCACGCACAACGTGCCGCTCGCCGCACGATCCGGCGGTCACAGTTACGGGGGCTATTCGAACAGCGACGGCCTCGTGATCGACGTGAGTCGAATGGCGGGAATCAGCGTTGACACAGCCGCCAATTCCGCGCGCGTCGGTGCCGGCGCCACGTTGATCGACGTCTACAACGAGATCGGTAACGCCGACCGGTTGCTCCCGGGCGGGTCGTGTCCCACAGTCGGCATCGCCGGACTCGCCCTGGGTGGCGGCATCGGTGTCTTCGGGCGAAAGTTCGGACTCACCACCGACAACATTCGTTCGGTAACGCTGGTCACGGTCGACGCACGGATCGTCACGGCCGACGAAAGCACGAACAGCGATCTCTACTGGGCCAGTCGCGGTGGCGGCGGGGGTAACTTCGGCGTCGCGACATCCTTCGAGTTCAACGTGCACCCCATGCCCGAGGTGACCTTATTTACCTTGCAATATCCCTGGGCCGCCGCGTCGGAGATGTTGAGCGCGTGGGGTCTCTGGATCAACACCGCGCCCGACGAACTCTGGTCGAACTGCCAGCTGCTCTCGCAAGGGACGTACGGCTACCTGCCCCAGATCGCCGGTGTCTACTGCGGAACGCCGAGTGAACTCGCGAGTGTGATCGCGCCGCTCAAGTCGATGATCGGCACCGCGCCGACGTATTCGTTCAACGGATCGAACTCGTACCTGAGCGCCATGGAGATCGAGGCGGGCTGTTCGGGACTCTCGATCGCGGCGTGTCACCTCACGACGCAGAACCCGGCCGGCCGACTGAGCCGCGAGGCGTACTCCGCCAAATCGAGCTACGTGGACGCGCCGATGAACGACGCGTCGGTTGCGGCATTCATCGGCGCCGTCGAGAACCTCCACGCGCACGCCCCCACGGTGGGCGGTGGCCTCGCCTTCGACGCCTACGGCGGGGCCATCAATCGAGTGTCGAGTGACGCGACCGCGTTCGTCCACCGCGACAAACTGGCCTGCATTCAAGCGACGTACTCGTGGTCGAGCGCCATGTCGCCCTCGGTGATCGCCGCGGGCGCGCGGTGGCTGACGTGGCTCGGCGCCAACGTCTTTGATCCATCGACAGGTGCGTACCAGAACTACATCGATCCGACACTCGCGCAGTGGCAGAGCGCCTACTACGGCACGAACCTACAGCGACTGGTGATGATCAAGAACAAATACGATCCCGACAACCGGTTCGCGTTCGCCCAGTCGATTCCCCTGACGCTCTAGCGACGTCGCCTCACGCCGTCGTTCGAACGGTGAGCTGGAACGTGATGTCGGCTGAGGACTGGCCGACGCCGATGCCGTAGGTGCCGGCGAGCAACGTGAACCTCCCGTGCTCGTAGACCCGCATCTCCGCCCACGGGATAACCAGCAACAATCGTTTGGTTCGATCCGGTGCCAGTAGAACCCGAGCGAAGGCGCGTAGCTGCTCGGATGGCTCGTCGGCCGCGAGCGGATCTCGTACGTAGACCTGCACGACGTCGTCACCGCTGCGTGCGCCGACGTTGGTCGCCGACACTCGAACGGCAACGCCAATGGGCGTCGTCGTGACCGACGAATCAGACAACGCGAAGTTCGTGTAGTCGAGGCCGTAGCCGAAGGGGAACAACGGTGTCACGTGATTCGCTTGGTACCACCGGTACCCGATGTCGAGGTCCGAGCCGAAATTGACGGTGCCGTCGACGCCGGGAAACATTGTGGGCGAGTCCTCCGGCGTCTTTGATTCGCTCGCCGGGAACGTAATCGGCAGGCGACCCGACGGATCGACGCGACCATCCAGCACCGCCGAAATCGCCGTGCCGTCCTCCTGGCCCGGATACCACGCCTCGAGGACGGCCGCGACGTGCGACAACCACGGCATCAGGACGGCCCCTCCGGTGTTGAGAACGACGATGGTGCGGGGGTTCGCGGCCGCCACCGCCTCGATGAGCGCGTTCTCGTCGCCAGGCAAGTTCAAGTTCGGACGATCGGCGCCCTCGGTGGATTCATCACCCGCGAACACGATGGCCACTTTTGACTCCTTGGCCGCGGTGACCGCCTGGGCGATCTGGGGCGTCACGTTGATGATCGAGAACTTCGGTGGTTGGTGGTGAGTGACGGCGTACCACCGCGCGCCGAACGTGTAGACGTGTCCGCGCGTGAGTTGGACCGACGCTGCCACGTCGTCACGGGCGTGCAGCCCGGGCGACTTGAGGATCATGCGGCCGTTCATGTAGAGCCAGGTATCGCCGTACTGCTGGATCGTGAGATCGAACGTGCCCGTGGCCTCGGCTCGCGCCTTCATCTTCCACGTCATCCAGAAATGTCCGTGGTGCGGGGACGCCGCGGTGACGACGTACGGGGTCACGTTCGGCGCGTTCTCGATGCGCAGGTCGGCTTTGCCCGGTTCCCCGGACTGGTGAAGCGGTGTCACCAGTTTGAGAGGCCGACCACTCACGACGCGCAGTCCCTGGAGGGCGTCGAGGTCTTCGGTGACCGGCCCGCCCGGGGCGTACACGACGCGGCAATTCGCACCGAGGGCGTCGCGAAGGGCCGCGAGGGGTGTCGTGACGTAGCGCGGGATGACCACGGAACTCCCACCGCCGGCGTCGATCAAACCCTGGTTGGCGTCGGTCCCGATCACGGCGACCGACGTGTCGCCCCTCGCGAGCGGCAAGACGCCGTCATCTTTCAAGAGCACGACGCTGCTCTCGGCGGCGCGCAGCGCGACCGCCACGTGCGCGGGCGTCGTCGCGGTGGCGAAGATCGAACTCTCGGCGTGACGGCCGATGTCGTGAAAGCGAAACATCTCGACCAGCACCGAGCGCACGGCCCGATTGAGGTCGCTGATCGGCAGATCGCCGTAGTTCACGCTCTGTGCCAGTCGACTCAACGAGGCCGGCTTCACCAGGGAGATGCCGGCTCGAAAGGCCGCGGCGATGCTGTGCGCCGCGCGCTGGTCGGACCGGACGAAGCCGGTGAAGTGCCAGGAGTGGAGGGTGGTGTATATATACGGGTCCGCACAGGTGTCGACGCCGTTGAGCCGCCCGTAGGCGCACATGAGGCCCGCGACGTGCGCCTGTTCGACGACGGCTCGAAACGGCGCGTCGTAGATCTCCGCGAGAGCCCGCGCCGAGACGACCTGATTCAGTCGGGCCCGGGCGGTCTCTTGGGTGTAAGCCCCGAAGTGCTTCGCTTCGGCCATCACGCCTGTCGATTGAATGCCTTGCACGTCAGCGACACCGAGCACGCTCGCGAGGAACGGGTCTTCACCGAACGTTTCAAAACCACGGCCGTCGAGCGGTACTCGCAGGAGGTTCAGTTCTGGTCCCTGCATCACCGTGATCCCCTTGGTGCGCGCCTCTTGGCCGATGGCCATACCCACGACACGAACCAACGAAGGATTGAAACTGGCCGCGAGTCCCAACTCCGCCGGGAACGCCGTCACCCCGGTGAGTCCGTTAGCGAGCCCCATCGGTCCGTCAGACAGTGAGAGCGGCGGGATGCACAGTGACGGAACGCCGAGGTTCTGGTTCTCTAACGGCGGGTACGTCGAAAGGACGACGAAGGAGACCCGTTGGGCCAGTGTCATTCGTGAGAGCACTTCATTGGCCAACGCGACGTCGCTCTTACTGTGATCGCGAGACTGCGCCACCCACGGACACGAACTCGACGTCGAGAATCCGTTTACGGGCGCGCCGTATTTGTAGTCCGACGCCCCGGCCGGCGATGCGACAACGCTCAGGACGCCGAGCGTCGAGACGACGGCCGCCGCGCACACTGTGCGTCGCAGTCGTCCCCGACAAATCCCTCGCCCGTTGAGAATCATCCCCGTCCCTTGATGTCACTGACTCATCAGGGCGAAGACTTTGACATAGCATTCGGCCCGTTGGAGGACCATACTTTTCGAATGTGAACGCGGAGGGTCAAGCGAGCGAATGATTACGACTTTCTTACGCATCGACGACCCCGTCATCAGGCACGAGCCCGGCCACTGCGTCGAATCTTCGACCGACCACTCGCAAGTGAACGCGATTACCAGCCACGGGGTTTAACCGAGTACCAATAGGTCGCAGTCGTTGGTAAACTCAAGAACGTGAGGTATGTACGCCCACATCTCGTCGCGAAGATGGGACGACTGTTCGGCGCGGTCGCCGTCTCCACGATCGGTTTCACCGCGTTGACCTATTCGCCAGCGAGCGCCACGTCGAGCCCGGGGCTCTCGTGCGTCGCCAGCGTGCTGGACAATCATCTGAACTCGTACAGCATGGTGATGATCAACGTGCGAACGAAACCTCGAGCCGACGTGTCGGGCACCGAATCCGCCGCGACCCACTCGTGGTCGATGACTCCGACGGGACCGGCCAATGCGTTCGGTATTGCCAGACTCTCCCAAAGGACCTCGGCCGTCTCGAAGTACGAAGTGGTCAAGGTAACGGTCGAGGTGACGCTGAACGGCTCGACGGCGCACTGCACCACTCACTACTCGCCGCCCCGGCTGACCGCACAGAACTAACGCGACCTCGTCACCCTTCGAAGGCTTGGCCACCCCCTGCTCGGCAACCTACCGTTGGTCAATCCGTATTGTTACAGATTGCTCGACCAATGAACTAAACCGCGCCTCGTCGCAATTGTTACGTTTTGCTCGCAGTTGTGCAGGATGCGGAACCTCGATCGGTCCACAGTCCTCGATGGCGAGGACGCCAAAAATGGGCTAGACAAGTGGCCGCGGCCAACAACGATGAAGGACCGCCGTGACAATGGGGGTTTCATGAAGTTGCAAAAGAGTCATTCTCGACGGGCCGGTACCGCCGCTTTGGCATTAATCGTCAGTTGTGGCGCCTTCCTCTTCAACGTGGCGCCCGGCGGTGCCGCCGCGCGCGCCTCTGGACCGTCGCGGCAGATGATCGTTCTCCTGCGCGATCAGAACAGTTCGCTCGCGGCGCGTTCGGCCGCACGCACCGCTGCGGTGAAGGCCGAGCAGGCCCCAATCATCCGGTCACTTCGTGCGAGCGGTGCTACGCACATTTCCTCACTCAGCCTCATGAACGCGATAGTGGCAAAAATGTCACCAACCGAGGCGAAGGTACTCGCCGACAATCCCGCGGTCTCTCAGGTGCTGAAGAACTCCGTCATCCCCGGACCTCTTCCTTCGCGCCCCGCGCCGACGATCGCGGGCGCCAAGGTCGCGCACGCCATCACGTCGAAAATTCCGACCCCGGCCCCTGGAATCTGCGGTACGGTGCACAACCCGCAGTTGAACCCCGAGGCACTGACCAACATCAACGCCACGCCCTCGCAGTTGGGCAGCAATAACGGTTCCGGCGTGACGGTCGCGCTCATCGCCAACGGCCTGGACCCGACCAATCCTGACTTCCAACGCAACCCGGCCTACGGAACACCCGGTCAGCCCGTCGTGACCCAGTACGACTTCTCCGGCGACCCTTCGGGCGTCCCGACTCCCGGTGGTGAGGCTTTCCTGGACGCCAGTTCCATCGCCGCACAGGGCAACGAAACCTACGATCTCTCCAAATTCGTGGCGACAGCGCACCCGCTTCCGAGCGGTTGTGACATCAAGATCGTCGGCGTCGCTCCCGGAGCCAACATCGAAGCCCTCAAGGTGTTCTCCGAAAATAACGACACCACCGAGTCGGCATTCCTCGAAGCGATCAACTACGCCGTCGCGAGCGGCGCCAACGTCATCAACGAATCCTTCGGATCGAACAACTTCCCCGACACGTCACTCGACGTCACTCGTGACGCCGATGACGCCGCGGTTGCCGCCGGGGTGACCGTCGTCGTGAGTTCGGGCGACGCAGGAAGCACGAGTACCCTGGGCTCGCCGGCCACCGACCCGAACGTCATTAGCGTCGGAGCGACGACGACATTCCGTGGTTACGCCCAGGACACCTACGGCGGGATCAACGCCCCCGGCGCAAGTGGGGCGTACGTCGACGACAACATCTCGGCGCTCTCCTCGGGCGGCTACGCCCAAGACGGCGGCAACACCGTCGACCTCGTGGCCCCGGGCGACCTCAACTGGGCGCTCTGCAGCACCGACGTTACATTGTTCACGGACTGCACCAACGAGAACGAAGCCGGTTCGCCAATTCAGCTCACGGGCGGAACAAGCGAGTCGTCGCCACTGACCGCCGGCGCCGCCGCCGACGTCATCCAGGCCTACGCCTCGACGCACAACGGACAAGACCCCACGCCGGCGCTGGTCAAGCAGATTCTCATGAGCACGGCCACCGACATCGGCGCACCCGCGAACGAGCAGGGCGCCGGACTCTTGAACGTCCTGGCCGCGGTGAAGGAAGCCAAGTCGATCCGCGGTGGTTTTGGCGGCGACAACAACTTCAACAACTCCGGTGGAGGATTGCTCCTAAGCGGACAGATCAACGTGGTCCAGAATCCGGGCCAGACCTCCAACCAATCCGTCCAGGTGACGAACACCGGCAACGACCCGGTCACGGTGAACCTCTCGACGAGGGCCCTCGAGTCCACACCGTTGGCCTCCCAGACCGGCTCCTTCTGCATGCAGCCGGGCGCTCCGGTCACGGGGTGTGAAGCGAACACCGGGTCGTTCCCGATCTGGAGCGGGGTTAATGAGGTCTATCAGGAAGAGAAATTCTCAGTCCCATCGACCACCAGCCCGTCCAGGCTCGAGTTCGCCGCCGACTACCAATATTCCGGGCAAAACTCGTTGCTCCACTTCGCCCTCTTAGAGCCGAACGGCGCTTACGCCGCCTACTCGCTCCCACAGGGGCTCGGGGACTACGGCGAGGTCGAAGTGACCAATCCGCCCGCGGGCACTTGGACTGCGGTGTTCTTCACTGCGGCTAACGATCCCGGTTCCACCCCGCCCCTTACCGGCACGAGCGGAACAGTGCAGTGGAGCGCCAATACCTTTGAATACGCCCCGGGCGGCAACATCTTCCCGTCGACGTTGTCAATTGGACCAGGTCAAACTGCCTCCGCGCACCTCTCGCTCACCAGTTCGGACATCTCGGGTGATACCAATCAGTCCGTCGTTGTCTCGAGCCCCTACGGCACGACGACCATTCCGGTAACGGTTCGCACGTTGGTGCCGACCGACCGTCACGGCGGAACGTTCAACGGCGTGCTCACGGGCGGCAATGGCCGCGCAGGCGCCCCGGCCGAGACGAACACCTACTTGTTCAACGTGCCGTACGGTCAGAACGACCTCGACGTGAGCGTTGCTTTGGCGAACGACCCGTACGACGAGTTCATTGCCGAACTCGTGAACCCGAGTGGTCAGACAGTGAGCTATACGTCGAACCTATCTGTCAACAGTACGTCTACTGCTCTGGCCTTTGGTCAATCGGCGAACCTCTATGCCGTCAACCCCGTGGGCGGGCAATGGTCACTCATCGTCGACTGGTTCAATCCCGTGTCCGGTCTCGAACTGAGCGAACCCTTCAGCGGCACAATCCAGTTCAACCAGGTGAACGTCTCCAGCAATCTGCCCAACGGCGGTTTCTCGAGGATCAAAACTGGAACGACGCAAACGTTCAACGTCAACGTTACCAACACCGGTAACGCACCCGAGGCGTACTTCGTCGACCCCCGATTGAACCAGAACGAGACGATCAACCTGCCGGATATCAACGGTTCGGCTGCGAACATGATGCTTCCGCTGCCCAGTGGACTGGCGTTCCCGATCTACGAAGTGCCAACGCAGACGAGTCAGCTCCAGGCGAGCATTACCGGCTCTGCGCCGGTGACGTTCGACCTCGAGTACTTCCCGGGCGACCCCGATATTGCTCCCGGCGTGAACAGCCGGTGGAACGCTTCAGGCGGGATACACGGCAACAACGCCAACGTGACGCTCAACGAGCCGGAAGTTAGTCCGGGGTGGTGGCTGCTCAACCCCGCCGAAGAGGGCCCGTTCCCGTCCACTGGCGCACCATCGGTGACCGCGAGCGCGAACCTGAGCGCGGTGACCCAGGCATTCGACCCGTCGATCACGTCATCCACGGGTGACTTCTGGTCATTTGAGAACGACCTGTCAAGTGGATTCTCGCCCGTCTACCTGGCACCGGGAGCATCGACCACAATCACGGTGACCGTTGCGCCGACCGGTTCTCCGGGAAGAGTCCAAGGAACACTGTTCGTGGACGACATCGCCTTGGGCACGCCGTATGTCAGTGGACTCAATGGCTCCGACGAGCTCGCCGCGATTCCCTACAGCTACACGGTCTCGCACTAATCCGCTTCTGCAGTGCGACCGCAATGGCCGCCCTTCGATGAAGTTTGTCGCAGGGCGGCCGTTGAAGCATGTTGAGTAGTCGCTATCAATGATTCTCTCCTAGAATTGAGGCAATCAGCGCCTTCGAGCAAAACCAATTCGACCTCCTACACTCGTCGGACCTTTGTACATGAGCGGTGGACCAAGGTGCATTCCTCTTGGTGCCCCCGGCAGGAGTCGAACCCGCAACCTGACGGGTAGAAACCGTCTGCTCTATCCAGTTGAGCTACAGGGGCGCACCGCCAAGCGTACTGAACGACCGTGGGATTCTTGGCTCACGAGTGAGGCCCTGTGCAATACTGGTTCCACTTGGTGGGCGTAGCTCAGTTGGTTAGAGCGCCAGGTTGTGGTCCTGGAGGCCGCGGGTTCGACCCCCGTCGCTCACCCCACGTAACACGGCTCATGGGAATCTAGCGGGGTGAGCTTCATCGGACCACGATCGATCCGAGTACCCGCCAGTTCGGTTTGCCGGCATAAAGCAGCGCTCTGATCCGGTAGTTCTCGAAGTTCCGGAAACC